>Ga0123354_10012868_pt1 | contig 12957 bp, 9 predicted proteins | sample TergutLab28metaG_2_FD_97872 | JGI IMG/M metagenome (GOLD analysis project Ga0123354, IMG submission 97872) | Labiotermes labralis P4 segment gut microbial communities from Petit-Saut dam, French Guiana - Lab288 P4 | ecosystem: Host-associated > Arthropoda: Insects > Digestive system > Gut ...
TACCGTGTTTAAAATATTCAGTACCTATATTTGTTGAATAAATATATAAAATGCAACTTTAGAGGTTAGCGGTGCGGTACGACCACTATAGTTGACATTAGGCGTCAAAAGGTTAAAACAGAAAACTACAATCACGCCAGCGGTTATGGATGGGGGTGAACCTTAGTATCGTAAAACAGGGGAATGGCGCCGACCGAGGGCGGTACAGAACGAGGTGCTGGGGGAAATACCTAGACCCAAGAGGGAAGAAATAGTAAAATGACGAGAAAAATACACAAACTGCAGCTTTATGATTTGTACTCCTCGGCATTTATTAACGTGATCAAATAGATATGAAATGGGTAAGGCATGTAGCACGCACAGGTAAAAATATAAATGCATAAAGGGTTTTGGTCGGAAGGGTTTAACCTTTTGGCGCCGGAATTATTTTTTTAATTTTAGCACACCCTATATATAAAATGTGAATAACACAGGAACCAAATAAGTTAGAATTATGAAACAAACTGCATTTTGAAGAGAAGAAAACGGAGAGTATACACCACGTTTAAAATATTCAGTACCTATATTTGTTGAATAAATATATAAAAAACAACTTTAGAGGTTAGCGGTGCGGTACGACCACTATAGTTGACATTAGGGGTCAAAAGGTTAAGGAACAAGCTGGAATGCGTGGGCGTAGACAGAATAACTGATCATAAAGAAATTGGGTTGTGTATGGAACGGATTCATCCGACTCAGTACATACGCCAGTTTTGGGACTCTGTGAAAAATATAATGAATCTTAGAGTTCAATAAACTTCGGGGAATGTTATTCGTTGAGGAACTACTAGCTCCTCAAGAACGGTTCTCTTCCATGGAGTGTGACACGAAGGTACAAACCTGGCACACTCTCAGAAATTGCAGGCCACGCTGTTACACTATCATGGCATTTCTGATAGAATTTTAGGAAATACTAATTCCAACTACAATGCTACCACGAAACAAAGTGCTTTTTTTTGGCCCGACAAGTTTAATATTTTTTTTACGTTTTGCTGACCGTGCATCTCAGTATAATTTATCTCAGTATTTAACCAGTATTTTACACAGCCTCTGGTATCATCACACCTATAGGTGTGATGATACCAGAGGCTGTGTAACGCAATTTTGACCTCCTGGTGATGAGCACATGTGCTCGAAACATGTAGAGGCATGAAATAAAACTTATTGTGAAACAAATTTTGTGCATCAAGTTGGTTAAATACTGAGATAAAAAAAGTTTAATATTGTAATAACACGCCCAGTTGTAACACAAAACAATGGGCATAAGGCTGCAGCGGTGGTTCGGTGGTTCGACCGTTCGGGCGACAGAAAAGAATTTCAAATGTCAAACGTCCTTTGAAGTACACACGAACGCGAAACGAGGCTGCGTGCATATGGTGACACACACACACACACACACACACATCAGTACCATTTATTTTGAACGGAGCTTAAAAAATTGATGAACTCATTGCGTCACGTCATCCAATTATAATAACAGTGGCCTGAGAGTGACATCATGTGGCGAATGACATCACGCTGTTATCGCGTCGCAGCAGTCGATGCGAAAAATGTAACAACACCGCGCCATGCTTGGCTGCAACAATGGCAGGAAACACTGCTTGGAGTCGCTAAGTACAACATAATGCAGGGATGTCCAGAACCACGGTCACGCCTGGCAGGGATGTCCAGAATCACGGTCACGCCTGCTGATAACTCGTACACTCCCACAATAACCAAGCGCAAATGATTACGAAGCGCAGACTGCTTAATTTAAAGCCCCAGTCCGTACCGCGCTGTAAACACTTTTCATCTCGGTTATAAAAACCAATCAGTTTATGCTGTAAGTGGCACAAGTAGCTGTTTGTTCTCATATAAACACAAAACACATAAATACAGTGTGGGCACAGCGTACAGTAGTTGAATGTTAAACTGGTGGTGCATCACGTGACCAGTAGCCTTTAAAAGGTTAAACAAATGTAAGTACTTAAACACTTGATTATCCAACTAATGCACAATATATAATATGTAGATACAATTAAAATTACAAAACGTACACGATAGAATCATTCTTGTAATTTTTAACCAAGCACTGTACAAGGCTCCCTGATGATGGATCTTCTGTGATCCGAAACATGTTGGAGCACTTTTAAATATTTTATAATTTTAATTGTATCTACATATTGTATATTGTGCATTAGTTGGATAATAAAGTGTTTAATTATCATTGATGCACGATGCAAACATGAAGATTAAAAAAATATAAGTACATTCTTGATTTCATACTTTCGCTGTCTTGTGAATGCTGAGTTCTTTCTTTTGGGTGACTCCCCGGCGTGCGAATTTTATGTGCAGACGTTTCGGAACACTGTCCCATCTTGATAGGTCGTGTGAACAAGCCTTGTTCACACGACCTATTAAGATGGGACAGTGTTCCGAAACGTCGGCACATAAAATTCGAACGCCGGTGATTCGCCTAAGAGAGATAATATAATTATAAGTACGCATGTAGCATAGCATTCAGGGCGCAATGTCAATGTTGTTTATGATTCTGGGTCGTGGACAAGGAAGTGTGAGAACCTGCGGGTTGCGTACCATGGCAGGACGTTACTGTCGGCTGGCTGTGACGCAAGTTCTCGGACGTACCGACTCACATGAACATTAAACCTGCAGGATTCAAACAAATTACGAAACGCCGGCAGACTTCTGGCGTGTTCCATTTGTTGTTGACGTACATTTTCAAATCCGTGGCCATTTTTCAAGAAAAGTATTTTAAGATGGCAGCATCTGAAATGTCTGCCTCCTCACGTTTCATACAACACACTCGTAATCTTAGACACATATTTATAAAAGGTAAAAGGTAAAGTGTTCCCGTTACAGGCCCGGTGTGGCCCAGTGGGTGGGTAGAGGTATAGCTCTACTCTTCCATGACCACGGCACTAGAAGGGGGTGAGTGGTCAGCAGCACGCCCCGGCCGCACTTTAACCCCGGGAAAGACCCGGTACCCATTTTACAGGAGGCTGAGTGGGACCCAGAGCCGGTCTGGGCGGGCGGAAAATCTTGTCCCCCACCGGGATTCCATCCCGGACCGTGCAGCCCGTAATTAGTCGCTATACCGACTGAGCTACCCGGCCCACAGAAACATATTTATAATCAATCGTAATATATATATATATATATATATATATATATGTATATGGTGAACAGCAGTGCCGAAGAGGGAAGGGGTGCAAGCCGGTACAAATTGCCGGGGCCCGACGGTCCAAGCAGAGACCCGGCCCGATTAGTTTGCATATGTTTTTGTCTTTCTCGGTAGAATCACTGTCGACTGTGCCAATTAACTCCCCAACTGACAGTCAGTCTTTCCGAATTTAAATTAGGATTTTTAGCCGGTCCGTCCTTGCTGGGGGGAGGGGGGGGGCCATTTTTTTTTACCGGGGTCCAAACCCGCTCTCGGCGGCCCTCGCGAACAGTGATACATAGTATTTATTGTACCTGTCTCGTAAAAGGCGAGATTTCTAATCGATCCTGCTGGACTGCAATATAAACTCTTTCTTCAACCTCATCTCGTACCTCACGAAGAACACAATGCCGAAATTACAAAAACCTACCACGGCGTGATACTATCATTAAATATCCATAAAGTATCTTACATTTTTTCAACTTTCACTGAAAACAGAATGTGTTAAGTTTTACTAAAAAACCCAAGTAAGAATTCAAGACAATCTGTACGGTGGCAGTCAGAATCATTTCAACAATATTTCATACTCATCTGTGTCACCTACCACCGACACTATAAAATCTTAGCAACTGTCAGCATCGTTAAGTTAAACACCTCACTGGCAGCGGAATTCGATCAAATATTCCGTGGTTTGGTTCAAATACGCAGGTAAATGTTGGTCGAATCACAAAGCTGTTATACGACAGACCGTCAATTTCAGCGCTCACACATGCACGTCATGAAAACGATGATTCCAAAATCTGGCTTAGACGAGATATGCAATAAAGTCTCAGTGCCCTTAACCTTACGGTATATAAGGAATTCGACTAACTACAAAAGCCACTACATACCCCTCGGGTTATCTCTTCCTCCGCAGGTCCCATTACCAAAATCGCCTAAGCCCTCAAGAGTTCGATTCCCCACAAGAACAGGGACCCATCTCTCCCATCCAGTGTTCAGAATGGTCGTGTCCCACTTAATGTCCCTTCCGAGTAATACCGAGGGTCGAAGAGCTCTGGGTAAAACGGTCGCTGAGAGAGGCGCATCAGCCATTTTCAACCACAGCCATGGTTCGCAACGCGCGCAGCATTACCAAAACACCCACAACACACCTTTGTGTTGTCGACACCTCTGGTTTGCCCATCATCTAACTTTCTGACCCCGTTTCCACCCGCACAGAATGTCGCCAAACCGCATGCTACTAGTAAAGCTTTTTAAATTGATTTAGTGCTTCGCGTACGGGAGGGTAAATTGGATTAGCTAGTTCTAACGTTCTACTCTTTTATCGTAGCGTGACCTAATCAGCCATTTACGTTAACGCGTGACCCTACCGCAATGCACTGACCACTTCAAGGCGCTTAAATGGCCACACACACACACACACTCACACCAAAACACACAAACAACGGTGCGTTGGGTGGGGTGGGGACTGCCATCATCAGCTGCATGTATCACGCCCCTAATAGCACAGTGTTTCCCTTTCATATGGAAACAGGACACGTTCTCAACTACCGAAGGCAGATGTTCCGCTTCAATACGGAGAATCAACGTAACAGTGTCCCTCTTCAGAAATAACCGTTCAGTCAAAACATCGCATTTAAACTGAACCCTAAGTTTCATTATCACTCTCATAGTAAAAACAAATAGATGCATTAATTTTTCAAATATATTTTTGGAATAAAACTCTACATGTTTCGGACAGTTCCTCTGTCCATCATCAGGAGTTTTTCACTGTACACACAGCAATGATATATGTCATACAGGTTTGCTGACAGCTCGCGAGCAGGATTAAGGACGGAGTTCCGTCCAAAGATATATTTGAGAAATTAGTGCATATAGTTGGTTTTATTATAAGAATTTATCACGATGCACGGTCACCTGAACGTCAAATTTCATTATCATGTTCGGAAAAGGCCGCCACTCAACCCGCCCTGCGGTAACTCCAGTAAACGCCTATACATCTACGTCTAGTTCTTCCAAGTGGTCTGTTCCTTTCAGATATTCCGATCAAAATCGTGTATACTGGGAAACAAACACTAAAAAAATTATTTCCAACGCCGGTGGTTCGTCTGACGCACTATCAAGCACGTTATGCGTTAAATAAAGTCGTGCTAAAGGTAAAGTTCACCCTAGAACAGGCCACGAAGGCACAGAGGGGGAGCGGATGTATAGCTCTACTCTTCCTTCAACCTCGGCGTTAGATAGGGGTGGGTGGTCAACGCCACGTCCCGGTCGCTTTACCCCCGGGAAAGACCCGGTACCCATTGTATAGGAGGCTGGGTGGGTCCCAGGGCCGGTCTGGACGGGTGCGGAAAATCCCGCCCCCACCGGGATTCGATCCCCGGGCCGTCCAGCCCGTAGCGAGGCGCTATAACGACTGAGCTATCCCGGCCACGCTAGGCGTTAAATAACATCGTAAATTCTACACAACACAAAAAAAATTGACTGAAAAGAAGTGGTTGTAGCCAACTTCAAAATATTATTGCCGCATTTGCCTGGAAGGCAGCATTAAAACCATGAAACCCTTTCCAAATACGTCTCTTATATGGCACCTGAAGACGGAAACGAATCCGGCTTCCGAAACGCAGTGATATAATTACAACAACAAACGGTTCAGAGAGTCCAAAATAGGAATGTACTTCGCGGCAAATGTCTGAAAACTCTCCACGTTCATCACACGTTCTCACTGTATTCTTACGGTCTATGACACCCAGAAGTTTACAGGGGGTGTACCAAACGTTACAGAGGAATGTGTCTGCTTTGTCAACATCACAATGACATATTACATTACTGTCATCCTTGGGCTTTCACAGATGTTGTCAATAGGTTCAGATCGACTTTCAGTGACAGGCTGCGTAATCCAATTGAGAGTTAACGACGTTTCGGCAAACGCTGCCGCACCATTAACCTAAAGATGTCAACTGCAACGTCTGCCGGAACACTGGAAAATATCCACTCCCCTATCGACCTAACCCTGAAATGTGACACCACGCAGATTATTGGTTCAAGACTAATTACATGGGATCGAATGCGGGACATATAAATATAAGCTTAGTCCGCCAGCCACAAAAAAAAGTATAATTACAATTACCAGACGACAATAAAAGTACCAACTCCCGAAACGTCGTCTCTATCAAACACAGCAATCCCCCCCCGGAGTTTAAGTCACTCCACACTTAACGTCGTTTGCCCGCAGACCCTACACAATTTATTAAGGTAAAGATGTCTTCCAGCTGCTCAACTCCTACAGTCAAGATTTCACATGCCCAACGACTTTGTTGGAATTGGGAAGCAACACGCCCTTGAAGATGCTGAAAAGCCCGAGTCTGAGACCAAGGAGGGGATCACAACGGTTTCGGTGGTGACGGGGGAGCTTGGGCTCAATATAGCTGTTATCAAGGCGTCTGACGATGAGCAGCGAACAGCTGGACGACATATTATATGGATGCTTGCTTGCTATGCGGATATTCTGAAGGGGAAGAACAGATCTTCGTCTCATCTGAGTTCAATGCTTGATTTCTTCAAAGTCATCTTCGGGGAATCGTGCATCATCACTTATATTTGTTGGACAATGTAGATGATGACCCACATGACCGGCCCACAATTCCAAGGGCAAGTTCCTCAAATGTCACTGGTTTGTCACAATTTAATTTTTTTTTTTTTTGTAAATTTTTCGTACGTATAACTTCCTTAAGGCCAAAACAGATTTCTAGAACCAGACTCTCCATTTTAACGTTGTGTTTACGTGAAAATGTGTCGCGATTTAACATCGACCGGAATAAAGTCGCCGGTTTCGGAACTAATTCAGGCATAATTTTGGGGGAATGACAATATACCAAAGACAATGTGCAATGGCCAAGTTTTTGCGTCCCACACACAACAGTTAACTCCGTGACATCACCACGTCCATATTCACACGCTGCGTAGGACACTGCAACCATACGGCCATTTGATACTGCAGATATGTTCACCAAGTCCCTTAAGTCATCAGCTGAATAGCGCGATCAATCAAAAGGAGGATATTAACACTTTAGAGCGTACAACGGTTCTACTACATCTAACACATGCATCAACATTACACATTTCCGCATTCAGCCCACAGCTTGTCCACACTAGTTCTGTACCATTCTCAGATTATTTCCCCGACTCAGTACTGACCGACTGATCTGTATATTGGGCAAACAACGTGCTTATTGTGACGTTGGATTGGAAATTTTACATATATGGACAAACGACATGCTTTAAAATTTTCAATAATGCCTACAGCGGTAATGTGGTGGTCATGAGGCTCTACAAGGATGTCTGTGGGAGAAATCTGGGGGCGCAAGATATACAGAGTGTTTCACGAGGAATAGTAAACATTTTTGGAGGTGGTAATATGGACTATTCAGAGTAAATAAGTTCATATAACAACGTGTCCAATTTTCAATGGGTGTGAAGATACAGCTGTTTGAAGTTGGCGCGTACAGATTAGATTTTTGTCTGTGGGGATGGATGAAAAGCGAAGTCTACAAAGAAAAAGTAAACACAAGAGACGAACTAGTCGCTCGCGTTATGAATAGTGCTGCCCTCATAAAGCAAGAACGCCAAGACGACCTCAGCTACACGTATTATTGCCAAGAGGGTTGAAACGTGCAAAGAAGTCGATGGTGGGATTTTCGAACACTTACTTTGAACTGTTGAAAATTATTGAGATCATTTGCATAACCAATAAATGCAATCAACACGTCATTTGTCTTTCCTTCATACCTTTTGTAAGGCTTTTCGTGCGCAACATTCAAACAGCTGTATCTCCACACCCACTGAAAACTGAACACATGTTTATATGAACTTGTTTACTCGGAATAGTCCATACTGCCACCTCTTAAAATATTTATTATTCCTCCTGAAACACCCCGTATATAGGGGTGAGGGAACATTGAAAAGGACATACATTTATACATTCAATACCATTCCCGCGCGAAGACAATATTAAATCAGGGTTACACTTCCTGGTTTCGATTTAATTTCGGCGCGATCTGTCATAATTTTCTTTGTTACGTATCACACCTAGGCCCTCAGATTTGACCCAGTTATGTTCAGAAACGTTCCACAAACCAAAATACCTAGATTTCTACATGTAACTTGTAAGCGGCGTAGGTCTGCGGCCGCTCGCCTGCTGAGATCGTGGGTTCGAATCCCACCGGGGGCATGGACGTTTGTCTGTTGTGAGTGTTGTGTGTTGACAGGTAGAGGTTTCTGCGACGAGCTCATCACTCGTCCAGAGGAGTCCTACCGACTGTGATGCGTCATTGTGTGTGATCTAGAAACCTCAAGAATGAGGAGGCCATGGCCCGTGTTGGGCCGCAGCGCCACAGAAAAAAAAAAATTTAAGCTTCCTATCTTCTCCACAGATAATTTCATTATCTTTCACAATTCCTACACGTTCTAGTTATGTAGTCGTTTGCCAATTCAACAATCGCTCGCCCCTCTCACGGCGTAGCACCCACAAGTCCACTGCTGTGCTCACATTCCTTAATGTAGAAAGGCAAATCAGTCCCATTACAGGCCCGAGGTGCCCAGTGGGTTCCAGGAAGTTAAGGTTCCCAGATTACGTGACAATGGCCCTGAATGGTGGTAAGGTTGTCAGCCTTACGCACCGGCCGTTTTTTACTCCCAGGAAATACTCCTGGTACTCATTTCTGTTAAAGGTTGAGTCAACACCAGGGCCATAGTGCGATCGGAAGGATTATGTCAATGAAAAATTCCAATGACACAATCTGGAATCGCACCAGCGACCTTCCGAGTTGTAGCACAGCACCTTAACCACTGCGCTACCGCGGTCCCCCATTCCTTAATGTAAGCCACACAAATTCAGCCCATACCCTCAAATTCTAGTTATATAATATATACTTTAATATTATCCTCCCGTCTATGCCTACGTCTCCAAAGTGTTTCTTCCCTTCTAGGTTTTCTGACCAAAATATATTTCTTGTTCGTTCTATGACACGCCCATCCTCTTCGATATGGCTACTCTAACACCACTTGATGACCACTACAAATTACAAAGTGTCAAATGAAGGAGTCTCGTCAGACTCTTTTACTGCTTCTCCTCGGTCCAAATAACCACTACAGAACCCACTTACATTATTACCTTCAGTGAAAGTACGAGAGGATAATAAATTTCCCATATTATCTCCACCGTAAAGTCGTAACTAGTAACTGTGCGTGCTGGTAAAGGAACTTCTAATGGAGCCTTAAAGTGTTCGTAAAACCAACTCAAAGCTTCTCATTTCAGAAAGCGTTGCAGAAATAGGTGCTTGGGAGAGACGTTAAATATAGCAACGCAACCCCCATTACAGAATCGGGTATCTGTAGTGGAGCGATATGCTGTATGCCAGGCCTGAGAGTTCACTTGGCAGGGCCGGATATCCATTAGGTCTGGTAAGGGTGGGCGAGATGTAGCCAGATGTAGCACGCGGCCGTTTAAACAATTTACAGAATTATGCCAGCAGATGTGCAAAATATTCAGTGTACTGTTTTGTGTAATTTCTTGGAAAGTCGGTTCACTCTGGTGCGTCCGGACACGCTGTCCGGCCCATCCAGTCTCCTATCCGACGAGATACCTGGCGCTCCGTGTACTGTGTTCAACCGGTCGGGCCGTGAAGCTGGACCACTCACCATTAAGTAGCGAGATGAAGAATGCGCGGAGCTATACCTCCACTCCCCCCATATTTTCATACCGTGATGCTTAATTGTGCACAGGGACTTCATTTTTCTTTCAGTTATTGTAAAACGGTCACTTGGAAGACCATGACCATGATACGATACCATTAAAACGGGTCTCAATTGCGAATTCTTGTACCAACAGCCATTGACCTACAAATTCCATTTCTACAAAGTTAGTTCTTTCGCCCGTTGCTACGGTAGATGAATTACATCGGCGGTCCTTTCCGGTGTGCAACACAAAAATATCAAATTACAGTAACTATAAAAGGAGAGGGGGGTGTATAGTATCTCGGTGGGGAAGCCGGAGGGAAACATACCACTGGGGAGACCTAGGCGTAGATGGGTGGATAATATTAGGATGGATCTCCAGGAGGTGGGATGTGGGTATATGGACTGGATTGGGCGGTCCCAGGATAGAGATAGGTGGCGGACGCTTGTGAGTGCGGTAATGAACCTTCGGGTTCCGTGAAACGCGGGGAATTTCTTGACTAGCTGCAAACCAGTTAACTTCTCAAGAAGGACTCTGCACCATGGAGTAAGTAAGTAAGTATAAAATTATCATCAAACACTAGATCCACTTTAAGGCTACAGCAATCTATGGGGAATGTCTTAAACCGGGCCCGTCACGCTAATTACTTAGGTAACTAATTCAGCCAGTTAAGTACACAGTCCGAAAAAACAATTCAGTTAGCCAATCGATCTCAGTTTACAACTTAATGAGCCACTCAGCTTGTACGGCAATCCAAAAGTAACCTGTGTCCGGCACCTACAGTGAGTCGACAGGGAAGTCCGAACACGTTTCACACAACCGTAAGATTGCTCAAGTCAAGAGTTCAACATATGACAAATAATCTGAGGTCTTCTTGAGGGCTATGACATCGTGTGACCAGTCTGGTGCGTACCATCTCTTCGCAGGATCCTACTGCTTCCATTTTCGCGATATGTCGAAACTGCCAGGAAACGGAACACGCGCCCTCGGTACAGCGAATAGGCTATCGGCTGAATGATGCGGGTTTCCAATTCCGGCACATGCCACAGATTTGTTCTCTACTTCAAATCGCCCACACCATCCTCCAACTTGTACCGGGGTTCTTACACGTGGGTGAGGCGGAAGGGACGTGAAGTTGGCCACTCACCTTCATGTAACGCTAAGGTTAACAGTGAATAAAGCTACATCTCTAGGACCCTCGTGGGGACCGCGGTAGAACATTGGTTAAGGTACTGTGCTATAAATCGGAAGGTCGCTGGTTCGATCCTAGCTGGTGTCATTGGAATTTTTCATTGGCATAATCCTTCCGATCGCACTATGCCCCTGGGGTCGACTCAGCCTCTAAAAGAAACGAGTACCAGGAGCATTTCCTGGAGGTAGAGGATGTCGGTGCGTAAGGCTGACAACCTACCACCATCCTGTGCCGTTGTTATGAAATCTGGGACCCTTAACTTCCCGGAAACCTCTGGGTCATTCCAGGCCTGTAACGGGACTGCTTTACCTTTACCTTCTAAGACCCTCGCATATCTTCCCTGCATGGACCAGGAAACCTTAACTTTTTCCTTTACATCCACGTACCTGACAACAGACCGCTATAAAAAAAAAACTTGTATAACCCGGACGATATGGGCACCTCTCCAACGCAAAGTCTTTCCGAATGATTTAGAACATAAATCCTGTCCCATAATTGAAACACGACAGTCACGGGCTTACTCAGTGAAGAAAAATTTACTTTGGGAACAAATGCCAGCAAAAAACCCAGCTCTCGCCAAAAAACGGATCGACTACGTGCCGAAACCGCCTCAGGCCTGTATTCAAGTGCAGACACGCTCCGCCACCCGTGTGATGGCGCGTGCTCACGACCGGAAGCAGCAGCTACAGCAGCATCCCCTTTGGTTAATGCAAACACAGCAATAAGGATGGTGGGAGTGGCCCTGGAATTTTTGTTTGTTCAAGATTCCAGCACATTGACACGGGCGGGGGGTGGGGGGAGGAGAAAGAGAATAAAAATGATGTAACAGCCGCAGAATAATGAGGGGCAAGAGTAGGGCAATTAAACAGGTAGATATGAACAAAGGAAACGACAAAGGCGGACAGGGCAACTTTTTTACATTGCGTGACGGCCGCAAGTGGGCCAGTGCGTCCTCCCTGTACAGCCTTCGCGGTCGAATTCAGACACACATTCGGTAGGACTCCTCTGTATAAGTGACCATTCCGAGGCACAGACCTTTAACTGACAACACATAACACTCATAACAGACATCCACGCCCCCGGCAGGATTCGGACCAGCAATCCCTGCAAGCGCGCGGCAGCTGACCCACGCGAGGCCACTGGGACCGGCTGGGAAAAATATAAATGACAATAAATTTTAGAAGAACACGATGGAATATGTAGAAGAGACAACAAAAGCAGAAGACGGGACAGATAAGAGAAATGATGGATATAAATACGCATAAAAAAATAAGAAACAAAAGAAAACTGGTGCAGATAAGACGCGAATGGAGAAAAGGAAGAGTGCAAAAATTGCTCCATAGATTTCGATCACGAAATTCCATATTCGAAGACGTAAGAGGTCCTCCGCAATCTACTGCAAAATCTAAGAAACAAACAGGTCCTCCGCAATCCACTGCAAAATCTAAGAAACAAACAGGTCCTCCGCAATCCACTGCAAAATCTAAGAAACAAGCAGGTCCTCCGCAATCCACTGCAAAATCTAAGAAACAAGCAGGTCCTCCGCAATCCACTGCAAAATCTAAGAAACAAGCAGGTACTCCGCAATCCACTGCAGAATCTAAGAAACAAACGGGTCCTCCGCAATCCACTGCAAAATCTAAGAAACAACAGGTCCTCCGTAATCCACTGCAAAATCTAATAAACAAGCAGGTCCTCCGCAATCTACTGCAAAATCTAAGAAACAAGCAGGTCCTCCGCACTCCACTGCAAAATCTAAGAAACAAGCAGGTCCTCCGCAATCCACTGCAAAATCTAAGAAACAAGCAGGTCCTCCGCAATCCACTGCAA
>Ga0123354_10012869_pt1 | contig 12956 bp, 10 predicted proteins | sample TergutLab28metaG_2_FD_97872 | JGI IMG/M metagenome (GOLD analysis project Ga0123354, IMG submission 97872) | Labiotermes labralis P4 segment gut microbial communities from Petit-Saut dam, French Guiana - Lab288 P4 | ecosystem: Host-associated > Arthropoda: Insects > Digestive system > Gut ...
ACTCACACACACATACACACTCACATACACACACACTCACACACACATACACACACACTCACATACACACACTCACACACACATACATACACACACTCACACACACACACTCACACACACATACACACTCACACACACATACACACACTCACACACATACACACACACACTCACACACACACACATACACACACACACACACACGATTGATGGACATAAGTTATGTGCCCTCCACACAAGGCGTTTTTTATTACGTCATAAATACCGCCTAAAAACGAAAACACAACAGCACGTACACGGACAGTAAACCACGACAAAATCTGTCACATTACGAGCAAATAATAAAAAAATTTGAGGTCCTCGCTCTTCTGTGATGTTATGCAGTGTACGTTGGTCGTTGTTTAACCATATTTCGGAACAGTCAGTCAGACAGGCCAAAACTTGCTCAACCCATGAAGATGGGAACGATAGGATGTCCCGAAACGCAGGTAAGCGGCTATCAATATACGCTGCGTAACATCCCGTATGATCGAAGGCCGCAACTACACCTCGACAGATGAAAGACTGAAAGGTCCCAAATAATAAAGACTGCCTCAGAATTTGGCGACACTATCATGGAAAACTAAAAAAACAGAAAAAATATTCCATTGCAAATTTGACACTCTGAGGACAGTGCTTCGTGATATAATCTTATAATAAAACCAACGAGATGCACTAATTTCTTAAAATTATTTTTGGAACAGAACTCTACACGTTTCGGACTGGTTTTCTGTCCACCATCAGGAGTCTAACACTGCACACACAGCAATCAGCATAACCTGTATGACATATACCTATTGCTGTGTGTACAGTACTAGACTCCTGATGATGGACAGAAAACCTGTCCGAAACATGTAGAGTTCTGTTCGAAAAATAAATTTGAGAAATTAGTGCATCTCGTTGGTTTTATTATAAGAATATTCCATTGCAGAACGCAGCAGTCGGCGGCTGAAACAAGCCTACATAGCATTGAGTGGTAGGATAACGTAGTCGGTATAGCGTAGGATAACCGTAAAGATGTGGAACGAAGGCGGTGGTAATCTAATAACCGGTATTATTCCGTAAGGTGTCTCTAGAAGCCGACAAAAATCCCGGTGAGGATAGCCGGTGTCCCGCGCAATATTTCAATCAGGCATCACTCTCATACAATCCAAAACGTTACAGATGAAATCAAACTGCTCAGCTCTCAGTGCTTTGAGAAACAAAATGACTAGTAAAGCGTCTGGAATAACAGACCGTGGGTCGAATTTCGATGCTGCCTGCTGTCATTGACACTTCTGGGGATTTAATTTGTCCCTTCAGAGACAGATCGAGTCCTTCAACCTGCCTCACATATATTCATTAAACCACATGCCATTTTAAACCACACAAACTCAGTGACTTGTTGAATGTTTTGTACTTTTATATCAGTACTTCCCACTGCATGCGCGCAGTGCCCAATATGGCTGTTTTCTGTGGTCCCTTGATACCGTGATTCCCCCGCATGTTACTCAGGTACTGTCTGAGTAAGCTTCAGATGGTTCCTGTTGCCCCTATTATTCCTGGTATCACTTTTACTTTCACATTCCACATTCACTGTTATTTCAATTGTAAGTTTTTGTACTTTTAAATCATTTCAGTTTCCTTCTTGACCACATTTCACTATCCTGGATTTCAATGTTCATTAACAAGCATTTATTATTATTAATATTATTATTATCATCATCATTTTTTTTTGTTATTGCTGTTGTTGTTGTCGTTGTTGTTGTTGTTGTTGTTGCTGTCATCTTTTTCATCATCACCATAATTCCTTTCCCGGAAATTCCAAGTCCCAGTCTTGTTCGGGATACCGTCTACTCAAATTCACGTTTTCCGATACATTCCCAGTCTGTCCAAGAATATACCGAGATATGTTAAAATACCCCACGACTAATTATTCCTACTACATAAGCTACTACATCACCAATCATCTTACCGTTCGACCTACCAAGTTTTGCAGCTGAAAAAGAATCGTTAAATAAACCAAGGCAAGCAATCACCATGAATAAACAGTGACGATATAAATGGGAACAGATGCAGCTCTTTATTGAACATGGCTGTAGGAAAGTTACTTTGGACCCTCCTAGCGTTTGTATGCAAAATTACCTTGATATCAAGATCCATATCATTGAAATACATTGGTCACAATTTTCAAACAAATCGTGTAGGAAATCAAACAGAACACCTAACCTACTTCGTGTAAGTTTCGGTACATTTTAACACAAGAAATGTAGCTAATTTGCATACAATAGGCTCAGTATCGAAATTTCTTCGGCCATGACATCATGCTCACTATCGTCAACACCACCATCACAAAGAAGGTCTTTAGAGCCATGTGAATTACTTTCCAAGGATGTCATTTCAACTGCACGGCTGAGCGCACAGTACACATCTCCGAACATGCCAACTGAATGCAATGTGTAAGAATCCTAATGGCGGTACATGGCGAGCGTGGGAGCACGCTCACACACATACACACACGCACGCGCGCGCGCACACACACACACACACACACACACACACGGCATTACAACCCAAATAAATAGTCAGTCCTATGGTGAAGAATCTTTTGTCTCCTAGCTTGATCACCATACCTCTCTCTAGCAATATCCATGGCGTCACATCTCAGAAACTACAATAATTTTTATTTATTCATGGTTGTTTAACGATGATGTAGTTGTTCAAGACTATGTAGTGCCCGGTTATACTATGATTACCGAATAATAAGTGGAAAGGATGTGGAGGGAAGCAGTCGTGGCCTACTTTAGTGCCTCTGCGCTTGTCTGAAAGGACTAAATGAAATCACGATAAATCTAAGTTATATTTTCAGTGTCCCAGCCCACAATCGAACCGATTACCTCCTGGGTACAAATCAGTAATTTCATTTTAATACTGCGTATCGTGAAGGCATCAGACATACAGAACTAAAATTTTGCCTGCTCTTTTGTAAGAGGGTGTTTGAAAACATGGTGCTGAGGAGGATATTTGGACCTAAGAGGGATTAGGTAACAGGGCTGAAGAGGAAATTGCATGCTGAGTACCTTCACGGATTTGTACTCCTCGCCGAGCATTATTAGGGTGATCAAATCAAGAAGAATGAGATGGGCGGGACATGTGGCATGTATGAAGAAGAAAAGAGGTTCATAGAATGTTTTGGTTGGGCAACCTGACGGAAAGAGGCCGCTTGGAAAACCAAGAGGTAGATGGGAGGATATTAAAATGCATCTTCAAGAAATAGATTAGAAGGCATAGATTGGAGTGATCTGGCTCAGGATACGTATAAGTGACGGTAATGAACCCTTGGTTTGCATAAAATGCGCGGAATTTTTTGAATGGCTGTGAAACTAGTAGCTAAGAATGACTCTGCTCCATGGATATATTTAGTTCTTTAGTGAATACCCTCTACACGAAGAGTATAGTGGGATATGCTAGAACGAAGGAACTTGGTTCTAGAACCTCGTTCGTTATAGCATACCCCACTGTACTATGACAACGTAGTCTGAGCTAACTTGCGTCACATAACAAGGCTGTAGGCTTACAGCGAGCGCTATTATCTGTACGACGTGATGAAGGTACAGCGGAGTGGAGAGTTCTTAACCCTGACGTTACATGAAGGTGAGTGGTTATTTATAGCAGCTGGGTGACTTGCTCACGGGTAGAGTCCCCGGTACCAATTGGTAGCGAATCTGAGTGGGCCCGAGAGCCCTTGTAAGTAACAGCGGGAAGAAAAATCGTACCTCCTACCAAGAAAAACGTATCTGATATCTAAAAACGTTTACATTCCGTGTTCAATGTTACAAGTTTACAACTTCGTAAAAATCATTTGATATTAACAGCCAGGAAGAGCCGTTTGACAGTCTATTTGTCTTCTCAGCCAAAGACAAACTGCTTATTACATACTGTCGGTGATAGATGAATGAATAAGGAGCACCGGTGGAATTATACTGACTGCAGAAAAGCGCAGAACTCTGTGAAAACCCTCTCCCCAGTGCCACTCTCTCCACCACGAATTGCAGATAACCTGGCCTGGGATTGAACCCCGGCCTCCATGACACCAGGCCGGCGATTGACCGCCTGAGCAATGGCTCGGTGCAGACGAGCTGTTATAATATCTGGGTGCTCCACCTACGTACATCTCATTAGGATGGGGCGAAAGGTGACGGTAAAACAGCCCCTCTCCGATCCCAGTGGCCGCGCAGTCTAAGGCACAGGTCTACGGCCGCTAGATTGTTGGGATTGCGGGTTCGAATCCCGCCGGGGCACGGATGTCTGCTGTGTTGTGTGTTGTTAGGTAGAGGTCTCTGCGACGGACCGATCGCTCGTCCAGAGGAGTCCTACCGAGTGCACGCGCGTGTGTGCCCCTGTCCTTGGTTAAGGACCGCACCACGAAGACGTGAGGGGGAGTGGAGTTACAGCTCCCTGGATTATTAACCTCGGCAATAGACGGAGGTGAAGGTCAGCTTTAACCCGGGGAAAGCCCCGCGGTACCTCTGGACAGGACGCTGGGTGGGTTTCAATGTCGGTCTGGATGTTGTCAAAAACATAAGAATTTTTACTCCTGCGGGAAGTGAAACCGTGTACCCTAGTCACTGTATTGAATGTGCCGCTAGGAAGGTGTCGGTGTATATTTTACACTTCAAATACAAAAGTAACCTAAAACAATTTTCCAAATTAGGGTCGCAATCCGAACCATGGTCTAGAGACTCGTTTTCTTCTGTAGGGCAGAAGTGTGCCTGAAGGCCATGAGGTCTGTTTAACGTAGCAGCAGACAGCTAAAGGAAAGACAGTAAGGTCCTTCCGAATGTGAACACGAGATGCAGCAGCGACATTAGAACGCGTCCCCGTCAAGAGGACCACTGGTGGCGCCATGGGTCACGACAGGCCGCGGGCCCCAGGAAGCAATGCAATGTTTGCAAGGCCATCTCATTCCCATGGCCAGACGCCAACCGACACATCGTAGAGTACAACTAGACATGCATACAGCGCACTGCATTACCGTCCCTGACGTGACTCTGATCTCCTAATGCTGGCATTATTTTTCGGTACGGGCGAGGCTACCCCAGTTTCAGCAACGAATGGTAATGATAGTGACAGTGTGTTAGTGCTGAGGCAAAACCGCACTTGAAACCGATACTTTGTATCAGTGCTTCACGCTGTGGACACGTGGTGACACAGTTCAACACCACGTGACACAAATACAGTTTCAGGTTGACATCCTGTTGTATATCACGTAAACGAATGTAAGAAAATGACTACACACAAATGTTAATAGATTGAAATCCGTCTCAAATGGAACCTGTGCAGAACGGAAACCCGTCTTTAGCGGAAAACTTTTACAGTCCCGAAGATCCAATCTTCATGTACCTGTATTAAAGGGAACCTGCCAGTCGTGGAAGAGATATCGATCCCTTGCGATTCCGTTACAGGCAGGCTTCGTCGTATTATAACCTTCACAGTTTTGGCTACAACGAAACGATTTTATATATTTCCTCTCACTTCTTCTGGTATAAGATTTACGCTCTACGGAAATCCTGAGGCATAAAAAAGTGTACATATATATCCACATTTTGTAATAAAACGTACGTGCCACTTCACCTCAACATGCACGCATTAAAGGAGTAACTCAGTTTTAACTTCTACTATTAGTACTACATCACAAATAAACATATGTTAATAATTTTAATATAAATTAATATTTTTGTCTACTCACAAATAACAGATATGAACGCAATATTCTATGCTTTGTAAAGTCATAAAACTTTATATAATAATTTGTTATTTATAAGCACTTTTCCCTTTCTGGTTCCAATGCCGGTGATCGTGCGATCTAAGGCGTAGTATGTTTGTGGCAGCGCGGTTACTGGCACTGTGGGGTCGAATGCCGCTGAGTTATGAATGTTCTTTCGCCTCTTGTACGTGTTGTGTAGGCAGCGGCCTCTGGGACAGGCCGATCACCCGTCCAGAGGAGTTCCACCGGGTGTGTGCGTCTGAATGTGTGTACCATCACGTTCAGCACTAAAAAAAATTATATGTTATGCCCACAAAGTATATTTATGTTTTGTACGGATATCAGAACAAACAGCGACTTTTGCCTTTTGCAATATTAATTGAATGGCTTGTTTCAACAGAAACGGAAAGTACATCCTTGCTCTTTATGTAAAACGGATTACGTTTCGTCCTGGAAGGGCTAATATGTCAGTGAAACTAAAAACGCTACTTTTACCCCCTACGGAGTTCAAACCTAATGCAATTCGGTTTATAATTATCGTTTCAGTATAAACCTCCAACGAACTGAGCCTGGGTAATATCAATGCCTATTAATTTTATTCGAGAATATGACAGCATATCGCAGCCAATATACCCTTACATTTATCTTTACAGCTACCAACATTTACTGCTTATTATTTACTTCTGACGTCTTACTTTTAACACTGTATATGTAAATTTGATGTGTTGGTTTGAAATGCCTTTGTGTTATGTCTCCCTGAGTATGGGGATTTATCGCCGTAACATGAAAGGGAGTTCACGTGTATAGAAGATTTGGGATTTTTTGTAAACTTGGTGTACATGGATGAGTTGCATCCATCTGTCGAATAGGATACCATTAGTCTAACATAAATTTCGAACATATCACTGCAATAATTGAACTCAAACACTCAAGTACAATGACACCTTCAAATGATACACTATGTCTGTTACATATTACAAAGCATAAACGTCATGAGCCTTATGTGTATTCCGCGAGCATTGACTATGTTCAAGAAATCTGAGTGTCGAAATAAGAGTCTTCCACAACTTTGAATTTTCTTGATCCACTCCGCTGGGTTCTTTGCACACGTATGATATTACAATCTAATATCCTGTTTGCATTACAATTCAATATTTTTTTCCTAGTGTTCTGAAACACATTAAAGCCACTTATCCAAATGGCATAAAATATTTTAGTGAGTTATGTTCAATGTACTTAAACTTCACATACGACTCGAAAACGGCTATTTACTAGCCGAAACATGTGGTTACAATACAGATAAGGCGTACAATATAACTGTTACTGTATATGTCATGGCTCAGTAAAGAGAATTTCAGTTTGTAATCAGCTGCGCATATCTGGAGAGCGACAAATGTCTCCTAGTATATAGGCTACTTACACGGCAAGGGATATTACGTGCGATTGCAAACAGCAACTTGATTCCACTTACCTGAAACATCAAAGAGAGTTCAGTTCAGTAAATGTTCGTATAGAATATGTGCACAGATCAAAATGGATTTTCTCCTCATTGCATATGGCAAGGCACTCGCCTGCTACGACCCTGTCGATTTCAGTGATCAACCGTTTGTTTTCTAGTAATGTCTACAGGAACTGCGGATGCTCATTATTCCCGAATTGAAGCCGCATGCAGTAGCGGACTTCATCTGTCGTTCCTTTATTATAAGCACTCATAAAAAGATAATTTTGTTTCTGTTGCGTTTTCTGAAATAACATTAATCTCGTAACATCTGAGGGTCTCTCAGCAATGGTAATAAACAGCAAAGTCCTTCTTATACAATCAACGGCAAATTTTACAAGTCCAACTCCTTACATTTATGTACAATCAGCAATTATTCCGTCGTGCACCTTACCATATGTTACAGTAGCACCAAAGACCCACCTGCACCTCTTCATTTAGCACATTTCTGATGGGTAAGGCATTTTTTTTGTATTATGCTTCTTTGGTGTACGCTGACCGGTACGTTTTCTGTGGGTATGGTACGTACACTTGTTCAAACGCCGGCCTCATTACCCGCGGATAAATCATTCGAAAACGTGCTCATAAAATGCACGTCATTGACAACATTAAGCACGTAACATTACAAGTTTCTCCTCAACAAAATCACATCACCAAGAAGACGTACAGGAGTCGTGGATGTAAAGGTTCACGGCTCAGTGCAGGCGTGTCACTACAGTGGTCGAACGGTCGAGAGCACCTACTAACTAACTAACTACAATAAAGAAAAATACACCGTCTAAAACAACTAATAATGTTTGTTTTACATGTATGTGTGTGTGCGTGTGTATATATATATATACAAGAAGCTTTTGCTTACAATATGTTTCGGCCCCAATGGGCCTTCGTTAGGTAATAGGTTACGCACATCAAAATACAATATGAATAATTACAGCATTATTTCAGCCGAAACATGTCGTAAGTAAAAGTTAATTATGTATATAATAAACATTCTTATTTGTGACAGTCGCATTCTATATTATTATTATGATTATTACTATTATCATCATCATCGTAACGGCAGGAATCAAGTTAACATTAACTAAGCTAAGAGGCCCTCAGCCAGTCACGAAATTTCCCACATTTTATGGAATCCGAAAGGTTTATTACCCTTTTCACTACAGCCCGCTACTTCTTGCATCGTGAACCACATCAACCCAGTCCACGGTCTACCATCCTATTTAAGTTCCATTTCAATATTATACGTACTCCTAAGTACGCCTAGTCCCCCAACTGGTCTCCTTTCTTCACGCTTCCCCAGTAAACACCAGAGCGCATTTCTCTTCTTCCCCCCCCCCCCACACACATGCCAGATAGACCTACCCACACCCATCTCATTCTTCTTAATTTGATCATTTGGTGTGGGGGGGTGGTACAGATCACGCAGCTTCTCGCTACAGCACACAGGACTTTAGATTTAAATTTACATAACTACGAGAGTTCACTCTTCAAATTATGGCGCACAAAGTGTTAAGGCGAAACGTGGAAAATATCACCGAATGCTAGATTAACCTCTCAACAAAAATAACACAAAGAGGTTTCATAAAAATGTACAAAGTTATACAGATAGACAGACAGTCGCCTTCGAGTTCTGCTACCAGATAGATTCTAGCCGGTGGATAACACTGCCCGTCATTTGCAACGACCCTGAAACGCTTCCATCTATCTTCCAGCTCTCAAGACCTCGTTCTCCAAATGGTACAAGCCAGACATTTCGAATAGCCTAGTAACCCATGTTTAAGCAGCTTTCCCACCAAAATCGATACGCATTTCTTGTCTCACACATCCGGGTTTCATGTCCGGTCCACAGGAATCTCCCACATTTTACAGCCTTAAAAGTGAAACGTCATCTGTACAGTTTATGACAGAATTACTTTATTTTAAAAGAGTTTTAATCAGCGGTTGTGGTGAATATGTAGACAGCCTTATTGAAAAATCTGGAATTCGAATTCCTAACAGAACCGCCCCTCGCTTCTATAGGGCGAGTCTCTCGCTAGAGGCCCCAAACTATTGTCTATGTATACAGTCGAACAGCGCGGGTTTCTCGTTCGTAAATACTGGCAAACAGGGCAAACAGGTTCATTTAAAGCATGCCAGACGGCATTTCGAACGGAATTTGGTGAAAGACGTGCACCATCGAAGTGTTGCATCCAGAAATTGGTTAAAAAGTGAGAGACAAGGGGAAGCCGAGCTAACGCCTGTCGACTTCTTTCTTTGGGGCCTATTGAAGGGCAAAGTGTACAAAAATACACCCCGCACAATCGACCAACTCAAAGAGATTCAAGCCGTCAACGTCGACACTTTGGGAAAAGTATTCCAGAATTTGGAGAAACGCATTCTAATGTGCTTGGAAGTGAAAGGAGACCAGTTTCAGCATTCATTATGAGCAGGTCCTGTTTTGCATCGTTCCCGGTATGTGTATATAAATTTTCAAGTTATTATCTCAATAACATAATTTTTATAGACAATAGTTTGGGGCCTCTAGCGAGAGACTCTCCCTGTATAAGACGGTCGCCAAAGGCACACATCATGATAAACCATCATCACACATAACAAGATGACCAATAACGCAGCAGTAACCAGAGTTCCAAAGTATTTTTTCGGCCCCGTTTTGATCTTTCTTTCAGAGCTTCCGACTGGCCTTCACCACTTCATTCCGAACTGAAAGACCGACACATCTCACAACAGCCCACAATTTCTACCTTCCTAGCATTTACTCTCTATCATTCCTTTATTATACCAACAATACCGACGTATCGGACCATACGCAATAATGATGCGATACGTCAAGATATAACTGCTGTATACCGTAAGACATATGACCACGCAGTAGTTGATTATTTATGGCGAAGCTTTTCCTAACGGTGAGGACCTTGGCAAAATTCAGAGCAGCGTGCGTGAGAGGAGCACTCAGATATTTTTAGTGAGCTGGCAAGAGAAATGCCGTAACTCTGGCAACAGCGCCATCACGTGCCGCGAGTAACATAATTTCTGGGCTTCGGTCAGTATTATTATTATTATTATATTGTATTAATATATTCTGATTATTTAACTATCACACTTTAAGAATTACCTTACTCGTTGGCAATGCTACTGCTACTGTTCATACTACTACTACTACTACTACTACTACTACCACCACCACCACCACCACCACCGACACAATAAAAACTCAGTACGACAACTAATACATCGCACACAAGCTGGGTCCATGTACGTACACTAGACAAGCTACTGTTTAGGGCCTAACATTACAAGGGAACTAACAAAAAAGATTAAATGCATTTCTAAATAACAAAAATTCATAATAAAAATAATTACAATTATTCTAAAATTTATAATAATAATAATAATAATAATAATAATTTATTGTTATATTAAAACCAAAAAGTACATGTTTTAGAGTTTAAACAAAACCTAATAAAAATAATTTATAAATTTTTGCATTATAAGTTTGTTATTGTCGTTACTGTCATTTTCGTCACAAAAAACAAAACTCCTTTGTATTATTATTATTATTATTATTATTTTAACAAGTACTAAAATGTACATACGTATGTATGTATGTATGTATGATTTATGTATGTATGTACGTATGTAAGTGAGTGAGTGTGTGTGTGTGTGTGTGTGTGTGTACGTATGTAATGTAGCATTTTATAATACTCTTGGACAAGTATGAAAACTATTTAACCCCAAACTCAGCAGAGGGGGAGGGGGAGGGGCCTCTGAAATGTTACAGCACAGGTCCAACACTGCACTGCACATGAGAATATACCCAGCTGTCCCAATGTTTTGTATCGCTGTATCAATGGACAGCGTTACACATAGCAGCCTATTTATGCAATTATCTATTACAGTAAAACGTAATGTTGTCACTGTGCACGCCATAAAGTTATCTGGAGGAGTACAGATAAGCCCTACTAATTCTTGACCTCGCTAACATATGGAGATGAATAATCAGCTTCACTCTCCGGCCGCCTTATCACCGGGTAAAGATAGGAGCGAGTCTGCACGATTTGGAGTAAATACAGATCTCTTGCTCCTGCCGGGTATCGAAAGACGATTCCTCGGTCGTCCGGCCCGTAGACTGTCCACTATATCGACTGAGCCATCTCGGCAATCAATTACTGTAATAAAATTTTCAGCATCTTCAGGGCTGTTTATGTCGCAGATATACGCATAACTTCTAAAGCAGTGCAATCTTTTTTAAGGCTTCGCAGATCTCTGCTGTCGATAGGACACACTGTGATTTCATCTCTATATTTTATGGCTTAAGAACAGTTGTGAATAACTTGCAGATCGGAGTAAACATAGCTCCATACTGCAATCCACTTCCATGGGTATTCACATCACAACGAATTCGAATACAACATATGGCTTTCGAGTGAGGCAAGGGCATGGAATCGTAAACTTTCATTCATACCAGAAAGGGGGAACTGTCACTGAATATGCTACCCTCCACATTCTGTAGGTGACTTTAAGAAGAAATTAAACAAACGAACAGGGCGTACATGAACAAAACTAGGGGTACGATGACGACGAAGTCGGGGTTCGATTATCGGCAGAGGAACTCCCCTCTTCGCCGAAACATCGAAGTCTTTTGTTACTCTCACAGCTTTCCATCAAGTGGGTACCCGGGGACTCTTTGCCGGAGGGTAAAGCGGCTTGGGCGTGAAGTTAATCAGCAACTCCAATAAGCGTGAAGGCTATGAATACGGGAATTTTAATGGAATCCATCCTGTTGTGCTGTTACACACACACACACACACACACACATATATATATATATTGGGGACCGCGGTAGCACAGTGGTTAAGGTGCTGTGCTACAAACTGGTAGGTCGCCGGCTCGATCCCAGCTGGTGCCAGTGGATTTTTCATTGACATAAAATACTTCCGATCGCACTATGGTCCTGGGGTCGACTCAACCTCTAACAGAAATGAGTACCAGGAGTATTTCCTAGGGGTAAAACGTGGTCGGTGCGTAAGGCTGGCAACCTACCACCATCCTGTGCCGTTGTCACGAAACCTGGGAGCCCTAACTTCCTGGAACCCTCTGGGCCTGTCCAGGTCTGTAATGGGACTGCTTTAACTTTACCTATATTACCGTGAAACACAACGAACTTTTAATAATATCATAAATAAATTCTACGTGTTTCGACCCTTAAGGACCACCATCAAGCATTAAAATACATCATAAAAATAATCTATATTAGTGCCTGGCGATGGTCTTTAAAAACCGGAACATGCAGTATTTATCGATTATATTATTAAAAGTCCGTTGTGTCAATGTGCCAATATTAAGAACAGGCTTCCTGTACCGCGACTCGGCCATGCTCCTTCATGACTTACTGCTGAATGAAGCGCACTGACAACGTTACGTTTATCCTTTCACTTAATTATGTGTATTTGTTGTACTGTGTGTGCAGTGTTGTTGTTTTTTGTACTTTAGGTGCCGGACTGCTGGCTAGAAGTCAGTACTCGGAATGTTCTGCGACCGGCCATCTCGACGCAGGTTTTTCTTGGTTTCCCTCTGTCTATAAGCAAATGCTGAGATGGTTCCCAAGATTCCAAGTTGCCACTACATGCTTCTCATGTAGCCCTCCCGACTTAAATCTAGTAGTAACCAATTTCA
>Ga0123354_10012871_pt1 | contig 12955 bp, 5 predicted proteins | sample TergutLab28metaG_2_FD_97872 | JGI IMG/M metagenome (GOLD analysis project Ga0123354, IMG submission 97872) | Labiotermes labralis P4 segment gut microbial communities from Petit-Saut dam, French Guiana - Lab288 P4 | ecosystem: Host-associated > Arthropoda: Insects > Digestive system > Gut ...
GAAGAACCGGATTTCATGGAACGCATCATTTTGGCAGGCGAGCTCCGCTCCGATAATGTGATTGTGGACCTAAACAGATTGAAATCAACCAATGCGCAAGTAGATATAAACGATGTGAATATAAACGTGACGAACGATTTATTGCCATGGAAAAGTTTCTATATGGTAATTAATTATTGCAATACGGTGCTGAAATATGCGCCTGACGTAGTGAACATTGACCCTGATTACACTTCGGGATACTTGCATGCTCACGAAGCGGAAGTAAAAACCATCCGCGCTTTGGCTTATTTCTATTTAGTGCGTATCTACAGGGATGTGCCTTACATTGATTTTCCATATTCAGATGACACACAAGATTTTGAAATTCCGAAAATGAGCGGCGACGAGATATTGGAACGCCAGATCACAGAATTGAATGACGCTGAAAAATCGGCGCTGAAAGCATGGGGAACCACGACTCAACAAAAAGGACGGGTTACAAAAAATACCGTGCGCGCTCTTTTGGCTGACATTTATCTGTGGTTAGGCAGATACGACGATTGTATCGACGCCTGTAACCGGATATTGCCGGATGTGTTGGGCGAAAACGATGTGCTTAATCCCGATTTGGCTACCGGAGCGGAGTTGCGTTTGATCAGCAACCAGATGAATTACGATAATTCTTTTCTGTCCCTTTTTGTTAAACAAAACAGTATGGAAAGCATTTTCGAACTGCAATTTAACTCAACGGTACAAAACAACAAAGTAGTCGATTTGTACGGCACTTCGGACAATCTCGGACAATTGGCTGCATCGCCTGTGGTTCAGAGCCTTTTCACGGATAATGCCTTTATAAACGACCTTCGCGGAAAATTTTCCTTCGTTTATACGGCTACGACTGATGGAAGCAGCGTACAGGGATTTTCCCAAATTTTTAAATATATCGGTAATGATTACTTCGTAATGACTAATGGGGTTGCCTATAGTTTTCAAACATCTACGACGGCTAATATCAATTGGATTATTTACCGGCTGGCAGATATTTATCTCATGAAAGCGGAAGCGCTGGTGGAACGGAATACAGGCTCGGATTTGTCCGACGCTTTGGCTTTGGTAAATCTGACTTACATGCGCTCAAACCCCGACCAGAGACCTTTATTAGACGCCGATTATCCCGATCAGGATGCGATGCGGAAATTGGTGATGGATGAACGGCAACGTGAATTTTTGTTTGAAGGCAAACGATGGTTCGATTTGGTGCGTCTGGCGCGAAGGGAAGACGGAAGCAGCGCCGGCGGAGTGGACAACCACCCTAATATGTTGGATTATGTTGCACGCAAATATCAATTCAACGCAGACGTGGTTAGAAGTAAATTGCGCAATACCGATGCACTTTATTTGCCTATTGCGCAGAAAGAATTGGTAGCAAATAAAGCTTTGGTTCAAAACCCCTATTATGCAGGAATCTTCGACAAATGATAATTATAAATAAATTATAATATGAAAAAGAATAGAATAACAATAATAATGTTAATGGCTTTATTGCTGTCGGGCGCTGTTTTCCAAGCCTGTTTCAATGATAAAGTGATTGAATCGAAGAAAGATGGAGTAGATATAACTGATTATCTGGAAAATAATAATCTGTACAACTATTCGGAATTTCTAAAATGGATGTCGGCAATTGGCGTTGATGGAATGTTGAATGCTCGCGGCAATTACACTTGCTTTATTCCTACCAATGATGCAGTTCTGGAATATTACAAAGAAAAGGGAATAACTTTTGATCAAATGGCGAAAACGGATATTGAGGATCTCGTATATACGCATATCATTATGTTAGATAATCCGACTGCCGACCCGATTTTATCAAAATATTTTCCTAATGGAACCATAGGCAGTCCCAATATGCGCGGACGCTTCCTGCAAATCACGTTCGATTCGACAGGCGTGATGTATGTAAATCAAACGGCGAAAATCCTCCTTCCCGATCAGGGTCCTATAAGTCCTTATTATGTACTCAACGGAGTAGTGCATACTATCGACAAGGTTTTGGAACCTTCACGAGCATATTTAGCAGGATTAATCGAAAATCACACCGATCGTTTTTCCCTGTTTTACGAGGCTTTACGGGCAACCGGCTTGCTTGATTCGCTGGAAATGGTCAACGATGATTATGCACAAAAACGAAAAGACGGAGTGATTCCTGCAAAGATAAAGTCGCTGAGCACATTTTGCAATGAAACGCAATACCAGACGGCAGGAGCCGGAGGAACTCTGAATACGCCGCTTTCGTGCGCTTCCGGCTTTACAGTCTTGATGGAAAGCGACGAAACCTTTAGCAGAGCCGGTATATATACTTTGGAAGATATGCAGCGCTATGCCGAACAAAATATAACGCCAAGCAAACCGGAAGCTTACAGCGACGTTACCAATCGCGACAACAGCCTGAACCGTTTTATCGCTTATCATCTTATTACTCAAACGATGGATCTCAATGACTTTATTCCGGCTGCATGGAACGATTACTATCTACCGGGTACTACGCTGATTGATTATGCCGAAACCATGAATCCTTACGGAATAGTGGAAATCCAGCGGGATATTCAGGGACCAATGTTGAATAAACGTAAAGATGGAACGGCTGTCCGTATTTTGCGAATCCCTGATAATAATACGGCGGAAAACGGATTTATCCACGAGATAGACGGATTATTGACGTATGACGCCGGCGTTGAAGGAGATGTGCTTAACAAACGTCTCCGTATAGACGTTACTTCCATTATGCCGGAAATGCAAACCAATCGCCTCACAGGAAATGCCACTTACGCAAATAAGAATGGTTTGGTCTTCCCCAGCGGATATTTTAAAAATCTTATTCCGCTTTCGGAAGGAACACAGATACAATATGGAGGCGCTATGCCTTCAGGCTGGTATGATTTGCATTTAGATGAATTTTTGATTGCCGGAAAATATGATGTTGAATTGCGCTTGCCGCCGCTACCCCCTGCCACTTATGAACTTCGTCTTGGTTACACTGCCAATTCGAACCGGGGCGTTCTTCAGATTTATTTAGACGGACAACCGCTCGGCATTCCGCTGGATATGACGAAGGCTGCAAACGATCCTTCTATCGGTTATGTAAGACCTGATCCGAACAGCACGACAGACCCGAACGGATATGAAAACGACAAAATGATGCGTAACCGCGGTTACATGAAAGGTCCGGGTAGCGTTTTCTATAGCAGTACTACCAGCAGCAGTACCGGAACGCTCAGATACTATCAAGGCTCGCTACGAAGAATACTGACTACCGCTCGACTGGATGAGGGAGAGCATTGGCTGCGTTTCAAATCGGTGGAAGATATCACAACGAGAGAATTTATGTTTGATTTTATTGAGATTGTTCCAACTTCGTATTTAGACAAAGAGGACGTTGATTAATAATAATTTAAATTATATAAGCATGAAAATTATTAAAAAGAAAATAACATACGCATGGATGGCGTTTCTCGCAGGGTTTGCAATCTTGATGAGTTCCTGTTCCGATATCGCAAAAGAACATTACGATGTTTCGCCGGAAGTATCAAGCAGAGTTACCTTGTGGGAGCTGATTTCCCAACAGCCGGAATTATCGACCTTCGCCGGATTGTTGAAAAGCGTTTCATACGATCGTATCTTATCAAACGATCAAGCCTATACCGTTTGGGCTCCGAGCAATGACGCCCTTGCCGGTTTCGACGCCGGCGATTCGACAGCAGTATTGCGATTAGTAACCAATCATATTGCGCGTTATATATATACGGCGTCTTCCGAAGTCTCCAATCTTCCGGCAATCTATATGATGAGCGGGAAAAAAATGAATTTTTTGCGCACCGGCAGCAATACTTATTCTATCAATGGCATTGAACTGGTTAAGAAAAATCTTGCAGCAAAAAACGGCATTTTACATACCTTGGGAAGCCGGCTTGCTTTCGAGCCGAATATTTGGCAGTTCATGGAGGCGGCGGATTATGATTCGATTCGTTCCTATATGTATTCCTTCAATAAAAGAGAATTTATTCGCAGCGCTTCAAAACCGATTGATTACAACGAGGAAGGAATGATTGTATATGATTCCGTATTCCTTGACCAAAATCCTTTGTGGTATGTTTACGAGGGTGCGAAAGGAGTCGGTTGGCTCAACAATGAAGACAGTACTTACACCATGATAATGCCGAACAATGCGGCATGGAACGACTACTACAACCGTTTCGTCGATCTTTTTAAGCCCGATCCGAAAATTGATTCTCCCGATTCGGTGCAAAGAGCCAACATGCAATATTCAATCGTGCAGGATTTGGTTTTTCGCGGTGCAATCAACCCTGCATCTTATGGTGAAAACGACACATTATATTCGACGCGTTTAGCGAATATCGTCAATCCGATGCATCTTTTTTCCGGAATACAGCCTGTAGCTGTCAGCAATGGGTCGGTATATCCCACTTCAAACTTGAATTATGAATTGGATGAATCATGCGCTAAACCTGTCAAAGTGGAAGCCGAATGGTCGGTTGGAAGATGGCAGAGCGAATCTCAGGATTTCAGTAGAATCAGGTCGCTGAGAGTAAATGATGTTCCCAATGTATCCAATAATGCTTATTTAGAAGTCACTTCAGTTTCGAGCGTGGCTCCTGCCGTTTCTTTTGAACTGCCCAATGTGCTGGCTACCGGATACGATGTCCATTGCGTATGTTTGGCGCAATCGTATGTAGAAAAAATTACGGATACTACTAAATATGTTACGCGGTTGCAATTTGAAATTCAGCAATGGGACAGAGTCACCGATAAATCAAGTTCGGCGGCATGGAAAACCATCCAGTTGTTTTCCGATCAAACGACCTCCCAATATGTAACTCAACCGGAAGGCATCTCCGATATATTGGTAACTAAGAATTTTAAGTTTCCTTTTGCCAATATCAATGAACCGGATAATGTATTTCGCATAAGGGTAAGCAGCGCGCTGTCGAGAGCTGACGGATCTTCAACTTATCCAAGGTTTGTCAGAGAAATGCGAATAGATTATATCCTGTTGGAAGCTTCGCACTAAGTGATTATGATAAAAATAAAATAAGTATAGATGAAACAACTCAATTGCATAAATAAAGTAAAGCGTGTAACCGCCCTTTCATTAATACGCATGGGAATAATAGCGGCGATGCTTTTTTCAGGAATCTGTTTATCGGCGCAAGAAAACATTGTTACCGGTACGGTTCGCAACGCTGCCACGCGGCAGCCATTATTAGGCGTCAGAGTGGGAACGTCAGGGCAATCCTCTTCGGCAATTACAGAAGCTGACGGGTCGTTTTCCATCAAAGTGGCTTCCTTTTCAGATGTGTTAATATTCAGCGCACCCGATTTTGCAACGCGGGAAATCCCCTTGCAAGGACGGAAGACGCTGGATGTAATTCTCTATTCAACGCTTTTTGCTTCCGGCTACGGAACGATAGAATCGCTCACCGGAACAGGCAGGAAAACGGTGAGCGTCAACTCTGAAAGCGCCGTAACCGATTTTTCCTCTTCCACTTCGTTTTCCATCGAACCGGAAATACAAGCCCGTCTGGGAAGCGATGTTCGCACAATTAGCCGCTCCGGCGTCGCAGGCGCGGGCGCATCCATGTTCATACGCGGGTTTAACTCGCTTAATGCCAGCGCTCAACCGCTAATCATAATCGACGGTGTCGTATGGGATAATCAATTGGACGGGACTTCCATTCATGCCGGTTATTTTTCCAATCCTTTGGCAAATATCGACTCGCGCGACATTGAAAGCATTACGGTGCTGAAAGACGGTAATTCCATTTACGGAAGCAAAGCCGCTAACGGGGTGATACTGATCAATACCGTCAGAGCAAAGGAAATGGCAACGAAAATCACCGCCAATTTGTGGTGGGGAGCAAACATGCGTCCCGATTTACCTAAAATGATGGATGCCGCGCAATACAAACCTTACGCCAGTAATCAGGTGAATGGGTATTTGCAGTCGATAAACGTTAACGGCTTACCGGAAGCCAGCCTTTTGATTATTTTCCCGTTTCTCAATGACGACCCCAATCAGCAAAATTATTATGCTTATCACAATAATACAAATTGGGAGAACGAAACTTACAGGGACGGAATGTTGCAAAATTATTCGATTAACGTAAGCGGCGGCGATGAATCCGCTCTGTATAATTTGACTTTGGGTTACGCTACCAATCAGGGAGTAATTCGGAATACGGATTTACAGCGTCTTAACGCCCGTTTTAATTCTGATATTCGTCTTGCCAACCGTGTATTTACGCGTGTGGACTTTGCAGTATCAAGAACTAACCGTGATTTGCGCGACGACGGCGCCAATCCGGTGACTTCGCCCGGATTTGTGGCTTTGGCAAAAGCGCCCTTATTGTCGCCTTATCGTTTTCAACTGGGAGGAGCGCTTTCGCAAAGCTATTCCGACTACGACAGTATGGATCCGAATAATCCCATGTCCAATCCGCTTGCGTTGGTGAATATGGCGACCGGCTCTTCTTCCCGCACAGCTTTTTCCATACGCGTAAATCCTTATTATAAAATTAATAAAAACGTTGAGATAGGTTCAAATTTCGGCTATCGTCAACACCGCGTGAAGGAATCGTTTTTTATACCGAGCGCAGGAGTCGCTCCGCAACACATCTCAGAACTTATTTCTACTTTTACGAATGAAGTCAGGGATATGTCGCAGCGTCAAAATTCTATTTTCAGCGACACTTATGTGAAAGGAATCATCAATCTGAATACAGACAATCACTTAAACCTCTGGGGAGGATTTCGCTTTATGAGCGATAATTTCGATTGGGTTTTACCTTCCGGTTTCGATACCGGCAACGACAATATCAAGGTATTGGTCGATGGTTTGGGCTACAAGCAAATCATTGGCGGCGACCGCTCATGGAAATCCATGTCGTGGTATTTGAATGTCAATTATGATTACCTTCAGAAATACATAGTTTCAGTTACCGGTTCGGCGGATGCTTCTTCGCGATTTGGAAAACAAACCGAAGGAGGAATCGGTTTGGGCGGAATACGCTGGGCGCTTTTTCCTTCCGTCAGCGCTGCATGGCTTGCCTCTTCGGAAGATTTTATGCGCAACTTGCCGGCGATTAATCTTCTGAAATTGCGGCTTTCTTACGGAATGACAGGTAACGACGGCATAGACGAACGCGCTAACCGGTCTTATTTCCAATCAACTTATTATTTGGACGGAGCAGCCGGTTTGGAACTTGGAAATATACGGAATGACGCCATTCAGTGGGAAACCTCTAAAAAAATGGGAGTTGGATTGGATGTACATTTCCTGAACGAACGCGTATCCCTGTCGGCAGACTTTTATAATAGCCATACCGATAATTTATTAACGCAAAAGGCGTTAAAATCAACTACCGGCTTGGGTTATTACTGGAGTAACGGAGGCGCATTGAAAAATACCGGATATGAATTGAATCTGAATATAAAAACGCTGGATACGCGGTGGCTGAAATGGGAATTAGGCGGAAGTGTCGGTCATTATAAAAATGAAATCACAGCTTTGCCTGACGGCGATTACTTTACCCAGATTTTAGGCGGAACCGTTATGACCGCTGTAGGTCACCCTGCGGGCGTTTTCTACGGTTACAAAACCAATGGCGTTTTTGCGACTACCGAAGAAGCCGAACAGTCGGGCTTGTATAGATTGAACAGCAACGGTACATTGTCGCCCTACGGCGCAGGAGATGTGCGTTTTATCGACCCGAACGGCAACGGAGTAATTTCAAATAAAAATGGCGGCATAATCACTAAGCCCAACGGGCAGGCGATAACCCTGAAAGACTCCCGCCAAATAATCGGCGATCCCAATCCCGATTTATATGGAACAGTCAGCAGCCGTTTTAAAATCAAAAAACTGACTTTGGATGCTTTATTTACATATTCCTACGGAAATGATGTGTATAATTATCTGCGTTCGCAATTGGAATCGGGATCTACTTTCTACAACCAGACGGTTGCAATGGCGAATCGCTGGACGACGGAAGGACAGGTTACGACTATGCCGCGCGCCGTTTACGGCGACCCGATGGGTAACAATGACTTTTCCAGCCGGTGGATAGAAGACGGTTCTTACTTGCGTTTGAAAACGCTGACTATCGCCTACGATATACCGTTGCACTCAACTTATATTCAAGGTATTAAAATATGGGCTTCCGCCAACGACCTCTTTACATGGTCGAAATATCTGGGCAGCGATCCTGAATTTTCTATGAATAACAGCGTGTTATCCCAGGGTATCGACGCCGGTTTGACGCCGCTGAGCAGAAGCTATTTTCTGGGAGTAAAAATTGATTTATAAAAAAGAAAATATTTATATATGAAAAATAAAATAAAAACAGGTTTTTTGGCGATGTTTATCTGTGTATTAGGCGGATTTATGTCATGTCAAGACATGCTGAATATCAATTCCAACAGTTATCTCGATACAAAAGATAACAACTTGAATACGCCCAACGACACCTTGTATTCGGTTGTCGGCATTTTGAAACAGTTGCAGAAATTGAGCGATCGCTATGTCGTAGTGGGCGAATTACGGGGCGATTTGATGTCCATTACGGAAAATTCCGATATGGACTTGCAGGATATTGCCAATTTTACCGCTACGACAGATAATCCTTACGTCTCGACGAAGGAGTATTACGCAGTAATCAACAATTGCAATTTCTACTTGCAACATGTCGATACCAGCGTTATTTCCGGAGGAAAAAAAGTTTTGAAAGGCGAATATGCCGTTGTTAAAGCCATGCGCGACTGGACCTACATGCAGTTAGTATTGAACTATGGAAAAGCCGTTTATTTCACAGAACCGATCCTGTCTATCGCTGATATGAACAAGGATTATCCGGTATTGTCGCCGCAACAGTTGATAGAAAAATTATTGCTCGATATTCCTGATTTTATAGATTATACGGCTTATCCGACTTGGGGAGGAAGCTTTTCCGGCTTTATATCGGGTCCGATGCTGGCGGGCGATATGCTCTTATGGATGGGCGCCTACACCGGCAATCGCAGCTATTATGAATTGGCTGCCAATATATATTATTCGTATATTATCAATAACAACAATTGCAGAGGCGCAGGATTCTATCTCAATAATTACATGAACAGTGATTTTGATGTTCTTGATAACAGTTCATGGTCTTTTTTTTCGAGCGAAGATATTAGCATGATACCAGCCAGTATGACTTCATCGGAAACATTAGACTGGCCCCCTATCATGATTTTAACTTATCCGGAACTTACAGGCAATGCTTTCGAATATAAGGTGAAGCCTTCGCAAGCCGCTATTGATTTATGGAATAATGAAGTTTATGTGTATTACAACAGTTCTACTAAAGAATTGTTTTATACTAAAGGCGACTTGCGGGGTAACTGTACATACAGCGCTTCTTCGATCCAACCTTGCGGTTCGTATTATTATGCCGCAGAGGGCGATTCGCTGCCGACAATAGCAAAATACGGTTATATAGTAAGTAACGGTAGTTCTTATAATTCCAATTTCAATCCTGTCATAAATTTGTACAGAATAGGACAGTTATATTTGCGTTATGCCGAAGCGCTGAATGGATTGGAAAAACCTTCCTTAGCTTTTGCGGTATTAAAATACGGGTTGAGCGGCGAAGTATTGAGAGATTCGACTAAGATAAATCAGTCTGAAATAACGCCTTTGCCTCCCTATTGCGATTTCACGGACCCCAAATTTTCCGTTAATGGAAACCAGTCTCAAACGGGCATTCATTCGCGGGGATCGGGAAATCCCGAACAGGATACTTTGTATTATTCATTCCGAAAGGAAACCTTGCAGGCAAACAGCGATTATTATGGTTTTCCGGCTGCTTTGGAAACCTTGCAGGATTCGATTCAATTTGTGGATGTAATGATTTGTAAGGAACTCGGTTTGGAAACGGCTTTTGAAGGCGCCCGTTTTCAAGACTTGATGCGGCTTTCCATTCGAAGAAACGACAATGGATTTTTAGCGAAATGGGTAGGACGAAGAAATCCTGCTTTGACCGCTACATTGATGAATCAGGATAAATGGTATTTGCCTACGCCTGAGTAAATGAGTAACTGAATAATTGAATAATTGAATAACTGAATAATTGAATAATTGAATAATTGAATAATTGGGTAATTTATTTTTGATTATATTTTTTAGTATTAATTTAATTTGTTATTAACATGAAGAAAAAAGTCTCTTTTTTATTATTTATACTGTTATCCTGGATAACGGTAAGTTGGGCGCAAACTCCGGATTTACCCGTGAAGTTTAGCTCTGTAGATGGTATAGATACTTATTGGTATTATATCAGTTTTAATCGACGTTCGACATTAGCCTGGTATTGCGACAATTCCGTTTCCGGCGAAGTTCAACAGAAAGCCTTTATGGCGGGCGAGTACAAACAACAGTGGAAATTGGTTGGGACTCAGGATAATTTCTATTTTGTTAACCGTGCGACCGGATATATGATGGCTTACACTCCTTCGCCAATGACGGATTCAAATGGCAACTCCGTGCCAATCAGTACGGCTGATGGTAACGTTTACTATACCGACGAGGCAATAACAGTAGAAACGGCGGCAATGATCCGTATGGAGTGGAGTCAGGTGTTAAACGCGTGGACATTTCTTAATAATGGTCTGTCGGGTAACCCCTATATGAACGATAGAGCCGGACGCAATGTTTGTAACTACGGCTATTCGGACCCGGGCGATCCTGTATCATTTTTTCCTGCCGATTTACCGGTGGTTAATGTGAGCACAAAATCGCTTTCCCGTGAAGGGCTTGTCGATAACGACTTAATAATGCCTATATTAGCAGTAACCTCCATGAACAGGCAGTCAAATATTACAGGCGCAATCTCCGGCGATGATGCAAGCGCATTCACTTTTGGCGCCGGCGGAGGCATAGTGACCAAAGACAACGACACAATTAATATCATTTTCCACCCGACAGAAGTTAGAGCATATAATGCAACGCTCACTTTGAGCACGAATGGTATTGATGATATATTGATTGCTTTAAGCGGAACTGCTTTCGGCTCAAGTAGTTTACCGGTCATCAGTTCGGACGGTCCGGAAAATGAAAATTGGTATTACGTTCAATTTGTAAGGAAAGCCCCTGCAAATGTAGTGTGGTCATTGAGCGACACAACAAGAATGATTGTTCAGGACACATTGAAAGGCGGAGTAGAAAGACTTGATCAACAATGGAAAATCTGCGGCGATTGGACTCAGGGTTACTATATCGTCAACCGTGAATCCAAAGCTGAAGTTTTGTACAACACGAAAGAATCTGTTATTGCGGGAGAAGAAACAAGAATTTTTACCGACGTCGCTTCAGCAGACAGCTATGTTCTACCGCCGGCAGGCGAATTTGGAAATAATTTTGAATTTGCTACTTATAAAGGAGGCAACACATGGCAGTTGATAAACCGGAGCGTTTCAAAATACAACGCCCCCACTCAGGTATATGTGAATGATCAGCAGGGAAAGACCGTCTGTAATTATTCGGTAAATGACGCCGGAAATGAACTCCAATTTGTACCTGCCAATGTAGCTACTATTTTTGCCTCTGCGACTCCAAGAACGATAAAAGCGCCTTTAGGCGAAATAGGATATGATACATTAAAAGTTGCAGGCGTTATAAATTCAACTGCTGATATCTCCGTTTCTATTACGGGCGACACAGAAGGAGTATTCTCTATTGATCCTGCTGTTATACCCGCAACCGGCGGTCTGGTAGCTATTACTTTCACTCCGCCGGACAATGCTAAACAATATGTGGCTTACCTGACGCTGAAATCGCCGGGCGCAAAGGATATTGTAATCACTGTTACAGGCGTTCCGATTGTTTCAACTCCGTCAATCAGCACGGATGGCAATGAAAGCTGGTATTATCTGCAGTTCAATCGCAGACCTACTTTAGTATGGCAGGGAAATGGTATTAATAGCTATATTTCACAGGTAGCGATGGTAGTCGATAATCAAAGCCAGCAATGGAAATTTACAGGCACGGACGATGTAAACGGCTATCTCATTGAAAATCGTACAGGCGGACAAATGTACTACGACAAGGATCCGGACGGCGATATAAGTGGAAATGCTTATCTTGTCACTGAAGGAGGCGATTCTATCGTATTTGTTGTAGCTGATAACGGCACTCAACTGCAAACGCTTAAAGACTATAATGAAGAAGGCGTTGATTATGGTTGGATTAATGATCTCCAAGGCAATCAAATTACCGAATATTATCAAAATGACGCAGGTAATTTTATGACTTTTATACCGGCTGAATCTGTAACATTTTCATATACCGGCATCGCTAAACCCGATGTTAGTATAGATTCAAATGATAATTTGATATCTACGAAATACTACACCTTGCAAGGTATTCAGGTGGTTAGACCAAGCGCTACAGGTATTTATATTGTCAGAAAATTATATGCTTCAGGTAAAACGCAGGCAACCAAAATATTGTTTCAAGTAAATAAATAAAAATAAAACCAAAGGGGCTATTTCAATCGAATTCGTATTCCGTTTCTTTTGAGACGGTCCCTTTGTATTTTATAATTGCTATAACGATTATAAAATTATAACAATTTATGGAACGCCGGTATATAAAAATGCAGGTTTGCCTGCCGGCGTATATTTGGTAATAACAAAAGGTAGAACAATAAAAGTTCTGGTTAAATAAAAAGGATGAAATTATGAAAAATATATTAAAAACGACATTGATTATCATTGCTTTATTGCAAAGCATATTATCAATAAACGCCCAGGAGTTTCTATCGGTTGTTCCTACTTCAGGTTCACTCTTGAATGCGATTCCAAGCGACACTTACATCAAACCTAAAGGCGGGATTGCCAACGAGTATCAGCCCGGAACTACCGA
>Ga0123354_10012872_pt1 | contig 12955 bp, 5 predicted proteins | sample TergutLab28metaG_2_FD_97872 | JGI IMG/M metagenome (GOLD analysis project Ga0123354, IMG submission 97872) | Labiotermes labralis P4 segment gut microbial communities from Petit-Saut dam, French Guiana - Lab288 P4 | ecosystem: Host-associated > Arthropoda: Insects > Digestive system > Gut ...
CTTGCTTTATTATTTACTGCTCAAATGTTTCAGACGTTAATACGTCCATCTTCAGGAGTTTGCGACTACTTGTTGCGTTGTGTAGGCTGACTTGAGGCGTGCTGGTGTTATGTAGCGGGATTGTCTGTTGGTGATGTGGTATCCGAGTGTAGGCTGAACCACTAGTAGTTCAGCCTCAAGTCAGCCTACACAATGCAACAAGTATTCGCAAGCTCCTGAAGATGGACGTATTAAAGTCTGAAACATGTTGAGCAGTAAATAATAAAGCAAGTGTCATCTAGTTGGTCAACCTTTATTCAAATACTTCTTGTACTGTACGAAACCATATTCATATACACATACTTGGAATAGATTTACTTGATTTTACCCTCAATATGCATATCGACATTTCGGTTTGTTTATTTACGTAATATTTACTTATTGTTTGTTTTTTGTTTAAAGATGCTCTTTGCATGGCAGGCCACATATAATCAAAAGTACAGCGGTAAATCCGAAATGATATGGTGGAAATTGTTCGTGAGCTAATTTGAAATAAATGAAAAGCACTCTGATGCAAAGAGATTTATTCTGGCTTCGACGTTTGCAAGGCTCAAGGGTAGCAGCCTGTACACATCAGACCACCAACTAATCACCATTCTTATTTAACCGTTTGTCCCAGGGTCGTACTAAGGCTTTAAGTCTTCTATCAGGGCGTAGAATAATTTGTTCGCAGTGCCTGTAAGAAGGAGGCGATATCTTGCTTCACGCAGAAGTCTGTTTCAGGACGCTTGATAGCCAGCTGCTATTTAAGGGTTCCGAAAAACGTAAATCTTTGGTTCCCCTACTTACAATTGGACGTAAAACTTTTACGACGTAACGACCGCAGGATTGCGTACGGCTTGATATCCTCATCGCAGCTAAATAGATAATTTAGTGACAGTAAAATCCTTAAAATAGTCTGCTGTTTCTCTTATTATTGCTTAAGCAATTCAATTTAATTCCTAGTTTCACTGTCAGGATTGGCTGTTCTTTGATAGGGTACATGAGACTCGAAACATATGTACTTCTGTCTTGTAGGATGTGAAGTCGTGCAGCCTGGTTGAAATTTAGTGACATTTCAGAGGTACTTGCTGGATCCATTATCGTTTAACTACTGAACGTGGTTGTGGATGAACGCAGTACCTGTGGAACATCATTAGCTTCTACCACACTCCAAGACGTCACAACTCATAAGGCACCAATATTTATGTTTCCTTCTGTGGACTGCTATATGTTATATTCCTTAATAAACGCGTGTTCATGTTCGCCTTAAAAACCTTCTATTTCTCCAAAATGCCCAGACCGGCTCTCGGGCTCTCCGGCCTCCTTTTCATTGATTAACGAGGAATAATTCCCAGGGGTTAAGCAGCCGAGGCGTAATTCTGACTATGCGCGCTCATTTACTAACCGACGTTAAAATTAATGGAACTTTAACTTCACCCCCACATGTGGCTTTTTCGAGTGCACAGGGGAAATTTGCCTTTACTTTTACGCTCATATTTAAAGTTTTCTATAGCTGGTATAATGCAATAAACTTGACAAATACGTTTGTCATTGTCCGCGTCCTAGTTTTGTTACAAACACGAGTTTTCGGAGATAGGATATGTCTCCCTTAAATCGAAAGGAGAAATGAGTTTCCTCGTGTCTGGAGCTGGTTGGAAATGGCTGGCAAGTGTTGTAGTCTAGCCCTTTCTAACATTCTGGAAAAGTCATACAGGCCATTTCTTTAAGCTGCCCAACAAAGCAAGTTCCCACTTTTCCACCTGAAGAAAGGGACAGGTTAAGTCTTTGAAACACTGTGTTTTTAGTAAACGTAGGTGATGGACAATGTCAAAAATATTGAAGTTTATTATTTGTTGATACTTTTCAAAAACAACGGATATAAAACCCGACGTGCAGATACTGCGCTTGCAACAAGACGATCATTTCATCTATCACAGTTTAACGGAGTTGCTGAAAGGTAAGAGACAAAGGAACAAAATTTCAAACGTGCGTCCCATATTTAAATTGCCCTAAGCTGTCTCCTCTCCTTACCCTAACCAAAGACATACATCAACCTTACGAAATTCCTAAAGTTTTTTGAAGAGTATTTTGTACCGAAATAACATTTTTTCGTGTAATACAACGACACGTTGTGTCATCTAACACTTATATGTGTTTGTCATACACGCAAAACTTCATTGCGTATTGATAACTTGGTGCTCACCGCCAATCGCCAATTTTCCTCAAGATGGTACAGAAGTAACGAAATATAATTTGAGACTAGGAAAGCAATAAATTATTTACTGCAATTTGTTATGTATGACAGAGGTACGTATTTGTGTTCTTATGTAAAACACCTACATATTGGAATATGCAAATTTTTATTGAATAATGTAGATATTGCCTATCCTTCTTTGTATCAGCACCTAACCGGAATATTTTTGTGACACTAAATCGGAAATATTACTCCAAGATTACGGCTTTGATCGAAGTGTTCTAGATTGACCCCCTTTCCGCTCTGCTTAATCGTAGAGGACCAAGAGCACTTTTGAACCGAAGACTTTCATTATTTTACCAACCAATAACCGCACTTGCCAGAGCTATTCTGTGAGAAATTTGTGTACCATAAGTTAATGAGACCTCTGTAGAAATGTTCATGATTATCGAAGTTTAATTAACCTTCTAAAGACTTAAAGACAGTTAAACATTCAGGTCGTACCGCGCAGTAAACACTTTCAGTCTCGGTTATAGAAATATTTATTTGACGTTGTGTTAATAAAAAATCACTGTTTTTCAGAGATACGTACAGAACACATCAACACACTCTTTGGCAGAATGTTTAATTTTTGTCTGCGCGTGTAGCAACCGCTAGACTGTTTAAGGTTATGTATTCATTAACACTTCATGCAAGTGTTAGTAATAATCTTTAATAAATCTCTGTATTTTGTATAAAAAAGAAATTATGGGCGGATTAAATTACAGCATCGCCTGTTAATACTCTGATTATAACCCTATTTTCCTGTACCGTATCGGAATAATTTAGGAAATGTAACTATCTGTAACTCACGAATTGTGTAATATCGTTCCCTTCAATTTAGTTATCGCTGAACCCATAAAACGTTTAATAGAGTTTATAGAATGTAAAATATATGTTTTATTCCTTCTCACACACTTTGTTAGCAACAATTTTCCCTCTTATAAATACGTAGTAGCTTCCGGACTGCCGGCAAAAATGCACGTCAGTCATCAGGCCAAATGTTCTTTACTTCTGTCTGAGTTTAACCAGTACTGGTTTGCAGTGACAGACTTTAGTGCACATGAAGAATGCCAAACTTTATGGAATAATTTAATCTATTCTCTATGTTTACTTAAGGCGAAATGGACAAACTGATATAACGAAGCTGGAACTTCAGTTTTTCTAACTTTTTGTTACGTTACAACTAAAGATTAAGGATAATAAACCCGTGAAACCATATTATCTTCCTCTTCTAATACTTGACTTTACGTGTGGGGGGAACAAAATAAATGTTATGTGTAATTTGGTTTTACTCTTATAACACTTAGAGATTATGTAATTTTAAAATATATTTGAGCGTCGAATGTTGTCCTCTAAGGTCGAAACATGTCGCCAGACACGTATTAATATTGCATTGGCAATAGATAATAAAACTTGATGTGTGTATATGCCGCTATATATAACTGACAATACACCCACACAAATGATTTCCCCAATACAAATCACTTTACAGTCACTCACCTAGTCTAGATATTCCTTGTTCTGTGGAATTCAAAAACTTACGGCCGTGTTTGCAGCAGCCCGACATAGCACAGTGAATTCCATCCACGTCATTAAGACTTATTTCTTGGATCTCCTTTTAACCGAGTTTGGACAGCAGCTAGAAAGACAGTAACTATTAACCTTGTCGTGTCTGTTCCCAGTCCTTTCGTCCATTCATTTGGCGGCATATGACAGCCTGATTCTTCCGAACGGATTTTTGTGAAATTTCCACGTCTGGTGTTTTCGTTAAAGTTTGTTGCCAAATTCCGCTTTGGTTACAATTTGAAAGAAGTATCAAACACTTCGAACAAATTCCTGTAGACATTTAAATATCTCATTACAATTGTTAATTATATTGGAGACATAATGTGTTAACTGTAAGACAGGAGTTGAGGCCGAAATCATAGTTAGCAATCTAAACACAATAATCTAATATGATCAGTTGCATAGCTCTCCGTTTAGAACATCTGGACGTATACATGTAATCGACTGTGGTGGGATATAAATCTGTTTTTAAGTATGGGGAAATATTATAGTACTTCATTGCAAAACGTGGGAAAACACTTTCACTGTATTCGTATTCACGTATTTAAAACCGAGTGAAAACAACAGGTTTAAAGCACCAAAATCATTACATTACATTTCCTAACTTGTTAGGACTGTCTTTTCATGTAGCTCTAGATGTCACAGGTAGAATATCCTCTTCATCGGGGTCTCTTAAACTTTTTTTTTGTGCCGTGAACCCATTGAAGAGTCTGGTGAGACCCACACAACCCTTCTAAGAAAATGAATTTCAATGCCTAATATACAGATATCAAGATATATTGAAGTTAAAGAATATTTTTGGAGTCTAGAGACCATAAATTACTTTAGGTTTCTGTGACCGTACATCGTGAGTAAATTGTGAAGTGAGAGAGAAAACCAACAAGATGCAACAGTTAGATGTTTATTATCAATACTTTCTCAACATGTTTCGGGCATCATTGTGTCCATCTTCAGGAGAACAAGACGTGTGTTACTGCATGCGGTGTGCTGCGCTGGTTCTGCTGGATGTGGTTGGTAGCGGTTGTGGGGCGCTGTGTTGTGGGGTGTGAGCACTGTGAAGGTTACTGTATATACAGATATACAGGTTACAGTAACCTTCACAGTGCTCGCACCCCACAACGCAGCGCCCCACAACCGCTACCAACCACATCCAGTAGAACCAGCGCAACACACCACATGCAGTAACACACGTCTTGTTCTCCTGAAGATGGGCATAATGGTGCCCGAAACATGTTGAGAAAGTATTGATAATAAACATCTAACTGTTGCATCTTGTTGGTTTTCTCTCTCACTTCATAAATAAGTTTGTTGCCTACGTTCGTTTTTTAGTGAAAAGTTAAATTTCAGTGGCATGTTAGTGAAAAAACAAGTTCCAATATTCTCCCCATCGAATTACGCGAACCCCCTGAAATCTGTCCGCTGAACCAGTGGAGGGGGAGTGGCGGGGCGGGTCCGTAAACCCCAGGTTAAGAACACCTGCTCTTCAGGTTCCCAAGTACGAAAGAGTGATGCAAAGTGTTATTTTACTCAACATTTCGTATGTTACAACATAACGAGTGGCACAGAATACATGTCGAAATGCTACGACACGCTGTAAAATTAAAGTACAATATGACGGAGTTAAATGCGTCTTCAGTCCTACGGAAAATCCAATCAAAACGAACGCAAATACACAAGCTTCTTTCACAACACTATATAAATCACGAATGAGCAAATATAGCGACTTAGCACTGTCAGGAAAACAAATCAAACAACAAGAGTTAATAAAAATAATTTATTATTCTCCGAAATGTCCAATGAAATGTGTTTTGTGGACACCAGTGAGAAGTTAAACAAATAAATACCCATATTGGATGGGATTCTCAAATGAAGGGAATTAGTAAAAGGGGAAAACATCAAATGATATTGGAACGAAATTCAAGTTCATAAATCATTCTCGGAAATATCTCAATTGATTTCAGAAATGCATTCTGTGAACAGACTACTTGAAGTGTAACGAAAACAAGCTAATATTAGCAGCAATTCTTATTTCCGATGTTCTTGTAGCAATATAAATTTAATTACTACAATGTCGTTGGTCAGAAATTGCTACAATTCACGAATGCCATTTTCATTAAAGCAGGGCTCTACTTTTATCATTGACCTAATTCTTCCTGCCACATTATGGCCTGGCGTCGATGCAACCTCCATCACAAATAAGTACCAAGGGTATTTTCCATTTGGGGAGGGGGAGATAAAGGGGTTGGTGTGTAAGGCTAACATTACAAAGTTCACATGCCGATTGCCTTGAAATCTGGGAGCCTCAAACTCCTGGATCCCTAAAAGTCTGTCCAGGCCGGTAATGTGATAGTTCTTCTTTGTTTTGGCTTTTAGTGTTCTGAGGTGCAGGTACTGGTAACCCCACCATCTATGGGTCTCTTCAGGCCATGTGTTATGTATCTAGGAAATGCAGTCATGCTCTGTTAATATATCAATATAAATCTATTCAAGAGTAGCAAGAAGCTTCCCCTAACCTCTTTAACATGTTAATAGATGGAATTCTCATAGAATGGAAAAGAAAATGTAATGCGGAGACGTGGAGATAAGATAAGCAGTTGCTAGAACAAGAGACAGAAGGTGGATTTAAGGTTCGAGATAGATTTGAATAAAACAAATACCCAATATAACTGTATAAAACTGCAGAATATAACATTACGTTTATGCTATTTAACACTTTAGAGACGAAATGTAATCTGCTTCATATGAGGACTCATTGCGTACCGCGCAGTAAACATTCCCTATCTTGGTTATACAAAATCAAATAGTTAAATATATGCATAAATAAATAAGATAAAAGTTGCAGATTTTTCTGAGATCCATACACAACACATAAAGTCAATGTGATCACCGTGTACAATTTTTCAATGTAAACCTGGTGGTAGGTAAAATAGGCCTTAAACGGGTAAAGAGAGGTGAACAGTTAGAAAATTCATACACCAGCTACAACGCACACAGTGACGTCATGTGATAAAGACAGGAACTCGCCATTCTAATATATCTCAATCTATTTCGACTTCCCCTCCCGTCTATTGTACGGACTTCTCCAAATGCATCTACATTTGCGCGGTGCGACGGGCTCGTTGGAAGATGATGTCAACACCTTCCCGTGACTGACACACCCTGGTGATGTGAGGCAAGAGAGGCAAAGTACTTACTGTGCCGCTTTCACATAACTACTATTGCAGTGGGAACACAACGATTCATTCAGTGTGTGTTGTCAAGCTAAACGGCACTTTCAACTGTATAAATTCTGAGTGTTGAACACAAATGCTACGTTTTTGGCAAATTTATGTTGCCTGCAACTCTAAAACGCACTTAGATCGTCGTATAAATGTCCGATGTTGCATTACATTCTGAGGCGCAAAATGTGGCTAAACAGATCGTAATAAGAAATAAGTTGTTGCTCAGTTTCTCAGCTCGAGCAGGTGTTGCGATATAACATTGTACAAGATCAGAAGAAAGTAATCAACAATGAAACATTAAGTGTTATATACAGGGTACACACAAAAGAATGGTGCGGTTTCAAAAGTTAACAAGAAGTTTATTTCTCACCTTACACGGTCACAACGCACACCGTCAGCAGCGGCAACTGTCCGAGTTTCTCATGCGCTACCAGCAGTTCGCTTCTCATGCTTACTGCGGGGCCGCGGGGCCAGTATCAAAGATGGCGTCGCAGCAGGAAAAGGCTTTCTGTGTGCTCCGTTTTGAGGTGTCCAGATATGTGATTACAGTGCAGCGTGAGTTTCGTGCACAGTTTACAAAAGACGCACCATGCAGGCCTAACGCGGCCCCGCAGTAAGCATGAGAAACGAACTGCTGGTAGCGCATTAAAACTTTGACAGTTGCTGTTGCTGACGGTGTGCGTTGTGCTCATGTAAGGTGAGAAATAAACTTCTTGTTAACTTTTGAAACCGCACCATTCTTTTGTGTATAACCTGTATAGGGTTATTCGAAATGATTGTCGGGGTTTTAACAACTGCCACCTCGTTCTCGAAATGCAACCCCATGTGATTTCTTTCTATGGGGTTACGGCAAGGATCAGGTTTATGTTTCTCCTCTTCCCACATGTATCCTGGATCTGAAGGTACGAATCAGTACAGCCACTGAAACCATCACCGTTGACATGCTACAGACAGTCTGGAACGAACTCGATTATCGTGTTGATGTTTGTAGAATCACAAAGGGTGCACATATAGAGCACCTGTAAGGTATGTAACAAAAACTTGGAGTGTTGTTCTATTAACTAGAGGAACATATATACTCCTATCTCAAGTGTATTGTGTATGACAGGTTGTCTGTATTCGGGCTTTGATTATTTGTCGTGCAAGTCTTATTGTTACTGTTCCGCGTCTTTTGTCACTTGTGACCTTTCTGGTTCTACCATATTTTTCCACATTATCTCACAAACGGCACGTTTTCCGAAAAAAAAAGTTATTGAACACAAAATGTGTTTTGTTTTTCCTAAAATTTCTATATGAAATATTTCCCATTCTACGAAGTTTTCAACAAGATATTACAGTAAATGTATATAGTCGTCATATGAAGTAACCTTTATTCCTATAAAATTTCAATGAAATTCGAATTTGCTTGACAGATTTTCGAAAAATTCTCAAATACCAAATTTCGTCAAGACCAGTCCAGTGGGAGCCGGGTTGTTCCATGCAAACAGAGAGACAGACGAAGAGACAGACAGATATGACGAAACTAAAAGTTACTTTCGCTATTTTATAAACGCGCCCAAAATGCACATCAAACTACCAATCTTGTGTCGGATTCAAAGACCTCATTTCATTTTCATAATGATCTAAATCTGTGCTCATATTTGAGCACGCTCCCAACCAAATCAGGACTTTTGAAGGATTCGATGAAGCCCTGACGTACATTACGTATTAAAATATCAGTTCTTACAAGAAATGTGACATCTCATGACCATAATTGTGGCTCTTCATGAAATGTTCTACGGGGAGGCCGGTAAAGAATACACAGGTACGAAATGGGAATACATTAAAGATTAAAAACCATATCGATCCGCCTGACGGCCATGTTGAACTTCTTGGTTAATGGTACAGCAAGTCGTTACGCTGCTCTTCGTTCCAATTTCACGAAGAGAAATGGGTTTTAATGCTTGTATAAGAATACACTTCTTTTGAAGACGGAAGCAGCGATAATGAACTTCTGTCACTTGGTATAGGGGCGTATAGCTTTCCTTAAAGCCCCCTTGGGGCATTGTAACTTTGTGTAAGTCTTCAAACTTAGTTATTTCTCGGACATCATTAAAATCTGATTTTGAAGTATTTTTACGCTTCGCCTAAGTTTGCTTTCATTATCCCACACTGTGTATCATCGAATTACAGGATGATTAGTGAATAAGGAGTGTGAAGAATGTGGAAGGAAACATTCGTGATCTGGACGTTTGTGTGACCGTGCATCACCAGTGCAATGATATCAGAAACCAATAAAATGCAGCAAAATTTATTTTATTGATTCTTTTAGGCTTGCTTTGTATGTTTCGAGCGACAGTTTCGCCCATCCTCAGGAGCACTTTAACTGTACATACAGCTTTCTGGAAAAATGTACCGACTCTGAGGTCTGCTGCCGACCGGTGGCACAGATTGGATAGAACTTGGATGGAACTCCATCCAAACTGTGTTACCGGTCGGCAGAAGACAGCAGAGTCAGTGCATTGTTCCAAAAAGCTGTATATACAGTCAAAGTGGTCCTGAAGTTGGGCGAAACTGTCGCCCAAAACATATAGAGTAAACCTAAAAGAATCAATAAAACAAAGTTTGCTGAATCTTGTTGGTTGCTGATATCATTTGTGATCTTTTCGGAGTACGGTCTCGAAATTTGTCCAGAGTGACTGAAGAAAAACAAAAATTGCTTCAGTCATTACAGTCTGTCTCCGACCCAGGTTATCAATCCGCCATCTCGTGAATGCCAAACAATAGTGACAAATAGACCACTGCAAATTTCGTTCCCCTTAGTGGTTACTATTTTTTCTGATTCCTGGAGTCTAAAATGCTTCCTGTGATTTCTCTTTAAATATTTTTATCTGGGGGTCTAGTTCCTGTTGCATTTACCAGGAATCTTCTTTCCTGCTCTCAGATTTTGTCTTCCATAATTTGGATTCATGTTAACATTCCACACACTTTCACCTGTTCCCAAATTCAGGCTATATGAATTCACGTACTCTGACGATGTAGGTAGAGTATAATGTCTGCACACTTCTACCAGACTATACGGCCTCACTAACCTTGGAAACCAATGTCATAGTTACTGTCTCCAAAACTTCGGGTGTCACCTGTAATTTGTTTCCCCTTCTTTTAATCGCATATACCTACATCACGTTGAATTAAATTCAATTCAAATTTCGTATTTTTGAAAGACGACTATATTTATTATTTTAATAAACTTCACGAATAATTTTCAATGAACTGATAAAATTTTATTTCAGAGTTACGGAAATGAGATGTATAACTGATATGAATGAAAAATTCTTTCTCTAATTCATAACGCAGAACACAGTTACGCAATTTCTTATACTGATACGATATAAAATTCTCCATAATTGACAGTCGTCATTTTCACTGCGTTATTAAAATACCACACAATTAGAATTGAATTACAAACCAAAAACAATAAAATTTACAGTCGTAATAAACCCAAATTCTTTCTACACCTACAATTCACTTAGCATTTTCTGCGTCCTCAGTGACGAAATCGTTAACCTGATTTATTCGAGATAAGCAAGGCTTCCTCGTTTCAGATCGCAAAATATTTAAGGTGAGCTCTTTCTTCTTCTTCTGACCTAAATTAGCCACGTAAACTGTACATATCACCTGCTGTAATTTTAAGAAATTACGTATTTTACCTTCATTATATATATATATATATATATATAAGGTAAAGGTAAAGTGATCCCGTTACAGGCCCGTTGTGGTCCGGAGGGTGGATAGAGGTATAGCTCTATTCTTCCATGACAGCGGCACTAGAAGGGGGTGAGTGGTCAGCAGCACGCCCCGGCCACACGTTACCACCGGGAAAGACCTGGTACCCATTTTACAGGAGGCTGAGTGGGCCTCAGGACCGGTCTGGACGGGCGGAAAATCTCGTCCCCACCGGCATTCGATCCCGGACCGTGCAGCCCGTAGTCAGTCGCTATACCGACTGAGCCACCCGGCCCACACACACACACACACATACATATATGTATTTGTGTTACGTGATTATAGCAATAAATACACATTACTTCTCCAGTATGAATTAGCTTATTGGGCATTAGAATGAAAATTAAGTACTTTCTCAGTGGGCTACGTAATTAAATTTCATGTATAATTTGAATGAAATGCTACATTCCCTTTAAATTGTATTTGGTACAGTTTTAAACAATGCTTTTATTTACTTTTTAAAATAAAATTCCAGTAATATTTGACAGATATTTTACCGTCTCATTTGCCTTATCTGGCTTGTGCCTGCCACAGCATTCTTCACAAATGTGTGATTTTGTGAGTGCTTTATAATTATTTGTTTCTAACTTAACTGCTTGTTGGCAGGATTCCCTATTATATCAATGAACACGTAGCCTTGAATACTTTAATACAGTACCACCTAACAAAATATTTCTGTGATAAAATGAGGCCGAATAATGAGAGACTAGTCCTCCTGTGCCCTTTCCCTTGCGTGCAAAATTGAAAGATGTTGTAACTGAAGCAATCACATTTACGCTGATAACATGACAGGAGTCTCCTACAGTTTAATGTTCTGTTCCATGTACTTAATAATACTTTGGGAGGAAATTCCCTTATAAATTTTAGCCCCTGTGATTAAATTTTGATGCATTCCTGACTTGCGGTGCGGATCTTGGACCTTAGGTTTAGACAAGAAATGTCTAGTAAAGTCTGGTACTGAGTAGTGGCGTCAAAATGAAAAGAACACATCTTATGCGTATTGGACCGTGCATCATCTTGATATTTGAATAAAGGTAGAACAACTTTGATGACACTTGCTTTATTATGTCAATTTACTGCTCATCATGTTTCAGATGTTACAGCCTACACAACAACGCACCAAGTAGTTCCAAGCTCCTGAAGATAGGTGTATTAACATACGAAACATGTTGAGCAGTAAATTGACATAATAAAGCAAGTGTCATCAAAGTTGGTCTACCTTAATTCAAACGAAAAGAACACATGTTCAGGCAACTAAAGTCCTTTTCATATTTTAAATTTTAGCTTCATGTCTTGGTATGCTGCTCTCGCTTTGTAGAGTGCAATCCTACTTACAGTTAGCAATACGTACGCTAGATGGCAGTCGTTACGATGCAATCAAGAGTTACCTACGCTCTGGCTGACACTGCAGCGCAGTATTTTGTCAACGGGATTTTTAGAGCAGTTTGAAGTGAAACCGTTATTTCATAGTATTATTATGGGACTGCAATATACAAGGATGCATATATTGAAGTGTTATTTGTGGCAATCGTGGAGATGGATACATTGTAAATTAGCGCATGAGTGTGACAATAACTCTGTCATGTGAAGAGGTTCTATTTTAGTACAGGCACAGTATTGTAATGTTATGTTCGTAAACAACTTCAGTAGTCAGTTTACTTCCCTTATTAACATAGTTACAGCGATGTCAGTATTACTCTACTGTCCATAAGTAACATATGTTAAATGGAAATGTAGTGGTTTGGATTGCGCCGAGCGGTTTACAATTCTAATTAACGTCAACTAGACGGACACACAATGGTGTCGTGAATGTTTATAAGAACAGCACCATTATTTATGTATTATACAAAACTAATGTTTCATATTAGTCCGTGCAAACATTTGCTGAAGCGGTGACATTTCGCCAAGTGTTGTGGAGCTGAAAGTTTCTAAATTATAACCAACATAAGTTATCCTTTGAATAATGGTTGACCAACTAGATGACACTTGCTTTATTATATATTGCTCAACATGTTTCAGATGCTAATACGTCCATCTTCAGGAGCTAGCGAGTACTTGTTGTGTTGTGTAGGCTGACTTGAGGCGTGCTGATGTTATGTACCGGGATTGTCTGTTGGTGATGTGGTATCCGAGTGTAGGCTGAACC
>Ga0123354_10012874_pt1 | contig 12954 bp, 6 predicted proteins | sample TergutLab28metaG_2_FD_97872 | JGI IMG/M metagenome (GOLD analysis project Ga0123354, IMG submission 97872) | Labiotermes labralis P4 segment gut microbial communities from Petit-Saut dam, French Guiana - Lab288 P4 | ecosystem: Host-associated > Arthropoda: Insects > Digestive system > Gut ...
GTTAGTTTTTACAATATAGTTGCATATTTCGGCCTATAATAGTTAGTTTTTACAATATAGTTGCATATTTCGGCCTATAATAGTTAGTTTTTACAATATAGTTGCATATTTCGGCCTATAATAAAGCCACCATCGGGACACTTGTAAAATTGTAGAGAAGAATGTAACATGACAGTCTTCAGTTACTTTAAACGGTTTTGTGTTTTCTCACCTTGCAACCGTGGTTTTAGAACATATACATATTATTCTCTGAGTTTTCTTATAAGTATAGTATTTTAATACTGCATTGTGTTGTATTATATTATTATTAAATTTTATTGTTATCTATTCTCATATCATTTTGTCAATTGCAATATTTAAGAATTCAAGTATTTTAAAATTTGTAAAAATCTTTCCCTCTTCCTTGTTTTTAATCAAATTCACACACTTTTTTAACTTAGGCAGTATGGTTTATGAAAACTAGCTGTCCGCGCGTGCAAGTTCCATTTTATTTATCTACTGTACCGTAAACAATTATACAGTTATAATAACATTTTTATGTAACAGCAAGGACAATAAAATACTGACTTCGTTTAAAGGGCAATGAACGTTGGCAATTGTGAAATGAATCCATCTGTGTAGGTGCCTCAGTTGTAGTTCTCCAGTAGGGCATTCTGACCCTGTTCAGTCCTAATGTAGGTGAGTGTTTATGTTTTGTTTAAAATGAAATATTGTAAAAATTAATTATATTAACGTATCTAACAAATAATATATATACTGTATATACATATAACTGAAGAATAAAAAACCAACTAGATCCATTTATTTTATTGTACTTCTTATAGGCTCAACATCTTTCGGGCACTACTACGCCCATCATCAGGAGCTCGCAACTATAATGTTGATTAACACATTGGTCGTTTCGTTCTTGGTTTGCTGTATGTTGGAGGTTAGGTGCGGTTAGGCTGGAGTGGTGTCCGGGCTGCTCTCCTCTTGCCAGATGAACGCTAGCTACTAAGCACGTGTTTAGAATGCAGGTAAACAGAAGCGCGACCAATGCTGTTCATTCTGTAACAATATGTCCGATAGTGCACTGTTGCCAAATGTAGGTTTGTCGTTTACTTGTGTACCATTGTTGAGTTCACCCTAAGTTTAAATTTTTTCTACCATATCCATATGTTTACCTCTTCCTGTAACTTACAATATTTTTATAATATTTACTGTGGTTCTTGGCATGTCCATTCTCTACAGGTTGTTGAGAAATTTTCGTCAAAAGGCGTCAACAGTGTCTTTCCCCTTTGACCGACGCACTTCTTAGAACAATGTGCCCAGTTTAACTAGTGCGTTTCACTTCCACTTGTGTGTATGTGCTGTTTGTATTTATTTATTTATTTATATTTGTATATTTTGGCACTCTATGTTAGTTCATCACGATTGTTGCTCTTTGTCACCAAATACAATTCTTCTTCTTCCGACGGTACAACCCTACATGTCGTTTGGTCGTCTGCACCAGATCATTCCAGGCTTTTCTACCTTTCACGATTTGGCTCTGTTTTCTCAGTTTTAGCTTCTTTACATAATTTATTGCTTTATTTCGCCATATATTCTTTGTCATTTGGTTCTTATTCCTATGTTGTTCCGATCTGTAATCCTCTTAACTAGATTTACATCTTCAATTCTCTTAATATGTCCCAGGCATTCTATTCTTTGTGCCACCAAATACAATTAAGGATCTCAAATCAAGGAGAGGAAAATAAATTAGACATTTAACATCCGCGGGAAAGAAACGATTTTTTTTTTACAAAATAATATTTAAGGACCCTGAATTGAAGATGTTCGTTGGGGACACTTAAGAGATCATTATAGCAATAAAATACAGAGACATACTGTGAGGGAGGTGTCTGCTTGCCTTTCGTTCAGCAAGTCCAGTGCTGATTTCTTTTGCAAAGGTTAATTAACTTTCGAAATCCTTGGAGCGCCGAGAACTGTTTAAACTGTCTGAAAGACTTTTTAACTACTTAAGAATGTAAGTAATTGATCGGTTTTTACGAGCAAAGTCTCTTGCAGTTCAAACACAGAAATCTTCAAATCCTGCCTTTAAAATTTCAGTAGGGCGAACTCGACAGATTAAAGACACTGAACCGCCTGAACTGTTCATTCATCTCCTCAGTGCGAATGATTTGTTGGGACCATCCCAGCTGCAGTGAGTACTGAAGACAAACGGTAGCTTCCCTCATTTTACGCATTAGCTTATCCAAACTTTCACACCGTTCGGTTTCTCCACCTTTCGTCGTCGCCCTTCTTTTATTCAGAGTACATACCTAGATTTCATTGGATACTTACTGCACAGTGAATTCCACTGGCTCTTCTCTCGGGATGTGGACGAAACTATGGAACGTCGTCACTACAACTACCTGTTCCTGGTAAATGACGTAATTTCCAACTAGGACGAACGTTAGTCAGTTCTGAAGTTTAAGCACAAGCACTTCGATACAAATCAGTATGTTGACAGACAGAATCAACAGTCCTGATTAATTTATCGATCCTGAGCATCTGAAAGGAATTCTATACTGTCGCAATAAACTAAATTGATTTAAAACGTTGGCATGTGGGCTGCATAAATCCAGGTTTCTAGAGTAGATGTTCATGAAACTAAACAGATAGTGTTCTTTTATCTTGTGCCTCAATACAGTCAAATTTTTATTAATAATATCTGAAAACATAGGCAAATAAATAGGAGTGTGTTTATATGAAATGGGAGTTAATCTAATTTGAATTCGATTTGCAGACCTATCTAACGAACACAACATATTCAGTGTGTTTATATTTATGCCTGTAGTACTTTAGAACTGACTTTAACTCTTCAGTAAATTCCAGTTCATAAAACATTAATGTCATTTTCTCCTAGTACAGTGAAACAAGAAGTACTTACATATGCTGTTTGGTCTCATTTTAAAAAGAAATTTACTTTTTTTTATCTGTCATTCGGACTGATTTCAAAAGCAACCTGCACACTTTCGCAAATCAGATGATATAACTTCATGAACAAGTTAATAAATGTTTTACATAACGATTTCTTCTGCACAGATTATGTGTTTCGTGTATTCATAAAAAATCTTTCCTCATATTACCAGAAATTATTTACTGGCTGATCCAGATATACAGAGCAGCCTACAGATATTAAATGAACAGTAAGTTGAGACAGCAGATGTTAATAGTTAATGAAACGTCCTTGTATTCCTTCACGAATATATCGTTTGGAATAAAGAAATATCAGACAAACAGGCATGTAACCTTTTGTAATAATGATTAAGGAGGAAAATAAATAATGATTGGCAGTAATTTGTAATTCCCAGTTTGGTTTCTGAATGTAAAATATTTATAGCATTATCCTAGTAATTAACCAACTTTATGCACAAAATCTTGTTTTGTAATAAGTTTATTAAACGCCACTACATGTTTCGAGCACTGATGATGAGCACATAGTGCTCGAAACATGTAGAGGCTTTTAATAAACTTATTATAAAACAATATTTTGTGCATCAAGTTGGTTATTTACTAGGATTATACTGAGATACACGGTCAGCAAAACATCAAAATTTATATCATTGTTGAACCCTTAAAATGAATATACAACAATGGCCAACCTCTGCGTTATATGAAATATGTTGCAAATTAGTTAACAAGTTTTAACTACAAACCTTAAACCTTAAACGCCCACGACCAATTTTTATAGTGATTATATAATTTCTGGTTTTTAATCATCACGTGTAGATTATTCAGTTTAGTTTCACTAATAAAGTCATGAAAGAAAAAGTATTTTGATGAGATAATATCTCCACTTCTTCAGCGAACAAATCAAGAAGTTGCCCTTCAATGGTCCTTACTCCTATCCCGATGAGTCCATTCCACACGAATCCAATGTCTTAAAATCATTTTTAGTATTATCTTACCATGTCAGATATTTCGCACCGTCTCTTTACTTCAGGGTTTTCCACCAAAGCTTGTATGATTTCTTTTCTTTCGATTGCGTGCCACATGCCCAGCCCCCTTCATTTTCCTTGATTTACCTCATCTAACATTTCAATAACACTCTAGCCAGGCCCGTAGCTAGACAATGAACACTCTGGTGGCAGCGGCTTCCAGTGCGGGTGCATATGGCACCTACGTTTATATAAGTATATACTGCTCTAATATATATATATATATATATATATATATATATGTATAAGATTTTTGTTCAGTGTTATAGAGTGTATTATGTGGTAGTAGAGCGCTGATTTTGTTGTCCTGACAAAGGCGCTTTTTGCGCTTATGCATACAAAATATGTGTATGTGTGTGTGTGTGTGTGTATACACACACATACATATACATAAGATACATGTTTTGTATATATATATATATATACAACTATACATATGAGATACATATTTTTTATGCATTAGCGCAAAAAGCGCTTTTGTGAGGACTACAAAATCAGCACTTCAATACTATATAACACCCTCTGTAACACTGAACAAAATATCTTACGTGTACTGTGTATTGTTTGTCGAAAATGAGTTGTTTCGAGCCACGTGGTTCAACAGAGGCAACACGTGGATGAGGTAGGGTGTCGCACTTTTTTCGTTAGCGGGCTTATCAGCATGTTTGTCTTTGATATTTTGCAAATTTGTGGTGGGTGCATCGAGATTTGTAGTATGGGCATTGTACCTTCTTGCAACTTCCTGGCTACGGGTCTCACTCCACCACATATGTGTACGAACCCTCATCTCCAACACGGGTTGTTAATCCCAGTGACTTGCAGCTTGTTTGTATAGTAATTCAAATATTGTTTAAAGGTCATTAGTTAAATGGCGAAGTTTAGCGCACAATATGTCTTCAGACGCCATAAATGGACTTTATATACCGCTGACTTAGCCACTTTAAGGGCAGCGCTACTCACCGAAGGAGGACGGTAAGTCTATTTACCTTCTGGTTTTCCCCTCTAAGCATAACACGGCGAAACATGAATGGTGATTGAACAGTATGGCCAAGAGTTTTACTTAACTAATAATTAGACGCTAAGTTCATAACTTCAGGAAGCTGCTGCGTGACTTCGGGCTTGCGTCGCGCAGTTCTTGGGACACTTAGGATGTCGTCACAATAACAACAACAATAAAAATAAAATAATAATTTACTGCAGTTCAATGTATTGAAGTGCTTTTTAAAGCGAAAATAGTCATTTACAGGCTAAGACTGACAATAAGAACACGAAAAAAAAAAAATATATATATATATATAGAGAGAGAGAGAAATAAGAGAACTAAAATAAAATTCACAATATATATATATGTGTGTGTGTGTGTGTGTGTGTATGGTAATAATTTAGTAAGGCAAAACTCAAGTGTCGATAAATGTCCAACAAGATGCAACTATATACAATTTATTTTATCTGTAAACTGCTCTACATGTTTCGGATGGTTTCTCCATCCATCATCACGAACAACTGTATTTACAGCATCTGGTACTGGTCAACCGTTGTTTAGTACCAGATGCTGTAGATACAGTTATTTGTGCTCGTGATGGTGGATGGAGAAACCATCCGAAACATGTACAGCAGTTTACAGATAAAATAAATTGTGTATAGTTGCATCTTGTTGGACATTTATTGACATATAATGGCGACGCATTGTCCCATGAACGCAAAACTCAAGTGTTTGTGCAGGTAACCTTTGTCCATGGCGCACAGCCACTACTGGGCCAGGGTCTCCTCATTATCGAGGCTTCACGATCACACTCAGACACACCACACTCGGTAGGACTCCTCTGGAGGAGTGATTCAGCCCCACGCAGAGACCTCTACCTGACAACACACAACACTCACAACAGACAAACATCCACTCCCCCCCCTCCCCCCGGCGGAATTCGAACCCACATTCCCGGCAAGAGAGCGGCCGCAGACACATGCCTTAGACCGCGCGGTTACTGGGATCGGCAGATGTAATCATATCCTTTAATGAATACAGTAAATGTTACGGACATCAGTAACGGTGCAGAAGACATTAGCCGCTTTACACATCCGGCTGAAGGACTGACTTATGTACGGTACAGCATATCAATTACAGAAGGTTTTTGATGAGCCCAGTGGGCATCTGACTCTGTCAATACTACAGGAGTAACTGAGTTTGTTTGTGAAAATTTATTAACCAACAAGGCGTAAGGTACCGCCACCTGGACTGGGGATTTGACACATTCTCCTTATGTGAAATGTCCTTTTTTCGCTTTCACACTTTTCATGTATACTGCGTTACACCATAGAGCTGAAATATTCCTTAAATTCTTTAAGTGTTAATGTGGCATATGCGGGCTCAAGTTTAGAACACGCCATCACCCTGTATATAATAATAATCATAAGTGTGCTACCTGTACATGAAAAGAGTGTAATGTGAGTTATCGAATCCGACACTTTTAATCATGTTAAAGAATGTGGGCTGCGTGGTCGTTACGCAGTCTAACAACATTTCGAGATCTCTTGCACGATGCGAACGAGCAAGTAACTGCTACTTCAACGTAAGGGTGATGTCGTTAGGTTCAAGAGTGGGAAGTGCAAACTTGCTTTGCCTGCGATGAATTCCATGCCGTTATCCAAGCCTCACTTCTGAACAGAATCATTGTAGGATAACAGTTTGTTACCTATGATCCTTGGTTCGAGACCAGATCAGAGATATGCTCGGCTGTTAGATAGGTAAATATACCTTTCGATAAATTACTTACAAATTTATTAGAATTTCGAGCGAAACGGATGTTGTTCTGAATAGGATATATTGGCGCGTTGGATCGAGATTTAGCGCTGCCCACATCGAGATTGCGCTGAATTTCATGCCATTATTCAAGCCTCGCTTCTGAACGGAATCATTGTAGGATAACAGTTTGTTACCGATGATCCTTGGTTCGAGACCAGATCAGAGATATACTCGGCCGTTAGATAGGTAAATATACCTTTCGGTAAATTACTTACAAATTTATTAGAATTTCGAGCGAAACGGATTTTATTCTGAATAGGATATATTGGCGCATTGGATCGAGATTTAGCGCTGTCCACATCGAGATAGTGGACCTCATGTTTGTTGACACATCGCGGGTAAAGGCGTTATTTTTACTTTTGTGGTAGTATTGGGGTGAAGAGAGATTCGGCCTAACTTTAGCTAAGGATCAGCGACATTACTGTCACTCTGATCCCCTACAAAAAAGAAACACTCCGCAACTTTCTGCCATAGCAATAAATTGATAATATATTTGTTTTACGAGTTAACAGGGCAAGTGTTAGTGAAGCCAGCCCAAGCTGGGTTCGCGTTGGCAACTTTTTGCGGGCCTTCGTACGCGCCAGGCTAGCTACATGGCACACTGGGCTGTTAATAAAGAGGCGCTACTGCCAAGATTTTTCAGTGCCGTACGTAATTAACACCAGACATGGAATAATATTAATACTAGTGTTTCTATACTTGAGTGCCTCTCATGATGCTGATGTAATAAATTTGTCAGTAAACTTGAACATGTGGCTGTGTGCTTTCAACGCGTAATATTCCCTGAGTAAAGGTCATGCTCAACGGCTGAGGCATGCGGAACGGTGTTCTGGTGATTTGGACCGAGAAATTTAACTCAAAGTCACCATATATATTCCAACAACTGCGCAATAATTAGGTACAACGATATACAAACATGCGGAAAACCTCCTACATATATCGGCTTTTTCGGTCATCTTCAAGTTCTGTTCAACGAACAAAATACAGTAACGGTTAGATGTGTCGTAGATATGTGATAATGGATTTGAGAAGCAAATGTTAAAATTTAAAAAAAAAACGTAGCACAGAATGTAAATTATAATAGTTATCATTTGAATTGCAAACAAAATCTATTGTAAAATTTATCTTTATTTCAGAAATACCGTGCGTGCCCGTTTTACGTGTGGTTGTATGTATCATCATGGATGGACGCCAACATGTTTGCGTATTATTGTATCTAATTGTAGTGCAGTTGTTAGGATATATATAGTGACTTGGTTTACTACACGAAACACAGATAACTTTAAAAAGTAACTCACAGTATTATTTGTCCTGGCATTTTTCGTGATTAAGTGCATAATCTGTCCACAAAAAATATTAATTTTTTAATCTCTGTCCGTGTCTCTTAGTCTGTGATTACTCTATTCACGTACTTCATTAGAATAGAAACTTCCATTACCTCTTATTATTTATACGGATAAAGAAAATATTTAATAATAATAATAATACATCGTCTCCCGCTAAACGGCGTGTGTGTGTGTATTTTACATACTTTTGACAAAGACAATGTAGACTTCTGAATGTCTGCTGGGTACTGAGCACCTCGCGTCTCCTTTACACGGAAGAATTAATTTTAAAATTCTTCTGGAAATATATTTTCTTTAAACTGAAAATCATATGCAACAGCGAAATACTGTATTGCTATGATACAGATGTATTTTAAAATTAAATTAGGTGGTACGTATATTTACCAGAAGTTAAATACGGTGGAAGGATTTATTTATGTAATGAAATTCGTGTGTAGCAAACAGCTGAACGTTTTGTTTGTACTGCAGTGGACCAGTCCATATTGGATTTGTAATGAACGCGGCTGGAGCCGACGTTCATTATCCTCTCAACAAAGTCGCTCTAATAGCCTATTCCGCTCCCTTTGCATCTGTTTCAACAGCCATGTCAAGTTCCATTGTTATTGTTCAAATAAGTTTTCAGGTTACTGACCGTTGCATTTGTATTTCCCTATCTTGGTGTGTCTCCTTATTGTCCTTGTAATTAAGTTTTGTTGTTTTTCATCCTTCAAATTACTCAAAGTAACGTTACTTCTATTGCAGTCCCTTCTTATTCTCTTTTCTTTTGTGTTTTAATCCATTGCATGCAAGCGTTTCTGAAAGCCTACGTTACTTACCGCCACATTTCACAGTGTATGGGTCTTTGTTTCGAAGAAGGACTAAGAGAGACCTGAAGATTCGACTCTTTTGGAACAGGATGCACTGTATTTCTGCATGGTTTATGTTGTCCAAGAGCATGTAGACCATTAAATTTGAAACAGAGGGGATTCTCTGAAACCTCGATAAGTACAGAGCGTTCTACACGGCGCCATGCCCTAGAATACTTTGGAGCTTCGTCAGCGCGACAGTGTTAACCTTGGATCAGGAAAACGCACTCGCAAACATATTATGCTTTGTTTATCATAGCAGGTTTTTTTTTTATTTTAAAATTGTTTTCACTTCCGTCCTGTGTTTGAAACGTAAATAATAGGCTCTTATCTTGCCACTGCTGTTTCATTTCATATTCATTCAGCTACTGTTGATGCTATACAGTCTGTACACTGTCGGATGCTGTAAATAAACCACCAAAGAAGTGTGTACTCCTACATACACACACTCTCTCTCTCTCTCTCTCTCTCTCTTTCTTTCCATTAGGCTATAATTTTTACGCAGTTAGTTCATCGTTAATCTTATTTTGACCATTTTGGGTTCGAATCCCAGAAAGCCTCCCAAACAAAGTTGTTAATTGTATTTTTCTATGTATTGTTTGTGTGTAAATGTATGCTGTACTACTGCCACCGGATGTCAACCCAATTACAATTAACAAAAATATCAAATATATATATATATATACTTATTATTTTACAGGTTTTGTATATTTACGACAAACGGTCTCTCGTTCATTAGGGAAGACCATATTATGGATGCCTTAGAATCGTTTGTATATGGGGATTTTGTTGGAGATAAATTGGTGTAAATAACAGGAGAATGTATAGAGAAATAGAGCATCGAGTGCGGAGATTTATACTTTTAGTCGTTACCGTAAAGTAATCCAGCCAAAATGTTTTAGCTTCAATTGTCATGTGGTAAACATATGGAAGATTAGAAACGCATGTAGTAGTAGCTGGATGTGTCACATGGCACACATAAGGAGTATTAGAATTGTACACAGTACTAGCTGGATGTGGTTTGTGGCACACATAGGGAAGATTAGAAATGCATTCGGTGTTAGCTGGATGTGATATGTGGCACACATAAAGAGGATTAGAAATGCATTCTATGTTACCTGGATGTGATATGTGACACTCGTAATGAAGATTAGAAATGCATTCGGTTTTAGTTGGATGTGATATGTGGCACACATAAAGAGGGTTAGAAATGCATTCTGTGTTACTGGATGTGATATGTGACACTCGTAATGAAGATTAGAAATGCATTCGGTGTTAGCTGGTGTGATATGTGGCACACATAAAGAAGATTAGAAATGAATTCTGTGTTAGCTGGATGTGATATGTGGCACACATAAAGAAGATTAGAAATGCATTCTGTGTTAGCTGGATGTGATTTGTGGCACGTATGAGGAAGATTAGAAATCCATAGAGAACGGAAGAAACCAAGTAGGAGACTAGAACGTAAGGTCTGTCTCCGATTTCGCCTTCAAGAATATGTGTTAAAATATATACTGTTGTTATCTGATTTAGTTACCATTGGCAGGGTACGAAAATTCTGCTTCTGTAAAAGGCGGGAATGTTTTGATTAGTAAGCCACTCTTAGTTTTTCGCGAAGGTCATTGGTATATCAACTTGATCTTATTTCGGTCTTCTGTTATTTTGTTCTTTCAACTGCAGAATTGCATAACGTCGAAATGGATGGACTGAATTTTATTAAGTAAGAATTGGAAATAATAAGAATGAACAAATAAATACCTATATTAACACAACTGTCTTTATTAGACAATAGAGGCTGTGTTTGAGCAAACCGTTTCGACCTAAACTACGTCATCTTCAGTCTCTTAAACAGCTTTTAAAAATACATTAAGAAAGATAATATTTGATTAATTGTATATTATCTTCCCTAATGTCTTGTCTGTAGTTGTTCAAGAGCCTGCAGATGACCTTATTGAGGTCGAAAAATGTTGTTGTATCAGACACATAGACTCTGTTTCCTAACAACAATATTTGTGCTGAGACTGATTTTGATTTGTTTATTCCCACCATTGACACATACACAACATGATATCCGATCTAAAACTTACAAATGATGTGATCGTTACTTACAGAGTTGCGCTAAATGAAACATTCTGATTCTCACTTTGATGCCAATACAAAATTATGGCAGTCAGTTTGTAAAATGGTGTCACAGATTTGTTACTTCTGCATTGATTGTGGTTACTTTATTTTTAATAGTTTTTGTAACTTCGATAAGCAATAAAGAAACTTAGGAGATGCATAAAGGGTTTGTTGCCGAAACCTGATGGAAAGAGACCGCTTGGAAAAACAAGGCTTAGTTTGCAGGATGTTATTAGAATGGATCTTCAAGATTTGGGATGGGGGCATTGAGAGGATTGATCTGGGCCAGGAGAGGGTCAGGTGAAGGGCATTGGGAATGCGGCAATGGACCTCCGGATTTCACAAAATGCGGAGAGTTTCTTGAACTTATTAGCTTCTCGAGAAGAACGCCGTTCCGTGAAGTTAAAGGAATTTACAGTGTAGATTAATGTCTGCTACATTTCTAAAGCGGTCAATTGATATCTGGATCACGATGTAGTTAAAGACTTTATCCAACAATCTTCGGATAGGCTGAGTAAAATCACGGAACCGGGTGCCATCTCAGTATAAGTCTAAGCCAACCTGCTCATCTTTTACGTCTCACTCAGAAGTGTCAATCTTTGGCGCCTTCACGGATGAATATTAAGCGGAAATGTGCAGAGGTACAATTTGTTTTAAGAGTTTAGTTAATGTTTACAACGCACCGGCACTTCTTTCATTAGATGGAACAAGAGTTTTTGATTAGGGATTGCTAGCGGCTGGTGGATTTCTCAAGAGCACTTAAGGTTAATTGGAAGCGGTTGATAATGTAGAGCTTAATGATTAGCGCTCCTTACCAATATATTATTTGGTTGATCAAGTCCAGAAGAATGAGATGGGCGGGGCATGTAGCGCGTATGGGGAAGAAGAGAGGTGTATGCAGGGTTTTGGTGGGGAAATCTGAGTGAAAGAGACCACTTGAAAGGCCCAGGCATAAGTGAATGTATAATATTAAAATGGATCTTCAGGAAGTGGAATGGGAGCAAGGAATGGATTGATCTGCCTTGGAATATGGAGAGGTGACGGGTTCTTGTAGAACTTTCGTGTTCAATAAAATGCGGAGAATTTCTTGACTAGATGAGAAACGGTTAGCTTCTCAAAAAACACTCTGCTCGATGGAGTAAGTAAGTAAGGATAGAAACTACTCTGAAAATGGAGAAAGCGTCATCTTCAGAAAAGATGGTGGCTGTGTACCCTAATACACGACCTCCTCTTACAAATGGCAACCATCCTTGTTTTCACATCCGTGTACCAGTATACAATTTTTGCTAAAATAATAGTTGAACTAGCGTAAGTTAATAAACAGGAGGCGGTAGGACATAACTGGTCAATATGAGAATTGCGTGTGCTAAATGATTAGTTATTGTTATTAATTGTTTTGTTTCTAATGTATTTTCTCTTTCTCTTTGTAGGTGAGTATCATCCTATTGATGTCGTTGGGCGCGTTTTTTGGTTGGTTTTTCAAAATGCTCTGTAAGTATGCAACATTGTAAAAGTGTTCACATCTTCTGTCTTGTTTGTATTATGAAGCTCCTACTTATATTTTTCTGATGTTATTTTTCCGACCTGCAATTTCTCTTTGTACTTGAATAAAGAGAGAACAACTTGATGTCACTTGCTTTTTTATTTCATTATTTAATGCTCAACATGTTTCCGATGTTAATACATCCATCCTCAGGAGCTTGCGACTTATTTGTTGAGTTATTTCATGGGTTGTATTGCTCTGGTTCGATGTGTGTTGAAATAACTCAACAAATAAGTCGCAAGCTCCTGAGGATGGATGTATTAACATCCGAAACATGTTGAGCATTAAATAATGAAATAAAAAAGCAAGTGACATCAAGTTGGTCTCTCTTTATTCA
>Ga0123354_10012875_pt1 | contig 12952 bp, 9 predicted proteins | sample TergutLab28metaG_2_FD_97872 | JGI IMG/M metagenome (GOLD analysis project Ga0123354, IMG submission 97872) | Labiotermes labralis P4 segment gut microbial communities from Petit-Saut dam, French Guiana - Lab288 P4 | ecosystem: Host-associated > Arthropoda: Insects > Digestive system > Gut ...
CATTTCCCCCCGTGCCGAGTTCACCCCGAAGACCATCCAAACCGAAAGCCTCCGCACGACCCTCGTCTACCGCTTCCGAGTCACCATCGCCGACCCCGACGACATGTTGAGGCAGGGAATGCCGGTCACCGTTCGCGTGCCACTGCTGGAAACAAACCGCTAAAAAATCCCAAATCCCAATATCCCTCTACGAGGCTTGGCGAGTGGCCTGACAATCCCAAATAAATTCCAACCGACAAAATCCCAAATTCCAAAGGGCGCGACTGCGTCGCGTCAGCAGGCTGGCAGCCTGCGCTACGGCGCTGGCGCGGTTCGAGTTGGGTGCTGGTGTTCGTGCGCATGGGTTTGGTTTTGTAGTTTGGGATTTGGTTTCGAGCGAAGCGACAGGCTCGACATTTTTTTGGGATTTGGAATTTCCACGCAACTTCTTGCTCAAAAAACAAGATTCGCGCGCATAGTTTCCAGGGCGTTGCCCTTGGCTGGCATGGAGCAGCCTGTTGGCCTTCCAAACCGATGCGCTCCCCAGCCCAACCGCGGAATTTAGCCCTGCAGCCTTTTCCAATCAACCTCCAACGGATATTGTGCCGGTGACTTCGCCCAGAGCGATGGGAACGCTTCCGCTCAATGGGACGGCCTTGAACGGGATGAGGCGCTGGCCGCCGAGTTGCGTGCCATTGGTGGAATTGCGATCCTCAATGGAAACCGCGCCGGAACCGCCCCAAGAGATGCCAATGTGCTGCGCCGAGATGGAGCCGTCCGGAATGGCGATGTCGGAAAACTGGTTGTCACGCCCGACGACCAAATAACGCTGGTCGCGGCCGCACTGCTTTTCGTCGAGATGGAAAGTGAACGCCTGCCCGTTTTTGTTTTGAAGCGACAGCGTGACCGTCCGCGCGCCCCCCTTCGGGGCCAGGCGCGAGCGGCCTTGTTGCTCTTGCAATTTCGTGCGGTCGGGCAGCGTAGATCCGCCGGACTGAATGACGGGCCTGCGCGGCAGCGCTTTCTTTTTTCCCGTGAGCACGAGCACGACCACCAAGCCGATTACTAACACGCCGATGATTATTATAAACACATAATATTGTTTTATAAATCCGGTGATGCCGAAACCGGCCATGACGGGTTCTATGTGACTCTGGTTCAAAAACTCTTTTATTTCGCCGCCATATTGGGACCAACTAGCGGCCCTGCCTTTGACCATGGTGTTAATCCCGACCACATGCCCTTTCGCGTTCAACAGCGGCCCCCCGGAGTTGCCATGATCAATCGGAGTGTCATGTATGATTGTTTTTATCAACTCGGTTTTATTGTCAGGGGTGGGCCAGTCCAAAATATCAACCTTGTTCACCTTGCCGTCCTGAAAAACAGGGGTGAAATCCGCTTGCAACGACCCGGCAATGGAGGGTATTTCTATGCGGGGTTTCCATTCACTGGCGGGGTCCCTTAATTTATCGGTCAACGCCTTTTTAATATATTCCTTGGCGACCATGGACGCGCCTTCGAGATTTTCGGCCGCGTCAGCCACGCCCGGAAAACCGATGGCAATCACGGGGTCCCTCGGCCTTGGCTCTTGCGAAGCGAATCGCAAAGGCGGCAGATTCAAGTCCGTGACGTGAAGGAGGGCAAAATCCTTGTTCTGGTTGGCGCGCACGAGCTCCGCCAGGCGCACTTGCAGGCTGGTTTTGTCCTTGCTCAAATAGGCCACCAAAAATCTGCTGTCCGTTGATCCGTTCGGATCATATTTTCCCGTGAAAAAATTGCGTCGCAACAATGTTTTGAATTTTATTTGAGAGCCTTTCAGGATTTTGGCCACGGCAATTTCATAATCACTGTAATGCTGTCTGTCCCACTCCTCCGCCACAACATGGTTGTTTGTCATGACATAATTGTCATTCACCACAAAGCCGGAACCGGTGCCGAGCGGCATTATATCAACCAGTTCATCGACGGTTATTTTTTTGACGAGATGCCAGTCAAAATCGTCCTTGTTTCTGTTCACGGTGACGTTTCCAAAGTATAATTCTCCATTTGGCTCGATTTTGACAACATCAATACTGCCGCGGCCCTCTATTATGTTGCCATCATTGTCTCTGGCCACGTTATAGTTTCCCGTAAGCATCAGGTTATTGTCCCAATACTGCTCGGAAACGCCTCCGCTGATGGTGGGTTTTATCATGACAAAGGTGTAAAAGCCCATGTTGATGACCCTGACCACGCTGCCCTTGGCTATTTCCAGAGCGTTGTCGTCAACGGTGTCGGCGGTGGCGCGCGGCATGGCGGCGAGGGCCAATGCAAGCATCAGCCCGGATATGATTTTGGTGTTCATTATTGCTGGTTTCATGGTGATTTTAATTTGGTGATGGATGATTTTAGCGGGAAAGAAATCCGGGCAGGAGTAGGGAGGGCGCGGAGGGCATGATGACGACCAGGCTTATGTTGTCGCAGCGCTCGCCGGCGCGCTGGAGGATGGAGCGGATGAGGCGGCGCTCCTGCCTCGCGCGCGAGCAGTCAAGGAGCCGGTGAAGGGAGGCGATTTCGTCCTGCTTGAGATGCTCCCAAAAGCCGTCGGAACAGAGGAGCAGCCATTGGGCGCGGCCAAGGGTGAATTCGCCGAAGTCGGCTTCGGGCGCGTTCGCGTCGCCAAGCGACTGGAGCAGTTTTCCCTGGTCGGGATGCCCGCCCATCTCGTGCTCGGCGATGCGTCCGGTGTCCTTTAGCAATTCGACAACGGTGTGATCCTTGCTCCGCCACAGGAGGTTGCGTTTTTGGAAATGATAGAGGCGGGAATCGCCGCAGGAGGCCCATGAGACGCGGCGGCCATGCAGCAGGGCGGCCACCATCGTGGAGCGCGGGCTGATGCCTTGTTCCGCGCCGATTTCGCGGATGGCGCGGTGGCTTTCGGCGACGAGGTTTTGGAGGAAGGCGCCCGCGTCCGCGGCGGCGGGGGTGGCTTGCTCCCAGAGGCGGCGGGCGGTGTCCGCGACCGCTTGCGCTGCGAACGCGCCGCCGCGCTGGCCGCCCACGCCGTCGGCCACCAGGCAGAGCGCAACGGGGCCGGAGCTTAGGGCGAGCACGCGGTCCTGCTGCTCGGCCCGGCGGCCCGGGTGCTGGGTGACGTGAAAGAGTAATTTCATGTTATTGCGTGTTCCGGCTGGAGCCTTGTTATTATTTAATTTCTTCGCTCACGGATTTGTATGGGCACGGTGAAGTCTTTGGGGCGGGAATCCCGCACCTCGAATGAGGGGTTGCAGGGATCGTATAGCGCCCTCGTGATCGAGCATTCATATTTTCCCGCCTCGGCGGGAATCGAAACAACACTCCCGACTATGTAGGCGTCATCATCGTGCACCACGGAGCTTCTGCCGTTGTTGTTTTTCCTGATCACGAGATGGAAGGTTTTGCCTGAAATATTGGTCTGCCCCTCGTTCTTGAATGTAATATTGAAGTGGCCGTCCGGTATCGGGACGGATGTCCATTTGGCGTAGAGTGTCTGGTTTGCGGCGGCGTAGACGATGGTGCTTTCGTAGACGCGAACGCCGGAGCCGTTGGGGCCTGTCCACCAGCCGCCGAAGTCGTAGCCGGCGCGGGGGGATGGCGCCGGGAGCGCGCCGTAGGCGGAATTTTGCGCGAGGTTTTTGCTTGTTGGCGAAACGTAGCCGCCTTGCGCGTCGAAGGTGATGACTAAAGTTGGTGGCGGCGGGGGTGGCTGCTTTTGGAATATCAGCGTGATCGCGGAATCTCTTGGGACACTGAAAATTTTTGCGGCGTCGTAGTATCCGTTAAGGCTGGCGGTGGCGCGATAGTCGCCCTGGCGCAGACCGGTGGCAACCCATTGACCCGACGAATCGCTTGTTCCGCTTTGCGGGACAGAGCCATCGTTCATGTTGGTGACGGTGATTTTTGCATAGGGGTTTGTCTCAATGGTGATGTCATACAGGCGTGGCGGCGTGAGCGTCCAGTTGGCGTAGAGCGTGTGGCTCGCGGTGGAGGCGGGGACGGTTGTGTTTGCGAAGATATGGGTGCCGGCGCCCTTTGGTCCTGTCCACCAGCCGCCGAAGTCATAGTCGGTGCGGGTCGGTATCGGGAGTGTGCCGTAGATGGAGTTTTGCGTGGCGGTTATTGTTGCAGGTGAAACGGAGCCGCCCTGCGCGTCGAAGGTGATGGTGATGTTTTGCGGTGGAGGCGGCGGTATCTCCCGAAAAACCAGCGCGATCGTTGAGTCCCTGGGGACGCTGAAGATCTTTTTGGCGTCGTAGTATCCGGCAAGGCTGGCGGTGGCGCGATAGTCGCCTTGGGGCAGATCAGTGGCAACCCATTGACCCGACGAATCGCTTGTTCCGTTTTGCAGGGTGGAGCCGCTGTTTATGTCAGTGATTGTGATTTTCGCGTTCGGGTTTGCCTTGATGGTGACGTTATACTGGCGCGGCGGAGGCGGCACGGGGTTGTCCTGCTTCGTGCCGCTGCTCGCTATCGTGCCGCTGCTCGCTATCGTGCCGGTGCTCGCCAGCGTGCCGGTGTTCACAATCTTGTCATGGATGTCGTCGTCTTTGATCAGGGGTTGTGTGGCGCTGTTTTCCTTTTTCAACTGGAAATAAACTCCCGCGCCGATGGCGCATATCGCAAGAAGCGCGGCGACCGCGAGCACCCATTTCATGGCGGGTTTGGGAGCGGGCGCGGAAGCGGGGAGCGGTCTGCGTGAATATCTGCCGGAGTTTGCGGGGGCGGGTGGTTTTTTCGAGGGGATGGAGATGGATATGTTGCGTCCGCGGCTGCTGATGGGCGGCGGGGCGTCCGGCAACTCGCGCAACAGGGCCAGCACGTCCGCGACGGATTGCGGGCGTTGTTTTTCATCCTGACGAAGCATGGCGTCGATTGCCTGTAGAAAGGGGGCGGAGTAGCGGCCTTTGTAGCGGAGGGCCAGGGGTTCGTAGGGGTCGTGGCGCTCGCGCTTGGTGGCCTCGGGGGGCGGTTTTCCGGTGATGGCGCGGTGCATCACGCCGCCGAGGGCGTAGAGGTCGGTCCAGGGGCCTTGGGCGCCGCCGTCGTAGTATTGCTCGAAGGGCGCGTAGCCTGGCGAGACCACCGATGTGATCGAGCGGCTGTGGCCGGAAACGATGTGGCGGGCGCTGCCGAAGTCGAGCAGGGTGGGCAGGCCGTTGTCGTCGATCTGGATGTTATTGGGTTTGATGTCGCGGTGCAACATGCCGCCGGCGTGAATCGCCGCGAGCGCGTCGAGCAGGGCGAAGAGGATGCGGCTCAAATCGGCTTCGTCGGGCGGGCCGGATTGGTCGCGCAGCCATTGCTCCATGCTGCGGCCTTCGAGGAGGCTCATCACCATGTAGGCGGTGCCGTTGGCTTGGAAAACGTCGGAGACGTGGACGATGCCGGGGTGTTCGAAGCGGGCGAGGGTCTGGGCTTCGCCGATGAAGCGTTTGAGCGCCCATTCAAAATCCGTGGCGCGGTCTCCTGAAATCGGGGCGATGGTGGCGGAGGCGGTGCGGGCGCCGATGTCAACGGGCAGGCATTCCTTGATGGCGACTTTGCGCTGGAGCGATTCGTCGAAGCCGAGGTAGGTGATGCCAAAGCCGCCGTGCCCGAGGACGCCGTCGATGCGGTAGTGGTCGATGAGCGTGCCTACCGGCAGCGCGTTGGCATGGGTTTCGTTTGATTCGGGAGGCATGGGAGGCGAGGAGTTAAGATTTAAGAAGCGGCTGCCCGCGGTGGCAGTGGCGTGGCTTCGCCGCTGGAAAGGAGGTGAAAGATGAAGAGGCTCATGGTGTTCGATGCATGTGGCCCGGGAGGGCGGGTTGGTTGTTTCTTAATTCTTAAATTTTAGTTTTTAACTCATCCTGCCGCTCAGGGTGAGGGTGACTTGGCCGAGGGTTAGGATGTCGCCCTCGGCAGGGGCGCCGTCTCCGAGGGCGGTTTCCTTGTGGGGGGCGAGCGGACAGCCGCCTTTGCTGGTGCCGTTGGCGGAGCCGAGGTCGGTGAGGAACACGCGGCCGTGCTCGCAACGCAGGCGGGCGTGCCGGCGGGAGACGGTGGAATTTTCCACGCAAATATCCGCGTCGTCGGCGGAGCGTCCGATGATCAGCGAGGACGTGGTGAGATCGTCCCATGTGAAATGGTAGCGGCGTCCGGTTTCCGGGTCGTCGCCGTCGAGGAACCAGATGCAGTGGCCGCCAACGCGCGGAAAGTTGTTATCATCGGACGCGGGGGCGTTGTCCCCAGGCTGGCCGCGAGCGCCAAACAGGATGGCGATGAGGCGGGCGAAGAGAGATTTTTGGCGCGGGGGGTGTGGGTTTACGGGATGATCGAAAGGCTGGGGAGGAGGAGGTTCTGGCGGAAGGGGGGGCTGGCTGAGGGAATTGTTTTGGGCGCGTGACAGGCTGGCAAGCCAGTCGCGCGCGTTTTGGGGGCGGAGGCGTTCGTCGGTGAGGAGGGCGTGGTCGATGGTGGCGAGAAAGTCCGCGTCGTAGTCGCGCCCGTAGGTTTGCGCGAGGTTGACGATGTTGTCCTGCCGCTGGCGGCGCGGGGCGTCGGGCGGTTTTTGTCCGTGGATGGCGCGGTAGCACACGGCGCCGATGGCATACAGGTCCGTCCACGGGCCTTGGTCGCCGCCGCTGTAGTATTGTTCAAGGGGAGCGTAGCCGGGGGTGACAATTACGTTGATCGACTGGCTGCGGGCGCCAATGGATTGGCGGGCGGAGCCAAAGTCGATAAGCACGGGGTCGTCCGCCTCGTCGATGAGAATGTTTTCGGGTTTTATGTCGCGGTGCAGGACGTTTTTGCGGTGGATGGCGTCGGCGCCGTCGAGCAGGCGGGCGAGCAGGTTGGAAAGAAAGGCGGGGTCGGGGCGCGCGCCGGATTGCGCGAGGCGGCGTTCGAGCGTGTCGCCGGACACGAAGGCGGTGATCATGTAGGCGGTGCTGTTGGCCTCGAAACAATCGTGAACGGTGACGATGTTCGGGTGGTGGATGCTGGCGAGGATGCGCGCTTCGTTGAGGAATTGGCTGATGCACCAGCGGTAGTCGTCGTGGACGGATTGCGAGAGCGGCGAGACGCTGCAATCGCCGCGCCGCTGGACGAAATCGCAGGGGAAGCATTCCTTGATGGCGACGGTGCGGTTGAGCGGCGAATTGTCGCGGGCCAGATAGGTGATGCCGAAGCCGCCGTCGCCAAGCACGCCTTCGATGGTGTAGCGGTCGATTTGGGTGCCGGCGGGCAGGGCGTTGATGTTTGTCCGGCTCGCGCTCATGTCGGCGGGGTTCCTCCTGCTCCCAAGTCCTGGATTTTGACGCAGAGCACGGTCGTGTTGTCCTGTTGCGGCTTGCGGCAGTTTTCCACCGAGTTGAGCAGGGATTGGGCAATCGAGCCGCTTGAGAGGTGCCGGAGTTTGCCGAGCTTGCGCGCCAGCACATCATGCGGGAGGGTTTCCAGTCCGTCGCTGGCGAGCAGGACGATGTCGCCTTCGGCGAGGGGCAGGCCGTCGGCGTTGAGATCAATCAGCTCGATGGCTTCGCCCGACACGGCGGAGCGGAGCATGTTGGACTGGGCGGCTGCCTCGCTTTCGGTCATCTCGCCGCGCGCCACTTTTTCGCGCGTGAGCGTGCGCAAGGAATGGTCGGCGTTGAGGCGGGTGAGCGCGCCGCCGCGGAAGAGCAGCAGCGAAGTGTCGCCGACGCTCACCCAGTAAAGGCGCCCGCGCTGGAACACCGCGCCGAGCGCCGTGCAGCCGCTCATGCCGCCGGTGCCGGCGTTCACGCGGGCGATTTCGTCATTGGCGCGCGTGAGGGCGCGCATGAAAAAATCGGCCCACGGCTCGCCGGCGTCGGCGTCCGCGCTGGCGCGCTTCGCGGCCTCGCCGGTGAACGCCTCGATGGCGAGGTTGCTGGCAATGGCGCCGCCGCTGTAGCCGCCCATGCCGTCGGAGACGACGGCGAGCAGGGGGTCGTATTCGCCTTCGCTCGTTTGCGCCGTTCCCAGTCCCATGAAGACGTGGGAATCCTCCTGGCTGGAGCGGGCGCCCACAATCTGGCGTCCGGCAAAATGCCACTCTGGAATCATGCCATCATGCCTCATCCCATTTGAACTGCTCGGAACAAAACGCGCAAAAACGCAGCACCGTCGCGCCGACTTCGATTTCGTCGCCGGTTTTTATCTCGGCGGCTTGCAGCACGGGGGCCTTGTTGAGATAGGTCAGGTTGCGGCCCTGCCCGCTGTGCGTGAGGTAGAATTTGCCGCCTTTCGGGTCGAAGGTGACAATGGCGTGGTTCTCGCGCGAAATCATGTCGTCCCCGAAATCGATCCGCGCCTTCTGGCCTGGGTCGCGCCCGATGGCATTGTGCCCGATGCCAAGCGCCACGGCGCGGCCTTTGCCGGGGCCTTTGACCACCACGAGCCAGCCCGTCACGGGATCGGAATCCGTGTCCGTGTTTGGGCGGGTTTCAGCGGCTTTGGCGCCGGGGCGGAAAAGGCGGGTGCGGTTGCCTTCATCATCCTCCTGCCTCGATTTTTCCGGGACGTTGATGCGTCGTGTTTCCTGCGCGCCCGGCGGCAGGCCGGCGGCGCCCGGCGAGGGAGGCGTGGTAGGGGCGCCCACCTTGAGCGTGTGCTCGACCTGGCGGACCGGCAGTTGTCTCGTGGAGGAGGCGGGAGCGGCGTTGCCGCCCCGGATTATCCTGGTTTTTTCGTCGTCATTCATGATTTTTGTAGTTGGTCGTTATTGTTGGTTGTTGTTAACGGGTCGGGAGGAGGTTGCTGTTGCGCGGGCGCGGGTTCATCGGCGGATGAGTTGCCTCGGGCTGGCGCGAAACTTGCCAAAAGAAAGCGGCGTGTCGGGCAGCACGGTGCGCTGGGTGATTTTTTCCCAGGCCTTGCCGTCCCAGACAAATGTGCCGTTGGTGCTGCCGCGATCAACGACGTGAAACCTGGCCCCGTCGGGAGACGGCGTGATGTCGGCATGGTAATCGCTGACGGTCGCCGCCTCGGCAACCTGGCCCAGGCAAATGCCAGCGTTCAAACTGCGTCCTATGGTATGGATTTTCATGGTGGGTTCTCCTTGGTTCAGGTGTTGCTCAAGAGTTGCGCAAGAAGCGGAATTTCACTTCGCCAAGCTCCACGACGTCGTTGTTTTCGAGCAAATGGGCCGCGTCCACGCGATGCCCGTTGACAAGGGTGCCGTTGGAGGAGTCGAGGTCGGTGATGGTGAAACGCCCGTCGCGCGAACTGAGAATCTCGGCATGGAATCCCGACACGGAATCGTTCGAGAAAACCAGGTCGTTGGACGAATTGCGCCCGACGCGGAAAGCAGGGCGATTCATGGCGTGCCGTTTGCGCGACTCGTCCATCATTTCCAGCCAGGCAAGAACATTACCCGCTCCCGACGGGGAGAGATGCGTATTGGTGAGCTGCGTGATGTCGGGCGGCGGCGGCATTCCTTCACCGTTATCCATCTCGACCATATAGCCTTCGGACTGGCGGCGGTGAGCGCGCAAACGCAGGAGCAAAATTGCCACGAGAATTATCAGCAGCAACACTACTATCGTGCCGATAATATAGGGAAGCGTGAGATATTTATCCCAAAACGACGGCTCGGGCGTCGGCGCGGGCGTGACAAGCGCGCCGGTGCCCGTGGTGGTGACGGTGCCGGTGGCTGTTGTTGTTGCGCCGGTGCCAGAGTTCGCGAGCGCGGCCTCGACCGCTGGCAACTCGCCGGTCAACGCCGCCGTTTTTCCGCCGGCGAGCGACAGCTTCAGCTTGATTTCCTGCCGCTCCTTGGCCGAGTCGGGGAAAGTGACCGTCACGCGCCCGCCGTTTTCGACGCTCCGGTAAGTCTTTTCAAAAAAGCCTTTCGGCACGAAAGCCTTGCGCGCCGTCGCGTCGTAACGCACTTCCGTGTGCATCCCTTGCGTCCCTTCCGACAACGAGCGCAAGAGTTGGAGCGCGCTTCCATTGTCGGGGTTGAAGCCCACGGTCTGGATGATTACATTTTTCTCCGCAGCCAGCTTCTTGACCGAATCGAAGGAATACGCGCCATTCGCGCTCTCGCTCCGCCCGGAGCCGAGAATCACCAGCACCTTGCGCTCGGCACGCCTGTCGGCGAGGCGCCCGATGGCCGCCGTGGCCGCGCTGAGAAGATTGCATTGGGGGCTTTTCTTTTCCCAAGCGGAACCGGAAGCCAGCTCATCGGAAAGTTTTTTGACCGAGAACGCCCCAAGGGCGGTGATCTCCGAAAAATCCGGGCCGACGGTGGCCAGGCCGAAATCGCGCGAACCGCCCGGATTCTCGTCGAGCAGGCGGGAAACCGTCGCGCGAAAAATCGCGGGCGCCGGGTCTTTCTCCCCCTGCGAACTCACATCAAGCAGAAAATACCAGGCTGTTGTCTGCCGCGAATCCCTCCATGACGTGAAATTGACTTTCGGAGCCTCACCCCCCGCGGGCTTTGCCCCGTCCCATTCGGCGCCGTCAACATTCACCGGCTCGCGGAAGCGAAAATCAATCGTCTCCGCCCGCGCGTCCTTCGCGGTGCTTTCGCTAATCTTGATCAGCTCGCCCGGAACAACATTTTCGACGCTTACGCCAATCTCCTCTTCCACGCGCAAAGCCGGAACCTGGGCCGGAACCTCTGGCAAATCGAGTTGCCGGGAGGGAACACGGATCACATTTCCGTCACCGAGCCTGAGCGCCACTTCATACGAAGTTTTCCCGCGCATCGTTTGCGGAAAATCAAACCTCACGCGCCCGCCGCTTTCCAACCCGGCCAGCAAGGAAGCCGCCATGCCGGGCGGCATGAGCACGCTGTCGTTCGCTTTTTGCAGCCCTTGATAGGCTCCGCCGGTGCTCGCGGCAAGTTGTTGGAGAAGTTGCAGAAAAGGCGCCTCCTCGGGCGTCTCGCTCACGCCGACTGCATAAATCACGACTTTGTTGTTTTTGGCCGCCTCCATCACGGAATCGAGCAAAAGCGAATCGCCCGTGTTGCGACCCGATCCGAGGATGACAAGCGCTTTGCGATCCGCGCTGAACGCGGCCAAGTCCGCGATTGCCGCTTGCGCGCTGGCATAAAATGCGATCGGACGGGTGCGTCGGTCAGGCTCAAACGAGCCAAGTTTTTGCGCAGCCTCATAAAAATCAATGGCCCCCTTTCCGAGCGCAACCCGCCTGTCGAGCTTGTCGCCGAACGTGTAAAGCCCGAAGGTGGGCGTCTGCCGGCTGCGCGCCACTTCCTCCATCAATTTCGCGAAAGCGGCCACCGTCGCATTGCGGCGCGAACTCCTCGTCTCCACGAGAAAAACGAAAGCCGACGTTTGCCCCGTGTTCTTCCAAGGCGTGAAACCGGCCTCGACGCTTGCGCCGCCCGCGGCATTCTGAATGACCGCCGTCGCCGCCGCGACGGACGGCGGATTGAACACACCCGAAAACCGGAAATCGAAAGACGCGCTGCGAAGCGCGGGATTGTCATCCGCCCGCGGCACCTCGACCTGTGGAGCCGGAGTCTGTGCGTAAGCGGAAAGTATAAAAACGAAAAAGCCGGACAGCAGGATACCTGCGCGATGGATGCCTTGTTTCATAAAAAAGAGGAAAGGGAAAAAAGTGGTTTGAAAATTTGAATATTGGACAAAGTATAAAAACAAAAACGCGCGGCAGGGCGCCCCGCGCGACCGCGGGCGCCCCGCCATGCCGGGGAAAAACTTACCAGGCGAACTTGTAGCCTACGCGGAAGTAAATCCCTTGCTGGGTGTTGCCCTCCGTGTGGCTGCTGAGGTTTGAGTTTTTGTAGCGATACCCAAACTCGGCGAGAATACTAGACTTGCCGAGAGTGCAGGAAAGCCCCGCTGCGGCCGTCATCTCCAGCACCCATGCATTCTTGGAAAGCCAGTAATCGGGATTGGTTTGATAAAAATAATCACCGGTGCTGTGATTTTCGCGAAGACTGGCGCTCCGCAATGAATAACCGAATCCCACGTCCATGCGCGGTTGCAACGAGAGGGAGAACGATTGGTGGGAGGAAATCAGTGGAATTTGCGGAACATCCAGGATGCCGTGCGCGAGAACCTCGTTTGCGCTGGATTTGAAGCCATATTGCGTGTATATATATCCGTCGTCGGCATCCTTGTCCGTGAACGTGCCGTCGTAAGTCAAATGGGCGCATTCAAGGCCAATCTTGATATAATCACTCTTGGGCAGGGGAATCGAATATACAAGATGATATTCATTGGTTTTTTGCTTGTAGGCGACGGTTTCATATATATAGGAATCGGAGTCCCATAACTCGGTGACTGTCGAGTCAATGTTTCCGGTGCGGTATGAAAACTGGACAAGGTTTTCGCCCAATTTGTTCTTCCATGAGTATCCAAGCGTGGTTCCAACCATGTTGCCCCTGGGAACCAGCGGCAAGTCCATCGACTCCCCGGATCCCAATACGTTTGCAAACAAATACATGTTAATCGCGGATATTTCGGACTGGATCGTGTCCCCGGGCGCGCCTGCTCCGGTATACCGGAAATAATCGCCATAAATGGAGAAAGAACCTCCTCTCGCGTTTTTGGTGACGACGACGTCGTCATTCTGCGCGAAGAGCGCGGTTGCGTTCAAGCCCGTGAGCAGGGCGGTTAATACAATCAGTTTTTTGTTCATGTGTATTGGTGTTTGGTTGTGTGTAGGTTTTGGTGGATGCTTCGCCTTGCGGCGTTTGCCCCGCCCGGCCCGCAAAGACGCGACGACATGCCGCGACGATAAAGCTGGCGGACGGAGAAAGTGGATCGTGGCTCGAATGGGGCGGCCCAACGGAAAAATTCCCGCGCCGACGCGCTCTTCAATGGACGCGCAACGCCCACACACGCGCGATGGCACACGATTAAAATAAAAACCGGAAAATGCAGCCTGCCTAAAAAATCAGGAACTACACAAATTTTTTCGGGGGGGGGGGGGGGGGGGGGACCAATACAAAAATAAA
>Ga0123354_10012877_pt1 | contig 12949 bp, 8 predicted proteins | sample TergutLab28metaG_2_FD_97872 | JGI IMG/M metagenome (GOLD analysis project Ga0123354, IMG submission 97872) | Labiotermes labralis P4 segment gut microbial communities from Petit-Saut dam, French Guiana - Lab288 P4 | ecosystem: Host-associated > Arthropoda: Insects > Digestive system > Gut ...
GCAAGGCAAGGCGCCGAAGAAAATTCACGCCATTCTGAGAGAAACATTATCTTGTTTCCTTCGTGGTCGGGCTAAGGACTTGTCAGCACCCCTGTAAATATATTTCATGTATTTTACGCCGACGCACTATATTTATTAATAGTTTTTTTTTGGTGGTAGGGCTATCATTGGTGGGCAGTGGCCTTTCTTTTTCTCGGGGAAAATTAACCTGAAGTTGTTGATGAAGGCATGCACATTCTTGGAACTTCAACGGCCTGGCGTCCACGAAGCGATCATAGTGCGAGGAAATTTGTTTTTGTTTCATGAGTATTTGAATAATCCCCATTGAATTCTTTGTGTGTGTGTGTGTGTGTGTCTGTCTGTCTGTCTGTCTGTCTGTCTGTCTGCCTGCCTGCCTGCGCCCAGCACGTAATGTCCGTTCCCAAGCATTATTTTCGTGAATGTTCGTCTTAGCGTTCCGTTGAAACTAAAGTATATACGGACCTGAGTAAAAGATTGGACATTTGAGTATGTGAGTGGTGTTCAAACAGTATAGAACAGTATGGGGTTCTCAAGCATGCATGACACAGCATTTTGCTCTTTGAATATTGAGTACAGGTTCTGTAAACATAATTCGAAAACTAATTTTTAGAAATGTGTTAAACGCCGCCAGTTACTTTGTGAGATTTCTTTACCTCTCTCAGATATTTTAGTGCCACGTCATTCTGATTTACGTAGTTTAAATATCTGGAATTATTTAAAATTAATCAAATTACTTGAAATTAATGTCACGTCTACTGCAAGAATTCTGTGCACATGCAATATGTTTCCACACAAATTATTTCAAGACGTGTGACAGCCGTAAATCCTGATGTTGTCTGTCGAATATGTGACCTTGCATCGGCCATCAAATTATGCTGGTGCGTGAATGAAATGAAATTGTATTGGTTCATAACGTCTGTCTCCGGCTTCTTTTCAACGTCCATTGCCTGTGATTGCTATGTTTGCTGAACAAATCTCCCAGAGGATCTATACAAAGACCGAAATATGTTGGAAGGGAAATTAACAATTGTTAATTCTACAGCGTGTCTGCACGCCCGTAGTTCTTGATGTTTTATTCGTTTGATTGTTACACGGTTAACCACGTAACGTTACGAGTTCAGTCGATTCTGAATATAACGCGATATTTGCGTTCGTTTAAGACCTCGCTTTATAGAAAATCGCGTAACGAAATTGCTTTTCTTTTTATTTTATTATTATTTGCTTTCACCTTTGTTATTTACAGTCATATACCTGAAGCAAACCATGTTTCTGGAGTACATAGTGTCGTAGCTATTCTGTAGTTACAATTTATGGTACATGCAACGTTATTTCCCATGTTGAATGTTTTGTGCTTGTACATTAGCCGGGTAGCTCAGTCGGTATAGCGACTGGTTACGGGCTCGACCGGGATCGAATCCCAGTGGGGACGAGATTTTCCGCCCGTCCAGACCGGCCCTGGGGCCCACCCAGCCTTCTGTACAATGGGTACCGGGTCTTTCCCGGGGGTAGATGCGGCCGGGGCGTGGGGCTGACCCCCACCCCATCTAGAGTGCCGACGTCCTAGAAAGAGTAGAGCTATAACTCTCCTCACCCTAAGGGCATTCGTGGCCTATAAAGAAGGGTGAAACCTACATCTGTACTTTCCGAAGTATGCGTGCAGTGCCCAGTATGGCTGTTTTCTTTAGTTACTTGATTTCTTGCTTTCCCATTTGTTGCTGAGGTATTTTCTGAATGATATTGAGATGGTTCAATTTGCCCCTAATACACTGGTATCACTTTTGTTTTTACATTACACATGTGCTATATTTCTGTTCTAAGGTCTTCATAGTTTTGACTGTTCTTGGCTTCTTTCTTGATCACATTTCTGTCTCCTGAGCCTGAAGCATTTATTAACATACAGTACGCGTTCCTGTTCCTCTTGCATTATCACGGATTATGATGTCCGGTTTGTTGTTACGGATGGCTCTGTCGGTTCGCACGTATTGTTTCCATAATGTGGTTACCTTACCTTCACCACTTGTTTCGATTGATTTTGGTACATGGTCATACCAGTGTTCATTGTGCAGTTTACCCATGTTGCCTGCCATATGTTAAAGTGTAGTGGAGCACACACTCATGTCTCTCTGTTGTTCTTTTGCCTATAATAATAATAATAAAATTATCCGTGATAATGAACAGGGAACAGTTATATTAATAGACGTTGCAATCTCAGGAGACAGAAATGTCATTAAAAAGAAGCCGCGAAGATTCTAAAATATAAAGATCTTACAATAGAAATACAGTGCATGTGGAATGTAAAACCAAAGGTGATAACAGTAATAATAGGGGCGACTGGGACTATTTCAAAGTCATTCGGAAAATACCTGAGCAACATACCAGGAAAACATGAAGTCAAGGAACTACAGAAAACAGCCATATTGGGTACTGCACACATACTTCGGGAAGTACTTATGTAAAAGTACAATAGATTCAACACTGAAACTAATTATATGAGCACCATGAATAGTAACAACAGAATAGTTGCAACAATGTATTCCCTAGGGACATAGTTTGTCTCAGGAATATAAGTATATATGCCCTGCATAAAGGAGATGATTATGATGATGATGATAATATTAATAATAACGATAATAATGTTTGACGTGATAGCTGCACACTGTTCCGTGAAGTTGCGAAGCAGCCAACACGGGTTTGCGCAATTTCGCAGTATGCAAACAGCGTTCGTCTATTCATTAAACGCGGTACAGCCAATTCGCGTTAACGAAACGCGTAATACAAGTGGCAGACTTAAGAATCGCTTTCGCTTAGAGCGGGATGCGATTAATGTGTTTTTTTTCGTTAATTTCTAACGAATGCAGCTCATTTCCATGTTATTGTGGCTTTAATGTTTCGGGCCCCGGCCATTTGTTGTACGGGTCGCACATGGGAATTCATGAAACAGACTACGGGTAGTACTCGTGTTAGCGAGTTCAAAAAATGCAGTTTCATTATCACGCTCTGAACTCGTGTAGACCGACTGCATCTACTAGCACTCTTTTTAGTGCGCATTGCGTGCTGGCCGATCGAGTGGAGCGGGGAAGTTGGGTAATTATCATGTGGGCGGCGGAAGTGACGAAATGTAAAGGCAGAAGGGCACGTTTCGCCCAGTAGGAAAAACCTCTCGTCTTCCAAATTTTGAACTCTTAGAGAAGGTAGGGAAATCAGCCATACTGAATACAGTAGAAGTGCCCCACCCACGACTGGTCGATCGCCATCTCTCTTTCAGCCGTTGGTAATGTTTTGTGTTGTCGGAAGTCTGTGGGTTTTTTAATCGCATTGCGCGGCTGTACAATGCTTATGTCCTTGAAGACTTCATGCACACGAGGGCGTATTCAAAAGTTCCCGTACTGAGTCGGTAACGAAATATGCACGTACCTTTTTAATTTTTTTATGTTTTATTTATTTTTATTTTTTTATTTTTTTTTTCCCGGAGTAGTCCCCGTCCGACTTTATGCAAGGGGTCCAGCGTTTCTGCCACTTCTGGAAGCACCCCTGGAACTGTCTTTTTGGAATCGCGTGTACACCAGTCGGCGATTGCCATTAATTTCGTACAGATCCTGGAAAACGACGCCCTAGTAGCTGTGGTTTCATTTCCGGAAACCAGAAGAAATCACGAGGGTCAAGATCGGACGATTAAAGGGGTGGGTTTCCACGGACATTTTTTAGCGGCCAAAAATTGCTTCACCGGCAAAGTAGTGTTCGTTGGCGCATCGTAGTGCTGAACAGCCAGTCCTTGTTTCGCCATAATTTGGGACGTGTTCGACGGCTTGCTCCCTCAGACGCTGCAGTACCTCCCGGTAATAAGCTGGTTAACCGTTTCGCCTCGAGGAACGGATTCCATATAGAGCTAATATAAATTGTAGGAAAGTGAACTCAGGCTTCAAAAGGTTGAACACCGTGGTGTGCTGTGTAGTAAACATGTTACCATTCGGGTATCTTTACTCGCTAATATTTTTATTTTAATTTATTAATAATAATAATAATTGGCAGATGTACGAAGTATTTTGCTTGTGATGAAAAAGACGTGGGAGTAAAGCCGACATTAATATCGATAAATCATGAGCAAAGTGTTTGGTGTGATTCATCGGTATGAAAGGAACGATAAAACTTGTGACAGTGAATATTCAGGTCTTTTCAGATATTGCGCCTTGTATACTGGTGACTAGTTAAACAACGTTTCGAAAGAACGTGGTGCCTTTATGTCCATGTTCAAGCAGTCCAGGACGGCTTGACTCTGTAGATAACCGGCATATAAATGCTGGAAATGTGCTGAAAATCTAACCTATTTTGGGCAAGGTTACACTAAACCTCTGAGAGGCTTATAGGGCCCAAGAAAATAAGCATTTCAGTTCCTCTTTTACAAGAGGAAAGCGACCGGAACTGCCACTGAAACGTACTTCATGTTCTAAATATGATACAAGACACATTGAGTGATTTCAGATGTGACATAGTTGTTCGAATCCTATAAAATTGTACGTGTACTGTGTCATACGTACGTAGCTAACCTTGTAACCCGGCGAATGTTGTTATTGATACTGGCAACTGCCTTGTCAGCCTCTGAGGCTCGTTATCTGGGTGGATGGAACGTAGAACAAACAAGGCGCGGTAGTAAATGAGATAGATGCCTACCGGACGGGTGGAGCTTGACGCGTGTCGTATCAGGGTTCACGTACAGACAGGCTATTGTAATTGCTTGTGAGAAGTAGTTCATTGCTTTGAAAACACGAATTTTGCGCAACCTTGACAGCTTCAGAGGTGAAGTCGAGCTCATTTATACATACGATTAACATATTTCTGAGTCCTCGGCTAACAGACGGTGTAACAACTCGCCAGTGTTCCTGGTTAATTGCCATTTTCATTGTCACTGTACAGAGGAGAGAGTGTGTCGGTATCCAGGACGTGGCCAGTAGCTTGTCAGTGTATGTAGTATACCTTTGCCAAATATTATTTAAGGCAGTCAAATGAAGAAGAGTGGAGGGGTAGAGTGTAGCGTGCTTGGAAAAGACGGTAAATACGCACACAATTTATGTTGGGAAATTTGAAGGCAAAAGACCCTGGGTTGACCAAGGTGTTGGTGATGAATAATACTAAATGGCTATCAAAGAACTGCGCGTGGGATCGAAGGGCGTGGGTTGGGTTCAGTTGGCCCAGGATGTGGGCCAGAATCGGGCTGTTGTGAGCACGGTAATGAAACTGTGGGTTTCATACAAGCCGGGAATTTCTTGACACATGAGTGGGTATTAGACTTGTTAAGAAGGACTCCGCTACACAGATTTGTGACAATGATACTGGCAGAATATTGCGTACTGTATACTCTGTTCTTGCGTTGTTCTACTACACTGTTTCATTTTTGCTGGTTATAGACCTGTAGTCGCAGTAAATACAAATATGATCCTTAGTGACGAGTAGGCTGTGGTTTAGAGGGATGAGTTTGTGTCCTATGTGAAGGCTTATCGCAATATTCGTCCGGAGAGACTGAAGAAACACACGAAAGGCCATGTTGGATAACCCGTAGCCCTGCTAAGATTCCAACCAGATATATCCAGAATCCAAGGTTTCACTGGTACCACTACAACACCATGCTCTTTCATCACCGGAATGATATAAGCTGAGTGGAATGGATCGAATACTTTCGAGGAAATGTGTCTCGAAGTCACAGGGCGATCTGAAGTGTCCAGTAAAATAGTGATACAGTGGATGTCCTTATACTGTTCATCAGGAGGAGATGGGTATACTGTGTTATTGTCCACTTTGAAGTTCGGGAGAGCCATTTGACAGATTTTGACGAAATTTGACTCGGGCATTATGCTGCTGGGGTCTACATTTTCGATTAATTACAGCTTCTTTTCTTGAGGTGTCTGAAAGGATTTGTGGGAGCAATTTTTTTTCCCCTCTAGCGAATTCGTAGTTGTCATTGATCAAAAGCGACGGAAGTTGCAAACAGCTTTCTAATATTCCTTATATGTCATCGGCATGATCGAAAAAAATCTGGAAGGGTTGTGTAGGTTGGTTGAGGTAGGTTGTTGCGTATGCCGATGTAAATTTATTAGCCTGCTTGGGAATTGTTTTGGCTTTGGGGGGGTGGGGTACAAATTTTCCAAAAATCTTGGAGACGCCTCAAAATCCTAGGCGCCAGAAGGGCGACACGAAGCAAGTTCTATACCGAGGACCCCGAATATTAGGCACAACCAAAAAAAATTTAGTCGCCTGGGCTATCTGGATTCCAGGATTTGTTTACCTTTGGCCAGAGCGAAAATCAAGGTAAAACTGTCTGCCTGTAGACCGTATGCTCTTCCAGCGATTCCAAGATCTGAACCTGACTAGTAAGAAGTACGTAACTTTAGAAAGTCACTTTACATTTAAATGTATAGGAGCAATAATAATAATAATAATCTAGAACACATGGAGTTGGGCCACTTGCTGACCCGTCCCGGTCTCGTACTTCTAGAAGTCGCTTTGAAGGTCTCACCTGGTTTGTTTTGCCTTTTGGTCGGTAGTTTTTTATTATCCTATTCTAATCTATTACGAGGCATTTTGTTTATATGTTGCAAACAGTTTCTTCTGTAGTTCTGTAATTTGCCCAAAACTGGGGTTATATTTAGCCCTCTTGCAATCTCTGTTATTGCATTATCTGTCCGAGTGCTTCCTGCTCTTTTTTCTTATATATTTCGTCTCTGCTGCCGTTTTTCTTCTTTCGTCTTTTGCTTTAGTGGTACAATTTATACTGCCGTACATCAGAGCTGATATGGCCAGTGTATTGTATAATTTTATTCCTGTTTTCTTTAAAGTTTTTTTCTGGTCTAAACATACTGTTCATAATGCCTGTTATTGTAAAACAGCTATTCTATTTGTTATCAATGTCCACTTATTTTTCATAATATATCAAAATTCCTAAGTATTTGGAATTATTTGTTCTATAATTTTTTTTATCTATTACGATTTTATTCCTGAGTCTTGTTCCTTAAATTACATCTGTATTGTTTTCTCTACAGATCGGTAAATCGTGTTCTTTATTATTTGATTTAATTTATACGCAGCTTTCTGCAAGTATTCTTCTGCCTCGGATATTATAACTTGGTCGTCAGCAAATAACAGCGATGACAGTTGTTGATTTTTTGAACGTGGAATTCTTCTTTTGTCTTATTTCTGCTTTTTAGCTATTATTTTATCTAAGTATATATTAAGTAGTGTAGGGGAGAGAAGGCAACTCGGTCGTCAGCAAATAACATCGTTAACAGTTGCTGATTTTTTGAATGTGGAATTCCTTTTTTGTCTTCTTTTTGCCATTAGTTATTATTTCATTTAAGAATATTTTAAACAGTGTAGGTGTACTCCTTTATTAAATTCAGTCTTGATAGTTAGGAGTTAATTATATACTAATATTTTGTTTTGTGTGTAAATGCCCACCGTTGTCTTTAATAATGTATTTGGAATATTTCTAGATTTTAAAATATCAAACAAAATCTGTCTTTGTATACAATAAAATGCTTTGTCATAATCTGTAAACAAGTTTGTTATCAAATTATTTTCCCTTCGTTTTAAATTAATAATTTGAGGCAATATTTTGGATCTATGCATGAATGCGTTTTTATGTTAAGAATGTTAGAGTATATCTTATAGCACGTGTTGTGGATACTAATTCCTCTGCAATTTTGGGGATCTCTTCTCTCAGCTTTCGTAAATATTGCGATTAAAACGGTATATCTCCATTAATGTGGAATACAGTTTTTGAGGATATATTGTTAAAAACTGTAGTAATCTCAGTTTGAACTCTTCTGATGCTTACTTGTATAACTGAATTAGTGTTATCTTCTCCTGGGCTTTTACCATTTTACGTTAACTTTAAGGCGTTGTCGAATTCATCTGATGTTATTGAAGTATCTGTTTGATTGTCTAAATTCCATTCTAATTTTGTTTCATTTATGTTTGTTGTGTTCCACAGTTTTTCATGGTATTGAAGAAATACATTTTCATCTACGTTTCCATGAATTTTCGTCATTTCCTTTAAATCCTTGCTTATTTGTTTTAAAATTTTGTACACTTCAGGTTGAGTCCTATATGTTTCGTATTCTAAATGTGTAACAAACTTGTCCCAGGAGACTCTGTGTCTTCTCATTTCTCTTTTGCTTATTGCTGTGTTCTTTGGTGTGTTGTTTTGTATTCTAGCTTCTTTAAAGCTAGCCATATCTTCGCCTGTAAGAATTCTTTTATTTGGTCGTCCCCTATTTTTAAGTATTTCTTTTGTTTCGTCTCTTTATTTTTCCCAAACTTTTGTATGGTGCTGCTTTTAGTATGTTTTGTAAGTTTTCCTATTCTTTCTGAACGTCGGTTTTGTGTATTTTTATATTGTTTAAATGACGTTTCGCTCTCTGCCTGTACAGCCATTTTATGCTATCGTTTAGGAGTCTTATTTTTAAAAAATTCTTGCTTTACTGAAACTTTTTTTTTTAAGCCATCGATGTGGGCAGTTGACTTCTGCACATGTCAAATAATGGTTACTCTCTAATTCAGTGCTTGTGTAAACTCTCATGTCTTGCTTTACCTTTGAAGTTTTCATATTTGTTATAAAAGATCAGTAATTGATTTGTGCCCTTTAGGTTCCCGAGTAAATTTTTGGGTATTTTTATGCCTTAAAAATGTTGATTATTTTTAAATTATTAAATGTACACGTATCAGTCTTTTGCCATTGTTATTTAATTTAGCTTCTTCGTTTGTACCCATATGTTGGTGACTTCATCACTTTCTACTCTTGCGTGCATTTCCCCTATCAACATTATGTAATAATTTTTATTCACTTTATCCATTATCTTCTCTAGTGTGTCATAAAATTCCTCGCTTAACTGTTCCCTGCCTTCTGTTGACACATATACTCCTAATATTGTTAAATATCCCCTGTGTATTTTCAGCCTTGTTTCTATAATTCTGTCATTCCAAAATTTATAGTATTCTATTTTATTTGTTATTTATTTATTTATGAATCCATATCGTTACTTCCGACTGGCGTGTGGTGTGTCTGTTAACTCCACTGTAAATAACCGTATAAATTCCAGTCTCGCTAGTATCTTGCAATTTCTTTTTACTTTCTGTAAACACTGTAATTTTAATATTATTGTCGTCGTTTAAAGTTTTGTCTGATTCTTCTTCCTTTTCACCTAGCCCTCAAACATTCTAGATTACATATTTAAATCGTAGTACCTTTTTCATTTCCGAGTCGTCTCTTGGGTATAATCCTTCAGGCTTCTTCATATGAGACTTGCTAGTAGTGAATGGGTTACGAGCCCAGAGCAGGGTAAGTCCATGGGTAGGATTGCTGCTTTTAGCGTCTGGACAGGCATGTTTCAGGATAGCGTGTCCTCGATTCGATTATACCGCTGTGACTGGGTCGTCATTGCCTCGTTTGTGGGAACACGGTGTACCATGAGATGGTGAGGATGTCTGTTTGATAGGATAGGCTATAGTATTACGCATCACCACCCCCTTCTACCCCTATTAATGATGATTATGATAATAATAATAAGTTTGCGAGTGAAATTACCCACTGTGTTTTGAGAGAACGATTCTGAGCCGGAAATATGTCTATTTTTAGAGATGTGTACTTAACAGGGATTGCATGAAGAGTATTGATGAGGAAGACTTGGCGTGCTTGCAAACACAGTGTTGTTATTTGATTAGAAATTTGCTTTCCTTAAAATGCCTTGAAAGGATCTATTTTGCTGTACCAGTCCATAAGCCTTTACAAGGCTGAGCGAGAATTCAAGGGATCAAGTCGCTTATCACTGTGGACATTTAGACTTAGTTACATTATTACTAAGAAATCTGGAATGGGTAAGAATTTTTAAGTATGTGGGGTGATGTTCTCGAATAGTTCTGAGGGTGTAAGCAAGTCGAGGGAAGTGGAAGAAGAAACATGGTGGAAATGTAGGCGGAGCTGAACATTTGTGGTACGTTCGCGTTGTTTGTGTCTCTGACTTAAATTCGTGAGTAATTTTGAGGAAAACTGTGGGTGGAATTTAGAGTATTTTTAATGTGTTCTTCTGCATTTTACGCGACATTCACTATAAGATTTATCCACACCTTAGCAAAAGATCTGCAGTCAGTCGCGACTTTTGCTCGTCGCGTGGGTTATGTTTTATTTGGAAAATGGTATGTAGTCAAACAACTGTGTCACATGAGGTGTATTTAATGACTATATAATGAACAACTACATGTTTCGGCCTGTCCTGGCCATCTTCAGGTTGTCTTAGGGGAACTTAAGATCTTGCTATAAGCATGCGCGCGCACGTGGTGTTGAGATCTCTTTTCGTGCCCATCGTATGCCACACAACGAACACAGTCCGTCTCAGCTGGGAAGTCCAGTCGTGGTAGTCTTGTAAAGTGCCTGACTTTTGTCATATTTTAACAGAAATCCTAACGTGGACATATTTTAGTGAAAATCGCAAATATGAAATTCTACAAAAATTCGTCGGGTGGGAGTGCTGTTGGTACCTGCGGACGGAGTGACAGGCGGACATGACGAGGCTCATAGTCGGTTTTCACATGCGAACTCGCTGAAAAAAGGCAAGAGGCCCTGAATGCAGTCGGTGGTGTGTAGCTGTATGTGCAGTATAAACTGTTGGGGGTTGCAAAATTAACTTCCTTGTTGACGATCGATAACAAGGTCAGAGAAAGCGGAAGAAGGAAACAAGAATTGCCGAACAAATCAGATGACACGTGTAGTTACATTGGCGTTTTGAACGGCTGGGACTTCTCTGTTATGGCTGATAACTACGTCGGACGAAATACTTTGGTGACGGAATATTCGTGACGGCCATGTGTGCCGCTCCATATTCCCCGCCTTTTATGTTTGGTTCAGTACGTATGTAGTTACACAGTATAAACCAACAAAATGCACCTTTTCTAAATTAATATTTTAATTTTTAATTTGTTGATTTAACTTCTGTATTTTATGTTCATATCGATATATTTACAAAGTTCAAATATTTTGTACCTGGATGCCTAATAAAAGCCTTTTTTTGTAATTTCAGTATGTACAACACACTATACCGTACCTGTATATACCACCGTGTTCCTGGGTTCCAAACTTGCAAAAAAAAAATTAAAAATCAAAGTATTAATTTAGAAAAGGTGCATTTTGTTGGTTTATGTTGTTTAATTACAATGCGCAGTACAAAGAAACGTACAATACGTAGGCCTATGTCGTATAGTGAATTATTTGGACCTTCTCCACAGCCTTCGTTTTAACTCTGTTCTGTGTTTCTTAACTTTAGATCCTTGTTGGTGTGCCAGCTTCTCGTGATTGACAACTGCCACGTTCACACACTGTCCTGTGAAAAGGGTCGATTGGTTTTGGAGAGTAATTTGCGGTATGTGCTGATTTGAAGACATTTATGATATTCTGATATATCACAGTTATCTTAAACCCTAACCAGAAAGGCTGATCAGTTCCACAAACAGTGTATCGTTGCACTGGATACGAACCTGGGAGCCTTTATACAGGCGAAAGTGGTAGGTGATACAAGTCAGAACTATGAAACATAACCTAAGTCAGTGTTTCTCAACCTCTGTGAGACCGCGGCCCGGTAAATTCTTTTTTCATAAGACGAGGGCCCGGTCCCAACAAATTTACTCGTAAATACCTTCCCACTTTTATAAAGTTCACACATTAAACTAACATAAGTATTAATAATTAATTATGGCATAATCATAAAGAGTATTAGTACACTTATTTATACGGTGTGGCATGTTGACAAATATAAAATTATATTTAAATTAGTTATCAATCACCGGACTAATGAAATCTTGTAGCATATTGTAGTTTCCTCAGGCCAACATTTGGGTCTGAGTTTTTCGTCATATTCACGAATATTATTCTCCTCAGAATATTTCACTATAAAATATTTATTCACAAAAATTGTATAGAAAACTAAAATGACAAATTCCAGGAGAACCTCTCGCGGCCCGGCATAATTGATGCCAGGTCCCGGTACCGGGCCGCGGCCCGGCGGTTGAGAAACACTGACCTAAGAGAAGGGCCAGTGGCAAAGTGGCAGATCGCCTAGCAGCCCGTGTTTCAGAATTTACTGGAATGACGTAACTGCACTGTAGATTAAGCGAAACGTAAAGTATAGGAAATATCAAGAAGCGGCACACGTGGCCGTATGAAAGAATCCCCATCATCCCAGCAAGTATGATGGCTTTCGGTCCGTGCAGAATGAGACTACAACATTCTCAACCGTCATGAGCACCATGTGTAACTACGTCAGCTACGTGTTTCGGCGCCTCATGTTTCTAGATTCTTCCGATGTTTTTGACGTGTTTGTTAACATGAAGAAATAAGCTCACGTTCAGCCTCAGCCGTCTGGAACAGTATTTATCAACCGCCGGGCCGCTGAATTCACCGGGCCGCGGTCTCACAGAGGTTGAGATACACTGGTCTGGAGGACCGCCAATGCTTGGTGCAGCGCTGTTTTTCCTTTCATCTCCATCCGCTTTCCTCGATGAACTTATCGATCATGAAAGCAGAAGTAAGACCACTAGTAGTGCGAACCAACTGGAGCGCGTGTATAACCACACGCCTCATATTCGTTTTCGTCTTCTCTCTTATTTTATACATAACTGGAATTCAGATTGCTTATATATATATATACAGGGTGTTTCACGACTTTAGGGCATAACTGCAGGAGGTGGTTTCCTAGGTCTTTGTGATCAAAAAAGTTCATATAAACATGTGTCCGATTTTGGACGTTTACGGAGTTATGACCGTTTCAAACTCAGAAGAGAAGGTAACGATTACTGACAATAAACGGAACAAAATAATAAACCAGCATAATACATGATACATTTAAAGTACGAATGTAAAGTTAACTACGTGAAATTACCTTTAATTTGA
>Ga0123354_10012879_pt1 | contig 12948 bp, 4 predicted proteins | sample TergutLab28metaG_2_FD_97872 | JGI IMG/M metagenome (GOLD analysis project Ga0123354, IMG submission 97872) | Labiotermes labralis P4 segment gut microbial communities from Petit-Saut dam, French Guiana - Lab288 P4 | ecosystem: Host-associated > Arthropoda: Insects > Digestive system > Gut ...
AGGTGGCGGACGCTTGTGAGTGAGGTAATGAACCTTCGGGTTCCGTGAAATGCGGGGAATTTCTTGACTAGCTGCAAACCAGTTCGCTTCTCAAGAAGGACTCTGCACCATGGAGTAAGTAAGTAAGATCAATTGTCTAATGTACTCACTGGGAATTACAATATATGGAACTATTACTGAAGGACTTCGATTAAATCTCTTCATTTAGCGGTTACAATACATACAGCGTATTTGAAACTAAGGACGTTACGACTTTTCTTACAGAATGTCCTTATACATTCTTTACAATGCCCAAAGTGAGCGGCGAATATTTCCTCAACAGCATTAAAAGGTTGGTCTTTGTAAGAGAGACGAAGTGTGTTTCCTGATTAGAAGGAAATGAACCTGTAAGTGAAATTTAATCTAACTGTAGTATTCAAAGGTGTAACAGATATAAACGCAGAGCCATACAATATCACAATAAATTAAAAAGGGGAACTTCGAAAGGAGGCTAGAAAATCAAATCCCAACACTGTCTTCTCGGTAAAAAGCCAGTGAAAGAAGATGTCATTAACGTATTATAGGGGTTGGTTTAATCGTTGTAACTGGATCTGACAAACAATTCGAATTGTAATGGCGACATCAATGATTCAGCTTACGATCAGTTTTCCTTCTCTTCCCCATATCTACCAAAAATAAATATTAAAACACAGAGAGCTATAATTTTACTGGCTAACTAATATCTGTGGACAGCGGAACCGGTTTAGCCAATATTGCTACTGGGCTAAGAGTCAGGCAATTCGGGGTTCCATTCCCACTTCTTCGAAACGCTCAGCCCGACACTGGGGCAAGTCTTGTCTCTACATATTGCGTATCGGGGATTTTTACCCCGGGCTCCAGCGGCCAGGTTGTGAAGACAGCCATCACTCTCATCCAGTGCTGAGTTTAGGAATGAACTGAGCGATAGTTCTACTCCCCCGCAGGGACGGCATTACCTATATTTTATGTTCGTGTGAAAATTCGTCTCTCAAGTTAAGTGAAAAACATACTTCAACGGTTTTCGAGAACAGGGTGCAGAGGGAGATACTAGTATTTGGGCCTAAAATAGAAGACGTAACTGGAGACTGTACAGTACACAGCTTCATTATAAAAGTAATCAAATGAAGGTGGTTGAGATGGGTGGAGCATGTCCCACTATAGGGCGAAAAAATACATAATTTATGTTGTAAATCTAGAAGAAATGAGACAGCTTTGGAGACTTAGGCGTAGATCGTAGGATAATATTAAAGTGGATTTTGAAGAAACAGGATGAGAAGGCATAGACTGGATTAAATTGGCTCAGATAATAAAAAGTGGGGGATTTTTTAAAAATGTAATAAACTTTTGGACTTTATAAAATTTGGGGATTTCTTGACTAGCCTTCTCATGAAGGACTTTGGTCCATCTGTTAGTCGATAGCTTATTCAATGGTTAATGGGTGATCAATTTCTGTGCATAATTTACATGTGCAGAGATTTGCAGATTAGTTCCTATTACATTAGACTCCTGTTAGGCTGGTTTTGAACATTCAGGCTGCAACATCCCTGGCCTCGTACACATGTACAGAGTAGGGAATGTCGACGACACCATGGTCTGCAGAACTAACGAACAGATCTTTTCAAGACAGACAATTTTAGAAAGCTTATGATTCGGCATTGGTGGAAATCTCCTTGTTGTTTTTTATTCTTTCTAAAAAAATCTTAACAAAAAAGGCTGACGTTAAAAACTGATAGTGCTGCCTCTACTGGAAAACATAAGAAACTAACGTATTTCATGTAACTCTACTGGCCTCCGCTTGACGCAGTACTGTCGATTTCCCAACGGCTTACTTTAATAAACTATACGTGTTTTTTTAACTGTGCGAACTACACAAGTATACAGATCATGCATATTAATTTTATTCATTTGTACTACATGTTTCGGCGATCTATTTCAGCCATCATCAGTTACGAACAGTGTTTCACAAAAACGTAAAAACGGGACCTTAAGTAAAAATCAATGTAAACAGATCTACGAGTACGTAGTTGTGTTGTTCGGAAAGTACAATGAACACTTGTTTGATACAGCACAGCAGTACGATGTCACCCAAGAAACTATTCTACACAGTCTAACTAGCATGGCAATTCTGAATCCTAAGACCGAAGACTGCGCCGAAACAAATGACCGGATTTTAAAGTAGTGTCATTCAAGGTAATTCCAGGGCTTACTATTGTGTAAACGCTAAAGGTTACGAAAGTAAGTCGAGCGAAATGCTTTAACCTACTGATTTTCTGAACAGTTTTGCACCACCAGGTTTACCACCGCATACACTAGATTTGAGAATTAGCAATATTGTCACATTACTAATTTTTTAGCAGTTGTAAACTACAACATAAAAGATTCCAAATCAAAATCACATTTACTAAGACAATTAACAAAGTTCTACGGCAGTCACTTAAACATGTTGGAAAATATCTACCATCGCCTGTTGTTTCCAAGGGCCAGCTCTATATGACAAAGAATTTTTGTGTATTACACGTACAGTCGAACACAACTATATTTCACCTAGTAGTACAGTAGGTATACAACTACATGTTTCGGCCCTATATGTTGGCCATCTTCAGGTTGTGATTTAACTTACAGAGCAGCTATACAAGATGTGTGGGGTGTTCGTTTAGGGTATTGGGGGTTGGATGGGGGGAAGGAGACCTCGTTATTTCAATAGTGGGTAACATGACCTAGGGCTGTTATGAGTGAATTATCATTAGTTGTTTATGTACATATGTCAAAGTAGGTTACTATACTTATGCAGTTTTAGCTGAGGGGGTTATTTTGGCGGTGGCCCGCGTTCGCGTATTTTGGCGGAATCTTCGCGTGGTTGGGTGCCAATCCAGATGGTCTATATTCTACTGCCTTTTTTTAGGTGGAGATGTCTGTGGACTATGGAGGTATAGATCCGCTATTCATTTAGTAGAGCTGTTGGTTGTCTTACCCAGGCCGGGAATCGTGTGGGATTTCTTCCGTTATCACTGTCACATCACACTTAATGTTAGCGTAGTTGCAAGAGTACACTGTATGGTGGTAGCGTAGTTGTAAGTATACAATGTATCGTGGTGTATCTGTGTGGTTTTTTTATAGATAAGGTTTCGTAATTTAAACACAGGTTTGTTTCACATTCACAGATTTTACATAATTCACTATCTCGTGTTTGCACCCAACAGGAGAGTCGCACATGTGCGACTCTCCTGAGTCTATTGAAACAAAGACATATCGTCCCGCCCCTTTCCCCCACCCAACCCCCAATACCCTAAACGAACACCCCACACATCTTGTATAGCTGCTCTGCAAGTGAAATCACAACCTGAAGATTGCCAACATATAGGGACGAAACATGTAGTTGTATACCTACTGTACTGCCAGGTGAAATATAGTTGTGTTCGACTGTATGTGTAATACACAAAAATTCTTTGTTATTGAACCAACACAACGGGGATGACGCACCTCATAGCTCTATGTGACATATCCCTGAACCCCTTCATTTGACGTCACTGTTGCAATACTTCATGGTGGGCGCTTGTAAATGCGGTAACGAACAATCGGGTTCGTGAAATGCGTGGAATTTCTTGAATGTCTGAAAACCGGTTAGATTCTCACAGAGGAATACGCTCCACGGATTAAGTAAGTAAGCAACAAGCAAGTAAGTAAGTAAGTAAGTAAGCAAGTAAGTAAGCAAGCAAGTAAGTAATTAAGTAAGTAAGTAAGCAAGTAATCAAGCAAGGAAGCAAGCAAGTAAGTACGTAAGTAAATAATTAAGTAAGTAAAGTAAGTAAGTAAGTAAGTTAGTGTGTATGTAACGACATATTTATGACGCCAATCTTTTTTTTTTCGTTACATATTTTATTTTATATTTTTTATGTACGAAGTATTCGCACGGTACAACCTGTAAAAGAAATTCAGATGTATTCAGTTTCCCTTATGTACCTGCCTAGCTCCAATGGTTTCTTCCTGCTCCAAACAGTGTATTGTTTAAATTGACACTGCCATCAGTGCAGTTGTACATTCAGCCCGCAGACAAGCCCCATAACACCAGCGTTCGCTCCACCGTTACATTTTCTGTATTCGTGCATTCTGTGGCTCTTCATAATGTATTCTGTACTTATTCCTCCGAATATGTGTGGATCTGTTACCCAGCCATTTACCTGAATGGTTTGGAACACATATCTCATTTCATTTCCTCCCCATTCTCATACGGATCTCGTGTCCAGCTCGTACATAGGCTGGGCAACGGACAACATCGTTAAAGAAACCGTGAACTAAAAAGTTACAGTCCAACAAATGATCGTTTCATAGTTTCTAACCCGAATACCATTAACAACACTTTTATATTACGGTCCAATAACCGACAAACTGGGGGGGGGGGGAAACTACCTTAACACGGACTATAAATTTTGGGCACCAAGGGATGTCAAATCTGTCCGCTCACACCCTTCGTCTCCGGAAATAGTGAATGAACGTAGTTGAAATTTTGAATTGGTTTTGTCCAAGAAGAGAAGCAGAATTTAATTTTCGTTCGTGTAAGCCGTAAGGAAGCCTTACTTCACATAAAATGCTAGTCTAAAACCACCAATTTTCATCCACAAAATGGCGTCACGTAAAAAACAAGCTAGTAGCTCATACATAACACAAAATGCACATAATAAATTTTGTATGTAGCTTTTGCAAAATACTAAATATTCACAAAAAGTTGAGTCACACAGCATAAATATTAATTCCCGGTTCACTGCAGGACGCTGAGCTGTGCAACGTCAGGTTTGTGTCTGAAGTAAACATAACGTGAATGTCAAGAATCGCATGACGATAACACAAGGGAGAAGCCGAGGTAACGATTGGCGACTTAACATTTGATAAAGTAGAGATAAATAATCGGTTTTGCACGTTTATTTCACCAACATATGCACCTGTGATTCACACTATATTAGTGTTAATACATTAATTGTTAAGATGAATAAAACACTAAGATTATTGGCCCTCCAACATGTTTCGGTTTTCCATAAAACCATCATCAGGGACCTATTCGTGCCTATTAAAGTTATTTATTGTCCATTATTATTTTCGAAGTATGCTGGCAGCATACTTCGAAAATAATAATGGAGGATGGTTTTATGAAAAACCGAAACATGTTGGAGGGCCAATAATCTTAGTGTTTTATTCATCTTAACAATTAATGTATTAACACTAATATAGTGTGAATCACAAGTGCATGTGTTGGTTAAATAAATGTGAATTAAGCAATATGCACGGTACAACGGTGAAAATCGGTTTTGCGTTCCCGTTCTTACATCTCCTGGACAGAAAGGCTGCACTTCTGGGCCCACAGTCTGTCGTGAGATGCAGCGGCCCCAAGAAAAACTTATGTTCCTGCAGGGAATCGGAAAGATATATTCAGTGAATTATGATAAAACATCGAGGAACTTCTCTGGAAAACACGCGTATCTTAACTCCTATATGTGTGTAACAAGAACCAACAAAATGCACAAACTTTTTAACTAATCTTTTAATTTAATTATAGTCACTTCGATATGTTTCGAACATCCAAGTGTTCACCCTCAGGAAGACTTGTACATGCAGTTTTATGGTATTTCTTTCATGCATCCATACAAGCGGTGTGGTCGATGAAAAGTCCTACCATCGAACAGAATGCTTATATGGATGTCGAAGACACTATAATTAAATTGAAAAAATATTGTAAAAAGAGTGCATTATGTTGGTTCTTGTTACATTACGTATATCACAAAACACGGTTCAAGAAACTTAAAGTCAAACCCCTACGTGTTTCGTATAAAATACAGATGTATAAACACGTGTGTTATTTGAGTCTTGAAGCATTCGCGGCGACAGAATTCAATGAGATTTTCTCGGGCAGACAGCCGCATCATGATGTGATGGTTTTACGACGTTTCGGAAGCCAACCCCGTCCCCATCTTCAGGGTGAATTATGGGACGGAGTTATTTCCCGAAACGGTGGAAAAATTTCACAATTTGAGGCGGCGGTCTGCCCGAGAAAATTTAATTGAATATGTGTTATTGTTGAGAGGTTTCAGGACATGAAGAGTGTAACTTTTATATAGAATCAGGTTTCCTTTCTTCCGGGGAAAGAAGCTGTATTTTTGGGTAATCAGTTCTAGAAGATCCGAGAAAAAGTAGTGGCCTCTTTCTGAACGGCAGAAGTGGCATTCTTCTTGGATATTTCCACCTTGAAAATGAGGCCACTAGATTGTGTCGAAACGATGCGAATCGATGACCCAGTAACGTGTCGTCATATCCCGCCAGAAAGGAAAACCTCGGCTATGGGTTGCGAGAATATCAACAGTGGCTTGTTACGTTGGAGTTTGGCCTGAGGGTTGGTTGACCGGGCGACAGTCGGAGCAGAAGATGGCCAGGGCTCTTGTGTGCACAAAATCCTGGAATATTTACGACCCTCGGGAATACAATATTCCCTTTTCGCCGCACCCTACCGGCAGATGGTTGACCCCAGTGTCCACTATGTGTGTTCGCTTGCCGTGCGAGGCAAACCCTGAGCATAGTCACTCTCTCTCTCTATCTATCTCGCCGTGGTATCGCTTTGCATAAAACTTGATCCAAAGGAGAGCTTGCTACAAGTCGTTCTCAAAACAAGTCTTATTGCATTTTGCACTCAACATGAATGACATTTCAGCAGCTGTATCTCCATACAAACCGAAGTTGTTTTTGAGTTCTGCTTTAAGAAAAGTCTTCTGCGAATTTCTATGCGCTGTTTGGCTTTTATCTTTATTTAATTTATTTTAGCAGCTGCTAAATTAAGGCCGTGCCTAGTTCAGGCTCTCAGTTGCTGACCCCTGACCATGAAAGTTCGGGTTCGATCTCAGACCAGTTCGTATGGGATTTGTGGTGGACAGACGGGTGCTGGGGCACGTTTAGTTTGACTAATTCGGTTTTCCTCAGGTATTATTAATCCATCAACGTTCCAGAAACATTCATTCATCACCGACGTCATTTAATCCAAACAGATGGCAGTGTCTTTACACAAAACGGCTAAAAATTGTTCACATAATTCTCCTATGGTCTGGTGAACTTCAAAGATTTGAAGGACCAGCAATTTTGTACTTGAGGATGTAGGTCTAAATTGTTCTTGCATCAGAAGCCGTAAGATTTTCTGTTCTGTCAGAAACATTATTTTCCACTGTTACCTGCCCAGAAGGAACTGAATTTGACGTCATGTTTGAACTCAACACTGTGCAGTTATTTCAGAATGTCAAATTCTGCGGAATGAATGACGTACAGTACAAGTCACTTTTTTACCATACATAAGAGTAAAAAAAATTCCATCTTTTATCAAAATAATTTTCGACTCTCTTAACATTTAAAGACATAATTAAACGCATTTCTTTATGTGTAAGGGCACAATGGCAACCAAAATTTGGAATTTTATGGGTAAGGATTTGGGGGATTTTCCATTGACTTAATCCTCCTCGACGAACTACGGTCCTGAGGTCGACTCAGCTTCTAACAGAAATGAATACCAGGAATATTTCCTGGAAGGTAAAGGTGGCCGGTGCGTAGGGCTGACAACTTTACCACCTTTACGTGCCGAGTGTCTTTAAATCTTGGAGCCTAAGCCTCCTGGAACCCTCTGGGCCTGTCCAGTGTAGTAATGGGATTGCTTTACCTTTTACATAATCTCTACCTTAGTACCAGCCACTAATCCGTAAAAACATAACAAAGATACGCGTTAATTATTTACACACAATGAAATATTTCAAACACAGCTTATCGAGAGAATATATTTTATACCATGCACGTTTTATAGCACATCAGTCGACAAAAGAGGAACAGAAAATATGAATTCAGTGCAAATACTGGCTACTTGGTAGCTTTAAGTATGATGTTTGCTAACCATGCTTGAACCACAATAACATTATACTGGTCACTAGGATGAGCTAACAGATACCGGAAAGTGGAAACCACAAAACTGCTTCTCAACTCTGCATTAACCCAGCACTGAAAACAGCGCAGCATGCTTCACGTTACGCTGGTACGTTCTGGGAAAACACGTACATTTCTGATTTTAACAAAACAAGAAAACAACCCAAAGCCGAAATATATGTAAGCATTCTTTCATTACCGCTCTATCTAATCAATATTTTAATCTATTTCCCTTTGTAAAATAATGGAACACGCCAATTCCTGGCACACGCTGATAAAATTTATTTAATGAACTAAAATATCACAAATAAAACACTCTCAAGTCCAATTAGACGCTGGTAAGGTGACTGATGTAAGAAAATGCAAGACACACTCAGTATGTTTTATTTCATACTCACTAGCATAAAGGGCAACATCGTAATAAGGAAGTAGCTACTACTGGCTTTGAGAATGTGACACGAGCTCAAACATTTGTAGCAATAATGAAAAAATTAAAAATAATTCATTATTTAGTTCAGAATCTTTTACCTACTCCATCGAGAGACGTAAAGACCATAATTTCACTCCTGTGCGTGAAATATCGTCTGTACATTAAGTTACGGGTATCGAGTGCCGGTGTATGGGAAATGAAGGGTTGAAGAGAATATTTTGTTCTAAGGGAGAGGAGACAGATTGTGACAAGAAGTGACAGAGGATGACAGGAAGTGACAGGTGGTGACAGGAAGTGACAGACGGTGACAGGAAGTGGCAGACTGTGACAAGAAGTGACAGAGGGTGACAGGAAGTGACAGGCGGTGCCAGGAAGCGACAGACGGTGACAGGAAGTGACAGACGGTAAGAGAAAACTGCATTTTAAGAGCTTCTTGACTTCCACGTATCAGATTTGGCAAAAAAGAAGAAAATGATGGGCGAGACGTGCAGTGCGAATGGACCCTATACGAGGGCAATTTCAAGGTATGGTCGCAAAGCCTGAAGGGAATAACAGCGTCGAAAATCTACTCGTAGTTGGAACGACAGCATTAGGTATCTACAAGAGATGACGATAGGAGAGTAAGGAATGGACACGTTTGGTCCAGAACAGAGAGCAGTTTTGGGCTGTGGAACACTGTAACGAATCGTGGGTTTGCATAAGAAACGGAAGACTTCTTGGCTAGCTGAGCTACATAATGATTCTTTTCCTCGGAGTTTAGTTGCTTCTAAGCTGTTTGCTGCCGTAAGTCAACCCAAAAATTTCGATACAGCACCGTTTTGTCACTATAATTTTCGTCATGTAATCCCGCACGACCCTGTTAATTTTAAAATGCTAATTAGTTCATTTTTGCGCCGACAAAGGAAGGGACCCAGCTTTATCAGCGCCGCTTCGCAATATTTGCAAACAAGTAACCCCATCAACCAAACACTAATTAACTTCTGTTCAGACTTTAATAGAAAAACTGCATGGGAAATATGAGATAAAAATTGAGAATTATGATACAAAGCATTGCTGTTCCAAGTATCGGCGCTTCCAAGCAATGTATTTCCACCCCACTTCTCAGTTTTGAGCGCAAATCCGAGGCGCTGTAGTTACACGGTTTTAATTTCATAAAAGTTTCTGGTATGCACTACTTGTTAAAATTTTAAAAAGTATAACAAGTGAATTACATTAAGATATAAAGTTTTAAAATTAAAGCTCTAGAAATATGAAATATTTGGACGCTTTGTGTGTCATCCTCAGGGAGAGTACATCAGTATTTCCATATAGCGCATATTATAAAGAGAAGAAATTTATCCATAATCTAAAATATATTTATAATCTACGTTGTACACAAACATTGGTAAATTGTCTCCGAGGATGACCCACAAAGGGTCGAGACATTTCGGAGTTCTAGTGTTTTAAATGTAAAAACTTCATATTTCAATACAGTTCTTTTATTGGTATTTTCTTTTATTGCAAACTTATGTCTTCTCTGTCAGGTAAAAGTAAAGAGAATCCTCTTTTTTATGAACTGAACACTGCTGTAAGGTATACCTGCTGCATCATCTCACACTAGCGCATAAACCATTTGCATTTCGTATTCAACATATACCAGACTTTATGTTAGCAAGAGAATGGAACTCTGTACAACAGGAACAATACTAATGCGCAGGGCACAGAAACGCATATCGGGGCATAAAATTTTTGTTTGTATAATTTTCTCTATTCTAATTCATTTTCCCCTGTTAATTCAAGAAGGTGCAGTGAACAGTTTTGCAAATTAGACTACATTTTAGTCTAAATTTAAAAGTAATTTGGTCTTTCTTTTCTGTCAGCAATGCTGCACAAAACGTCAGACATAAAACTAAAAACGAAAAATACTGCACTGCGGTAAGCCAGTTATGCTCTGCTACAGAATGCTTTCGTGTTTCCAAACTAATGCAGTTAAGCAAAAAAAAGTCATTTTTCACGGCCTCTTTTCAACATTCCCCTCTTTCTATCCGCTGCGGTTTATCAGTGTAACTTGTCCCTTCACAAAGCAATTTCCTCTGTTTCACCCACCGTACGGATTGGTGTCACGTTCGGACGTCAGTCTCGTGTTTAAGCTGGCAGTTGTGTTATCAGCTTGTCACAGAAGACATCGCGAGAGGAGGCCCAGTCGTAAGAGTAACGGAGTGTATGGGATTGCACCCAAATCAAATTCAAAATAATAGTCTTAATGGTAAGGTAGACTCTAAAATAGAGCGCCAGCAAATAATCGCGTTTTAGGTGACGACACAATAAGCGTGACAAAAGCACATGTAAAGTTATCGCATGCTGTCAGTAATCGGGTTAAGTTACAAAGCAATTTACATACTGACTGAAGTTTAATTTACAATTTGATGTTTGTTGGACCGTGCATCACTGTGAAAACTGAAGAATAAAAACCAACTAGATGCCACTTACTATTTTATTGTACTTCTTATAGGCTCAACAAGTTTCGGGCACTACTATGCCCATCATCAGGAGCTCGCGACTATGATGTTGATTACCACATTGATCGGCTGGAGTAGTGTCCGGGCTGCAGCCCGGACACCACTCCAGCCTAACCGCACCTAACCTCCAACATACAGTGAACCAAGAACGAAACTACCAATGTGGTAATCAACATTATAGACGCGAGCTCCTGATGATGGGCATAGTAGTGCCCGAAACATGTTGAGCCTATAAGAAGTACAATAAAATAGTAAGTGGCATCTAGTTGGTTTTTATTCTTCAGTTATCATTTAAGTTACAAGCTGTTCTAATTCGGATATCAACAGTAAGCTTAGCTTGATTCTTACATCATTACACACACAGGATACGTAGAAAACAAGAGAACAGAATAGCATGTAAATTTAGAACAGTTACATTAGCCGAATTATCTTTCCACCTGTTTATCGCATTTCTTCTCCAGTAAATTGCAATATTTTACAGTCACTTTTCCTCCGTCACTAGCAGCTGGCTGCGGACGGCTGACCCTACCGCCGGTCCGCTAGAAGGTACTGCGATAAATATAATTCCACCTTCAAACCAAGCCATTATACTAATGCAATATTTCCCACAGACAAAGCAGATCTTATCCAGTACTTCCAGCCTCGCCTTTTTACAGTCTCTGTACTGAGAAATTTGACGTTCAGGTGACCGTGCATCGTGATAAATTCTTTTAAGAAAAACCAACTAGATTTACTAATTCCTCAAATTTATTTTTGGAATAAAACTCTGCATGTTTCGGACATTTCCTCTGTCCATCATCAGGAGTTTTTCACTGTACACACAGCAATGGTATATGTCATACTGGTTTGCTGACATCTTGCGAGCAGGATCAGTACGGAACTGTAGCAGGATCAGGGCGGAAATGCAGTTCCGTCCTGATCCTGCTCGTAAGCTGTCAACAAACCTGTATGACATATACCATTGCTGTGTGTACAGTGAAAAACTCCTGATGATGGGCTGAGGAACTGTCCGAAACATGTAGAGTTTTATTCCAAAAATAAATTTGAGAAATTAGTGCATCTAGTTGGTTTTATTATAATAATTTGTACTGAAACTTTCGACACATCCGCAATTGTTAGTTTCCAAGCAGACGCATCTAAATTACGCGGATTTTTAATGCACAAAATACACCTGCACATTTATCAGGTACATCAGGACACATGCCGGGTAATGCTTACTAAAAAGAGGATTATGTTTGTGAAATCTGTAGTAATTCAGTGTGCCTACCCAAAATGTCGCATTGATATTAACCAATTTTCTTTCCGATCTGCACTATAGCGTTCTAATAAACATCTCCTTTAATTAACATACTAATTTTTTATTTTGTATGCCCCGTAAATCCCTAGGTGTCTCTTCAAAATATCATTTTATAATTCCGAATTCTGTTAAATTCTAATTCTCTTTAAACAAATTTCGACTACCGTACAAAAGTGTGCGGAATTACATCACTTTTAAGTTACAATACCTTGGATTCTCAACACGGTTCTGACGAAGTTACCAACTTCTGCTACGTAACTCCGTACAGAGTGGTAACTGCAGAACGAGCGAGAAGTCCCTGTGCACTTTTCGGAAGAAGAACTTGGGTTGGAGTAGAAGCAATAGTGAATGCACAGTACTTACGTCTTCAATAACTGTTGTAATCCCCTGCGGTATGTAACAGAAGTAGCTATTTGATTCACAGTGTTTCACCTATGGGACGTTCCCAATTCCAGCACCGCAAGCCTCCCGTCTTGTACAGATGCACAGGGACCCTTCGCTCGCTCTGTAGTTACGGAATTTCCGAAAAAGTTTCTTGTGTTCGTCTTCATCTAAGTCGAAGGATGTTTCTGAGGCCAAAGAGATTCTGGACACTTGCTCGTAGATAAGAAGAAATTTGAATAAAGATAGACCAACTTGATGTTACTTGCTTTATTATTTCATTATTTAATGCTCAACATGTTTCGAATGTTAATACATCCATCCTCAGTAGCTTGCGACTTATTTGTTGTGTTATTTCATGGGTTGTATTGCTCTGGTTCGAT
>Ga0123354_10012882_pt1 | contig 12947 bp, 5 predicted proteins | sample TergutLab28metaG_2_FD_97872 | JGI IMG/M metagenome (GOLD analysis project Ga0123354, IMG submission 97872) | Labiotermes labralis P4 segment gut microbial communities from Petit-Saut dam, French Guiana - Lab288 P4 | ecosystem: Host-associated > Arthropoda: Insects > Digestive system > Gut ...
CTGAGTGGACCCCGTTCCAGACTCACTACTACTCAGAAAATCTGGTAGCGCCGGGGATCGAACCCGGGACCTCTGTATCTGTAGCCAGAAACTCTGACCACTAGACCACAGAGGCGGTCACATGGGCTGCATACATCTATAATATCGTATTTTTATTGATTCCACTATAAATATACTCGTTATTTTCACGTCGCTTCTAGCTTTGTTTTGTTATTAATTTCGATTCGTAGAACAAATGATCTCTTAGTTACTTAACCAAAAGACAACCCCTTATCGAATTTCTGGAATATTTGTCGCTTCTTGGAATACTGTCTAGTGTTTCACGCGCAACTGTAATGTCCAGAAACACCGACTCATCCTATGCATGCACAGAACCAATTATTACGCTTCATACTATTTTGCATTAATAGTTTTACTTTTATTTATCTAATTCCCTTATCAGGGATTAAATTATTTCGTTCATAATTGTGCGTGATTTTCCAATTAACTGAATTGTGCTGCTGCATTTTTCCTCGTGTTTTGTTATTTTTGTGTATGTTATTTTTATGTATTAATGCTGATTTTTTAATTGGCCATTACGTCGTTGGTCGGTTCCAGTGAACGCGCGGTATAAGGCGTAATTCTGCGGCTGCTCGCTTGCTGGGGTTGCGGGTTCGAGGCAGGGGATATAGGTCCCAGGTCCCTGCGACGAGCTAATTACTCGTCCAGAGGAGTCTTACTGACTGTGTTACTTAGTTGTGTGTGATCTATAAACCTCAGTAATGAGGAGGCCACGACACGCGTTCGGCCGCAGCGTCACAGAAAAAAAAAATAGGTGTTTGAGTCAACACGAAACTTAAATTTGACATTCTGAGGACCGTGCATCGTGATATATTCTTACAGTAAAAGCCAAAAAGGTGCACTACTTCTCAACTTTATTTTGGTAAAGAACTCTACATGTTTCGGACAGACTTACTGTCCATCATCAGGAGTCTTAATACTGTATTCACAGCAGATGGTATTTGTCATACATTTCTGTTGACTGTCTGCTAGCGAGGTCGGAATGGAACTCGCTAGCTGACAGTCAACATAACTAGTATAACAAATACAACTTGCTGCGAATACAGTATAAAGACTCCTGATGATGGACAGTTGATCTGTCCGAAACATGTAGAGTTCTTTACCAAAATAAAGTTGAGAAATAGTACATCTTATTGGCTTTTATTATAAGAACGTGATTTAAAAATTTAACTGACTTATCGCTATAATTGATTAACTAGTTGAATCGCATTTTACAGACTTGCCTTACATCTAAATTTATTTAATTTCAGTAGTAATTATACACGTTCCACATGAATTAAGAGCCTGCGCCCAAACTGCTGCTATCTATAAGCAACGTAAATTGGTCGCGTATGCAGTAAATGTAAGTGCTGCACGTACCGAGAGGGGTGACTACAGAGTAAGGGAAATTGCTTTAGGGTGTCTTTTGGGAAATAACCCTAAAACTTTGAACTCAGGTTCTCACGACAGTGACGTAAGATTACTGTAGCTTGGGATGTGATGCCCTGTAATTTTGTAGGTTTGTTTTGGGGTTTCGGGGAAGCCCGCACTCTCTGCCTTCCAGGTAGGCAAGAACTTTTCCTCTAATGATAGGTACATCACGTACCTCCGATCCGTTTCTACCTATCTACCAAATTGCACCATGTCACGTCCAGTAATATAGCAAGCTTCAAATTTAAAAGTAGCAAAGGTGCAGTGGCATGAACAGAGTTAGATTCAAAATAAGCCTTTTCGACAACAGGAGGAGAAACTACAAAAAAAGATATATTTTTCGTCCCTGGAGAATGGAGCATTTCTTTTATATTTATTTCCTTCAGATTTGCTGTGGACTGCCCCTGAGTTGCTCCGTAGCCCTGCACTGCGCAAAATGGGCACCCAGCCGGCTGATGTCTACAGTTTTGGTATCATTATGCAGGAGGTGGTTGTTAGAGGAGAGCCGTTCTGTATGCTGTCTCTCAGCCCTGAAGGTACTGTCGTTACTATGGAGTAAATTATTCCCAGTTTGCTTGTTCTTATTTGTTTAAAATTAGATGGGAAATATGAGAGTAAACCCGGTAAGCCACAACCCTATTAGAGGCAGGGGTAGAATAGAAATAGAAAACCAGAAGATTTGCTGGAGAGACGAGTACATGTAATCTTTGTGGTATTAATAGGAGTAGTGTGGTAGTACTAAGGAAGAAGAATTGATAAATGATGGTAAGTGCACAGCGGATGTAATGAATGTGTTAAGCAGTAACCCGGTGTTATGTGGCACAGATGTATATAATTAAACACAACTGAGTAGGTTAATTGATTACTGTTAGATCGATAGACATCGGGTGGGTGGATGGATGGACGAACATAATGACTGATTAATTGGTTTATTGTTTGGTTGATTGAGTATTGATTGATTGATTGGTTGATTTATTGATTTATTGATTGATACATGCGAACATTCTGAAATGTCTGCACCTTCCATAGCAGAGGTTTTTCATTAACGGTTCACGTGAAGATAGTCCCATATACCCGTTATTGAACACTATCATAGAACATTTACATTACCATTAGATGCGTTTGAGAGGGAAACTTCAAAGAACAGAGACCTTTCGAAAGCAGCAGCTGCTCAGCTGGTCAAAAACTTCTTGTTTTTTGGAACTTCACAGAAGCCCTCCACTAGACGGTATCGAAGGAAAAAAAACATGACTACAGAACACAGCTTCATATCCTATTCCATTTACTTCTTTGTAATATTAACCTCATCTCTTCGACTAGTTCCTCTGCACTGTTTCTTCGTATGAATTTCTAAACCTAAGGTCTATCTGAATATTATTCTACAGTATATGACAAGACCTATATATTTCTTCTCAGGTTTTCGAGAGAAGTATTTTGATCTGTTTTTCTCTTCCCTTCATACCGCAACGATGTAATCCTTTTTAAATCACCATAACAAAACCAGGCGCAAAGCATAAAATTCTATTATGGCACATTCGATTTTACAGTTTTTTATATACGTTATTATTTTCTGTGTCCTTGGTGCGAATACTGTTCTCAGTACGCTGTTCCTAAACAATTCCAGTTTGTGCCCTACCTGTAATGCAACAAACTGAGTGTTTCTTTCGCACAGTAAAACAAATTATAACTTTTTATACTTTAATCTTTACAGCGTATGTTCTAGATTGCAGGAAGGAAGACGGCAACTTCCACACCGAATGATAGCGAACATCCCCACAGGTTATTCTGCTGTTGATTTGTAGGTCTTACACCTGGAACATGCACATCCAAAACAAGGTGCTATGCCTTTAGTGTTAAATGCTACATCCTTTTCATTGGTGATATAATTAACTAACGACCCACCTTATTGTTTCTTCCGTGTAAACGCAACATTTTCGCACCTGTACGCACGCCTGTCGGGCTGGGTCCCATGTCCCCTCGAATCACGATCCTTTTGCAAAGCTTCATCTCTCACGTTTGTCTGCAGATATCATCGAGAAGGTGAAGCGTCCTCCGCCGCTCATACGTCCTTCCGTGAGTAAAGGCGCCGCACCTCCCGAGGCCATCAACATCATGCGGCAATGCTGGGCCGAGCAGGCAGAAATGAGACCGGACTTCAACGCCGTTTACGACCTGTTCAAGAAACTCAACCACGGCAGGTAACGCTGTTTGATTAAGATTGTAATTTATGTGGGTGATCTTAATGGATTTGTTGCTATACTTCATATTTCTTCAGTTTAAATAACCTCCGGAGTAACCCTGTATCGAACACCCTTTATCTAGATGTCTCCGATATTGGGTATCGCTTATACTTTGTGCTATTCTCTAAATAAGTGGTTCCTCGCCTTCTCAAGAGCTCGAACCCGTTCATTTCCCAAACTATGTTGTCGCAATCATTTCAAAATGTATTTAAATAATTAACATGAAAATTGTTGTACAATAAAACGTAAATTTCGTCACGTGTGATGGAAATTTTCACACCGAAACAGTTATGGTTTTGTGCATAAAAACCACAATGTCATTAAGGTAGCCCATCACTCATTCATTCAAAGTGCTTTAAATCTATCAGTTTCTCGCACCCCTCACTGAGAACCACTGTTGTGAACAATCGTATCCTTCGTCCAGTTATTGTGCTTTGAAGAGAACAACAAGCTGCTTGAAGAGTCTGATTGCACTAAAGTGCAGTAACTTTTATTCTCCTGCAATCAAAGTCAGAGTAACAAAACACCGCAGTGGAGTTGCTCGCAATTTTATTAACATGTCGAAGAATACAGGTTTTAATCTCGGTACAGACTTCCGCTGTTGTGACAGATTTTTCGTGATTTTTCTCAGTCCTTCCATATGTATACGAGAATAATACAGCTACTATGAACAATACGAACTACAGCTCTTTCTTCCCTCATGTTTTCTAATTCATCTTTAACAGTCATAATGAAATTTGGCATTCATAAAATTTTCAATTACGAGAGATTCGTTAAATAGACCCAGAAGCCATACTTAAATCTACCTCTGATACATGACATATCTTTTAATATAAGCCCCAAATACGTAAAGGTTCAAAAAGTATTCAGTAGAATATAATCGTAGTAATTCAAATTCCTTGTTTATTATTTTCCAGGAAGGTAAATATCGTCGATACGATGTTCCAGATGTTGGAGAAGTATTCAAACAACCTGGAAGAACTAATTCGTGAACGAACTGAGCAATTGGACATGGAGAAGAAGAAGACGGAGCAGCTGCTGAACAGAATGCTTCCAAGGTACAGTATGTAGTGACAGCATGCGTCATGGTGTGTGTTGGTGTAGCTCTTCCTCTGGTATCCTCTTCACTACAGAAGACTTCAGGATATTAGTTCCAAAATTCTACACGGCACTAAACTCATTCCATTTACCTCCGATCCTTCTTAGTCGTACTTATCTCCTTAAGACCCATGCTATAAGGTCTATTATCCTCCAAGTTCCGCCTTATTTTCAAATTGACGTTTTTCAAGAAGTTTCACCCAAAAAATCTGTGCATTGTTTCCGTATTCATTCCAGCGACGTGCCCAACACATTATACCTTCCTAGATTTCATTATCCAAAAAATAATACGGGTCTTGCATAAATCATGACCTTCCTCATTATATCTTTTTCCTTAGTTCTTCTCTTCCTTCGTTTTAGGTTCTGAATATTTTTTTCCCCCCTAGCATATATATTTCCCTTCTCTCAAAGATACGATTTTCACTCCAATACAAATATCTTTGCAATTCTCAGTATGTTTTTCAAATGTGTTAAAGCAAATATATAGTTATACTTTCTTTCTTTCTTTCTATCGAAACATTATATCTTCTTGTGTATACACGTACATACACACACACACACACATATATATATATATATATATAATGAACAGTTTTTGTATCCTCTTATTATTGTATTCTCACGTATCATGTAATCATTGAAGTTTCATATATCAAAGTCAGAACAGAGGGACTACTGAAAAAATGCCTTGTTATGAAGCAGTAAAATAGTAGCACGATTTATTTATTACGCTTTTTTTACCAAGAAAAAAATCGTATGTAAACTATGTATGGAAACATTGTAGGTTCTGATGGCTGAATTCTTCCGCGATTTATTTACTCCACCTTCGGAGTCTCAAAGCAGTCTTGTACGGCTGACACCCTGGGAATGGTGTCGCATCAGTCTCCTTCACAACGTAGCTAGCTATCAGACAGACACTGCGTCATGTGTCAGAAGACCCGAATCTTCATCAATATCTCTCTGGGAGCCTCAAATTTGGTAGTGTATGTTTTCTTAGTTTGAAATTATTTCGAGTTGAAAACGTAAAACCTTTATTGAGCTCAAAGTTAATGCATAGATATAAGAGCTGCAGCTTTGGTTACCGGGCAGGTAAGCTTCTGTAAAAACAAAGAGGAATGCAACATCGATGTAGAGTAAAATACGTATGTCTTATGTTGATGGTGGTGGTGGTAGTGGCGGCTTAGCTGTGCTACCCGCTACCTCATTTCGATGCAAATGTTTTTGTAAACTTCACTACTTCCACCGTAACACTGCCACTGTTTCGTCGCATCCCCCGGCTTATTTTAGGGAACAGGGAATTGAAAAGAGAACTTGTATAAATACGTAGTTCTACTTTGCAGACTTTTCGTAAAACCCATTACACCGCCATTTGTATTATACTGTTATTCGTTCCTGCCAGTACAGTTGGAGAGTTGTAAACAAGAAATAGTAATCCTACAGTATCCGGTATACCAATGCCATATCTTCTATTGTGTGCGTCGACTAAGTTTAAAATTTATTTCAGAAGTTGTATTGAACAGCCATAAAGCGTGTTATTATAACTTCTGTACAAAACAAAATATATTCCTTACAAATCTGTAATTGAAAGGAACGAATATAAAAGAGATGCTGAGCAGAATTCAAAATATGATGCTTACTGCGTAGTTTTCTGCTTATACCGTCCCTTAGTAATGTTATTTTTGTCTTGTTTTGTTTTGCTTATGTAGGGGCCTACAAATTCCTTACATCAAATTTGTCGGTTATGGCAACAAAGACTCTTATCGTCACCATGTTTTTAACTGTTGAATTACAAACAATATTTCGTGTATAATGTGTGTATATTCAAGATCTATATCCGTACCACATTTTACCTGTCTCATGTAATGGTTTATTATTCACAGGCATCAAACACAGATCTAAAGAAAATATTCTCATGACTATCATCTTATTACATTACATTGTACAGAAATATTAGCGAAAAATTTCGCATACCTTTCCAAGGTCCCGTATCACAAAACACTTAATGACCTAAGGGAGCAGTGTTAGTATCGCTTTCGCCAAACCAGTGGGCTTGCCCATCATGTTCTTATTACGGATTGCAGGAAACTAAAATTATGATGCTGGGTGCCCTTCAGTGATACAGTGTTCCTGCCAACCAACTAATGCACTCAATAAAATACAATTGATGACAAGTATTAATCCCATGCATGTTTCGGCGCGAGGGTACCATCCTCAGGGAGTCTTTCAGATCAAAGGAATACAAGCCCAACACGCCAATCTTTGTATGCATCGCACTCTTGGGAATGATTAAAATTCTGAAAAACATGACATTGATAAACATAAAATTACAGTGTTGTGACAATGAAACTGTGTGACAGCCGCTCCAGGTACAAGTTCGTAGCTACGTACTTATTCTGTATGTTGTCTGTATACACACATCTGTCTGGAATATTGTAGTCTGAAGAGATCTCGTACAGATGAGCAGTGTTGAGGGTGTCGTGTCAGACGGTGTAGATTGCTGAGGTTGGCAACCCGGTGCCGAAACACGTAGGAAATTAACACTTGATATAAACCCTACTTTATTAAGTGCATTAGTTGATTGATACATTATTTATAATAATATGCATCGTAGGGATAACATGAAGTTCGTACACATTTTTTTTAAGTCAGGGAATGCATGCTATCATTCGTGCAGAATCTTTCTTCCAGGTTGCTATCCAAACATTTAAAGATTAAAATATACAGAACTATAATTTTGCCTGTTGTTTTGTATGGGTGTGAAATTTGGTCGCTCATGTTGAGGGAGGAACATAGGCTGAGGTTGTTAGAGAATAGGGTGTTGATGAGAATATTTGGGCCTAAGAGGGACGAGGTAACAGGGGAGTGGAGAAAACTACATAATGAGGAGCTTAATGATCTTTACTCCTCGCCCAATATTTTTCGGGTGATAAAATCGAGAAGAATGAGATAAGCGGGACATGTAGCACGTATGGGGGAGAGGAGAGGCGTCAACAGTATTTTGGTGGGGAAACCTGAGGGAAAGAGACCATGTGGGAGACCCACGCGTAGATGGAGGATAATATTAAGATGGATCTTCAGGAAGTGGGTTGTGGAGGTATGGACTGGATTGAGTTGGTTCATGATAGGGACAGGTGGCGGAAACTTGTGAATGCGGTAATGAACTTTCGGGTTCCATAAAATTTGGGGAGTTTCTTGACTAGCTCAAAGCCGGTTAGCTTCTTAAGGACTCTACTCCGTGGAGTAAGTAAGTAAATCCGTCATCTCTCTCCAAAAGTTTAAAAAGTGGATACACATATATATCGTGGTGATCTCAGACTTCTTTTCTCTCTCTCTCTCTCTCTCTCTGTTAAGAAGCGTACGCGAAAAATTTATTTTGAAGTTCCCTATCAAAGGGAGGCGATAATGAAAATCATGTCCGCATTACTAACTCTCCATCCTAGTCACATGGCCAGCCCATCATAATTGCTTAAATTTTATTAACCTAACTGTGCTAGGTTTACAAGACGTTGCTCATTATAAACCCTCACTTGTTAAATTTATCTTCTGTCATCCTTCTGAGGATAAGATATTTTTCCGGGTACTTGAATTTCCACCCTTGCATTGTACATTACTCCTGCAAAATAACAGCCCGCATTATGTATCCACTGGACCAATCAAGATTTCTGTGCTAAATTTGCAGCTCTGTTGCGGACAAACTGAAGATAGGGATGCCGGTGGATCCTGAGGACTTCCGAGAAGTAACGATCTACTTCTCAGATATCGTTGGTTTCACGACCATCTCCGCATATTCTACTCCGTTCGAAGTTGTTGATTTGCTTAATGACTTGTATACGTGCTTCGACGCCACAATCAACGCTTATAATGTGTACAAGGTAAGGTCATTTATTATTACTATTATTACTTTATGGTTCTTTATTACTATTTTTTTTTTTTATTCTTTTAGGCGGTTTTTATGGCATCAGGACTGACGTTCCGAGTCCCCGTGTAAAAACAAATATTTCGGTGGCAGCCATTGCTACTATGGAAGCCGAGACACTCTTCAAAACAGTGAATTTTATTTATTATTCAAGCGGTGTTGGGACGGACTATGTCTTTGTTCTGAGCGTAATTACACTCCGATAATAACTAAAATGTCATGTAGGCGTTGTCATGAAGAATAGGGATCTGCCATAGTTTAGGCCAGTGTTTCCCGATTTAATTTGGCCACGCAACCCTCTTCATATCGAAACTATTTTTTTTTGCTGTATCACTATTAAAATTTCACGTCAATATAAAAGGGAGTTGTCAAATAAATAAGGAAAGAAATTTTAAAAGTATGAGATGTCAACAAATTTAGTAATTGCACATACATGGAAGCAAAAATATCATTTTATGTATAGGAGATATGAACCTAGAAACCAAATACGTGTATGCTCTTCCATATCTAAATAAATATTTTCAAATGCGATTTTTTATTTACTGTAGTACTGCAAGAGGTGAGAAATATTTGAACAAATATTTCATTGTCAAATAAAAACGAAATTTAAGTTTTAATAATAATAATAATAATAATAAATTAACATTATTTATAACAGTGAATATGTGGGCCAGGTAGCTCAGTTGGTATAGCGACTGACTACGGAATGGACGGTCCAGGATCGAATCCCGGTGGGGACGAGATTTTCCGCCCGTCCAGACCGTCCTGGGGCTCACCCAGCCTTCTGTACAATGGGTACCGCGTCTTTCCCGGGGGTAGAGTCGGCCGGGGCGTGGGGCTGACCCCCCAGCCCCTTCTAGAGTGTCGAGGTCCTAGAAAGAGTAGAGCTATACCTCCACTCACCCTAAGGGCTTGCGTGGCCTATAAAAGGGTGAAAACCTGCCTATTACAGTGAATATTTCTCGTGGAAATCTGATTTTCACTTTGCCGAAAGTGGGAGTTAGGCGAAACACCCTTTTGGTACAACAGGTTTAGGCCGTTAGTCGGTAACTTCTCAAATCAGAGGCCAGTTCGACCCGCAGGCAGCTCACATGGGATTTTTAACAGATGAAATGGTACTGGGACAAGTTTTTCTCGACATATTTCTCTTTGACCCTGTTAGTTACCATTCCGCCACTGCTCCGCATTCGTATACATTAATTTGCCGCCAACGCCACATCAATCTGGATACTGATATCATCGCTACATAGACATTAAAAATCAACATGCTTACAAGTCTAAATGCTTAGGATTAGCTAGTTATTCTTTCGTTATTATATCGCCATGTAACAGCCACAGTTGTCGGCATTTGTGTGTACAGCAGCAAAGAGACAGCAAAAATGACATTCGAAGCAACTCATGTATAAGTGATTATTAAATTTAAAACCTTGACCGTAAAGTGATAATTAGCGTTCATATTGAATGAAATCATGACACCAAGTTTTCTCAAGGACTACAGTAATAATAATAATTCCTGTATTTGTGTTATTCTGCCCATTTTAAGCCCATTGATCAATAATGTTTCCTCCAACCGATATTCTTGCTATCTATGCTCGCAGATTGAGACCATAGGAGATGCCTATATGGTGGTAGGAGGGCTTCCAGTTCGAATCCCAGATCATGCTGATCAGATAGCAACAATGGCGCTAGACTTGTTACATCAAAGTGGCCGTTTCAAAATACGACACTTACCATACACTCCCCTGCGCCTTCGAATTGGGTTGCACACAGGTACTTGGATTTCACTTTTTGAAATTTTCAGTATCTTATCATCTTTTACTGCTGCATCAAGAAGGTAGAGACTGGAAACACAATACACTGCAATGAATCCGGACACTGCCCAAGGCCCGAAATGTGTTTAATATCACTAAGTGTACTCCAACCTTCATTCAGTCACCACGAAAGATGGAAGTAATTAACTCATAAAATTTTGTTTAGACACCTAAAATAAGGAGCGTACTTGGAGCATGTGATCCGAAATTCGTCAATAAAATATATTTTATCACAATATGTTACAAACACATAAACTGGATTAAAGTGGCTCACGATACGGCCCTACAAGGCGCTGTTCTGATAGTGAAGACAGACTTAACGCTTGCATAAACTACTATCCGAAAGAGTAATTACCATACGTCTGAACAAGACACCGTACTGTGCAGTTTTGATTTAGTTATGCAACTGATTGTTACTTTACGTGCTAGATAATTAATTTTTTAGAACAGATATAACAATACGCCCCACGTAATCACATATTAAACTTCGACAATTAGTTGACTTGTCAAGGTAATGTACCCCGTGTATTGTTCGCAGGCCCGTGTTGTGCAGGTGTTGTGGGCCTCACAATGCCACGATACTGCTTGTTCGGGGACACGGTCAACACTGCATCCAGGATGGAGTCAACAGGTGAGGGAAGACAAGGGTAACCCCAGACAAGCTGTCTGATTTTTCCGGATACTGCAAGAGTATGATTCACTCAACGTAATTTATGGGCGTCAAATAAAGTGAACGCAAAAGGGAGAGGCTGTGTCAGTCAGTGCGCATGTTTTATTATTCATGGCTCAGTCACGGATTAACATTCGTAGCGGCTGAATCAGTGTTAACATGAAACGAATCAATATATCACCAGCTTGACTGTAAATAATGGGAAATTGTTAAATGTGTCATGTACTGATAATTGTAAGGCACAAAGACTGGAGAAGAAGCACAGGAATATTCCGCTGCCATTGCGTTATATTGCTTAAATACGAGTATGTGCAAAACAGTGAGTACGAATAAAAGGCAAGAGCTATGATATCTAAATGGTTAAGTACTCCACTGGCGTGTGCAGTTTCCGGTTCTGATCCCATGTATTTAAACTATCAGACATAACCTCGGGGGTTCGAACCGCGTTCCGATTGGGTATCCCACCTCAGTAGTTTGAACGGCCATTATATTGACTTTACTGGTGCAATGGAATTAAATTTTACAGCCGAAGGTAGCTTCCGTACCACACATACTAGTTCGTAAGAACATTGGCACTTCGGTTCAGTGAGGTAAACACACTTAATATGATGGCGTAAGCATTTTTTACTTGCTAGATCCAAACATTCAGTGATACAAGATTTAAGCACATGTTACACCATGTTAAGGATCACAGGATGAGGGTTGAGCTTGTGGATTGGACTCATGTGGCTCGTAACAGGGTTCCTGCCAAAACCTTAGTTAAACTTCTTTTTCAGTAATTGTCGGCGTTGACAGCTGAGCGAGGCTCAGCTTCATGCTGTTGTCAGGACGAGAAGGTTCAAAGTTGTTAAAACAGGCTTTTATTTGTTAAAAGAAGTTCATATCTCTTGTCCCTACTGAAAAACTATGAGTGTCGTCCCTCATGTGGCCAAGACTTTTGTCGCCCTTTGGCTGATCCCTAGGGAAATTTAATGACCGTGTTCGTAATAGTCTAACACTGGACCCTATTCTTAGCCAGAGAATCCAGTTCACACAATTAAGTTCTCTGGGCCGTGAGGCCCTATCTATCTTAATGTTATCATGCATTTCGTTAAGACACCCTGCTCGGGTACAAGTTTACCGACGTTCCAGAGAACCTTGCTATCTCTGTCATCAGTGACGGTAGGCGTCTACCAAGCTACGTGGTGTAACATCGCAAAAGACCTCTTGAACCATGGGTAATGTGTTACAGGAACCGCATGGCGAATTCATCTGTCACAAGCGACGAAGGAACAACTTGATAAGGTGGGGAGGTTCCAACTGGAGTACCGCGGTGAGATTGACGTCAAGGGTAAAGGTAAAATGCATACGTACTGGCTGCTGGGTAAAGCCGGTTTCGAGAAGCAGCTACCAACTCCACCACCCATAGAGTGAGTACAGTGTATACTTTAGCATTTGCTTTTGCAGAAGGCTTGCCATTTTTAGCCAGACGAACTCTTGTAGTGGTTCTTAGGAATCCTTCGTTAATTATATTAATTTTCTTGGAGAAAATTGTATAATTACCAACTTAAATGTACAGTCTGTTGACACTGTTATAAAACTGAGTACACATTAGGATACTACTAAAAACTAAACTAAATTCCGTGGCCTTAGTCCGCACGCGAACTATACCGACAGAGCGGCCGCCGCCGGTAGGCGAAGTTAGTGCCAACTTTTGCGGATAGAGGGGTGTCACGTGGTCAGCGCAACGGGTCCCCACAGCC
>Ga0123354_10012883_pt1 | contig 12947 bp, 7 predicted proteins | sample TergutLab28metaG_2_FD_97872 | JGI IMG/M metagenome (GOLD analysis project Ga0123354, IMG submission 97872) | Labiotermes labralis P4 segment gut microbial communities from Petit-Saut dam, French Guiana - Lab288 P4 | ecosystem: Host-associated > Arthropoda: Insects > Digestive system > Gut ...
CTTGTGAGTGCGGTAATGAACCTTCGGGTTCCGTGAAATGCGGGGAATTTCTTGACTAGCTGCAAACCAGTTAGCTTCTCAAGAAGGACTCTGCACCATGGAGTGAGTAAGTAAGTAAGTAGGCTGTGTCAGTAGGCATGTTGTATCACGGAAAATAGTAAACTGAATTCATTGAACTTTATGGGTGTTAGGACGAAGTAGATTTCATTTGTTATTGATAATATAGAATTAGCAACTCTACAAGTTTTTTTTTTTACTCCAGAACACTTGAATTTTCATCAGCACGGCTGTGAGAACGTGTAGTCTTCCATTGCACATTGTTGCGGCACATTTTACGATTTGTTTTGAAGATAAAGATGTACTGATTGTTATTTAGTGGAAAAACCATTCTTTCTATTAATAATGCCCTTGCTTTTGCAGACAGTTTATGTGTAAAAACGCTGGCAGTGTGACGCCAAAGCCACATACTGTTAAGTTGCTTGCACATCACATTTGTTCCCCAGTGAGTGCACGTGTAGTGAAGAAGAAAGAAAAACCGCAGACTTTTGTCGCTCCACAAGCAATAATACAATCAACAGTTAATCACACTATTAGCTCTTACTGCTGATTGCTGTGTGCTTCAGAGCTTACGACGGATTCTTAGTATTAGGGATTACTGCCAATGTGGCAAGTCAGTAAAGCTAACTGTAAAACCACTACCTACAGACGAAGGAAATTTTCGGTTAATTACTTCATAAATTATGTATCTGAAAAACTGCATTCTTGAAGAAATCAAGAGGAAATTTATCTCAGGAAATGCGTGCTACCTTTCCGTCAGTAGTATTTCACCGCTTTGGAATGTATAAAGATCAAAATACGCAGTACTGAAACAGTATGTCTTGTTTTTTGTGGGTGTGAAACATGGTCTGTCACACCGAGTGAGGAACGTAGGCTGAGGGTGTTTGAGAACAGAGTGCCGCGGAAGATATTTGAGCTTAAGAGGGACGAGGTTACGGGGGACATGAGGTAACTGCATGATGCACGGTTTGTGTATTTATGTACTTCTGAATAGGTAACACATTAAGTAGAATAATGACCTAAGGACAAACATTAATACTTCCTCATGCGTAATTAACTGTTTGAGCCACTTAATGGAGACTGAATGTTTAAAGTGAAGTAAGAATTGAATTCGTAATATGTATTTCTTTCCATGAAGATACATCGGACTGCTGGCTAGAAGTCGGTAAACGTATTACTTAAAACTACACAAAAGCTTTCAAGTTAATGTCGTTTACTCACATATCTCAATTACAACATTTATCCTAGTAAAATATACAGAAAATTTACAAACACTGTCATGATGTGACAGTTCCGAAGTATTAATGTAGTAAATTCTACCGCGGGATATAGAAGTAAGTTTCGAGGCACCCTGTTAAGTTCTCAGGAGCGTGAACTTTCTGTATGGAAACGAAAATCGTCGGGAATCTCCAGTATTTGCCTAGCTGTCCTATAACTTCCAATAAGGTTGAAGGATAGGGTTGACCTCTATTGTAGAAGCCTGAAACCAAGTAATACTCCAGTACTGTTTACACAGCACAACCGAGACTGATTATGGCATTTCAGAAAACGACCTATCAAGTTTAAATTGATCAGCGCGGTTAACGCTCTTTATTAAATTCCTTTCCGTAATGTCTGAACGCCGATCCCAGTGGCCGCGCTGTCTAAGGCGTAGGTCTACGGCCGCTCGCCTGCTGCGATCGTGGGTTCGACTCCCACCGGGGGCATGGATGCTTGTCTGTTGTGATTGTTGTGTTTTGTCAGGTAGAGTTATCTGCGACGAGCTGATCACTCGTCCAGAGGAGTTCTACCGATTGTGATGCGTCGTTGTGTGTGATCTAGAAACCTCAAGAATGAGGAGGCAATTGCCAGCGTTGGGCCGCGAAGCCACAGAAAAAAAAGTCTGAACGTGAAGATAAGGAATCAATTTTTTAATGACAGTGATACAAACTGGGTAGCTGGAATGATCGAGCAAATGAAAACTGATGAACTTAAGTAAGTTCTCAGCTATATTCTTGTCTCTGCTACATTCACTTTAATATTGTTTTAGAAAGTGATGGTAAGGACGGAAAACGTAGTACGAATGACACAAACGCATGTGCATTAGTTAAAGAACTTGAAAGAAACGACCTCTTTGAGGTTAGACGTAGAAAATACTGCTATGAGTAAATATCTTCTGCGTGTCTGATAAAGTAACCAACAAAGTACACAATTTTACGAAATGGTTCGGCCTCATCGGATATCTTCGGGAAACCATCTAGGCACTACTAAAAGTGTACATTGTGTTTTACGTTGAAAATTGCTAAGTCACTTAACAGACATTTGACATACAATGTTTGATCGAACAAATTGCACGATCAGTAATGTATAATAATTTGTTATTTATGTCCCTTTAACATGTTTCGACTTTTACGGGGGTCATCATTAGGGAGGTATGTACAAAGGTCCACAAGTAAAGCAAATTGTGTTAATAATATGCGTATGGAGAGTTAAAGTGAAATATTCTTTGTCAAAGATACTAAAAATGTTTAAGATAATAATAAACATTTATTTTTTTTACATCGTTTTACAATATTTTGCCTGTCATTGCCGACAAACATCTGTGTAAATTTTTTGTCGTGTTTATTCCAAAGGAATGGTATTTATGCCATGGTCGATTACTGAGTATTGTAACGGGGGAAATTGGTTTTGATAGTGGGAAGAAGATTCAAGCAAGAGTCCATTCTCATTACGGTAATTGGTCCCAGTTTTTCGTCAGCAGCTAGGGGATTCTTGACTGCTGCGCTACGACTAGCTTGTAAAGACGTTTTCTACAGAGTATAAATTTTGTCTTCAAAACCTTTCCTCTCTGCGAAAAATTTTGTGCCTAAAATTTTCTTACCCCAACATCAGGGGACCCTGGCATGAAGAATGCGCAAATTATCGCTTTGTCTCAATAATTAACCAAAAACCCCATACGATGAAGTGAATTATATGGACGCTTTTATATAAATATTCTGCTCTTTTTTTTCTCAAAAGCCAGGAAGCTGCGAATGTTCTACGAGGAACCAGTATTCTGATATCTTGATTGAAGTGGTGGCAATTACTAGTGTGCAATGTATTTTCTGTTTGACATTCATTTATCAGTGATACTCGCTTTTCGCGTTATTACGTAAATCATAACAGAGATTATGGCCACATCGCGACAACATAAGCTGTGGGATTTTAACATGGACTGAAAAACAGACTGTAAATTGGCTTTGATAATGAAAATCGCTAATTTCATTTGCTTAAGCCTTCGGAGTCCATCAGGGAATCCCAATTTTTTGCGTGACTTAAATCCAACAAGACAGAAATTTATTTAACCTTAATTTATAACGGGTCTTGTGCTTGTTATTGCATTTCTAAGGCCCAGCGATAATTATGTAATATTATGTATGGTAATACTAAGTAACGCCTACATTTAGAATACGTATTATTCGTGTTTTGCGATATTTTCAGGATAATTATGGATAATACCCCTGTCTACCATTAACCGGCTGCTGTATCGAGTGGACAGGACTATGGTCTCTATGAAGTACCAACTGAATTTTTATATTTTGTTTATAAAAATATTAGTCTTTAAGGCTGTGCTATTTCTTGCGCAGTCAATTGGCGGTCTGCAACCGCGGAGACCCGGGTTCGACCGTAGAACACTCTGTGTTTTGTAGTAAATTGTGTTTTCCTGTTAGTATCACTCCAATAATCTCCCGTATTCATCCTAATCTGCAATATACTCTTATCAGAAGGACAAGCAGACACAGCCTGCGAAATTTCAAGAAAATCAAAGCTCTTACGGATGTCGGGAATTACTGACTGGGAAGTACTTCCACATAGTTTTTTTTTTTGGCAACAACCCCCAGTGGGCCATGGCCTCCTCATTCACGAGGTTTCTAGATCACATACAATGACGCGCCACAGTCGGTAGGACTCCTCTGGACAAGTGATCAGCTCGTCGCAGAGACCTCTACCTAACAACACACAACACTCACAACAGACATCCATGCCGCCGGTGGGATTCGAAACCACAATCCCAGCAGGAGAGCGGCCGCAGAGCTACGCCTTAGACCGAGCGGCCACTGGGACCGGCTCACATAGTCTTTAGAGCTTAAAATAAGTGTCAGTCGCCAATAAGTAACCTAGCAGAATGTTGGGAATTTAACGCTCTAAACCTGTATTGAAATAGAGTCTGGTTAAAGGCCGGAGGAGTTACCGTCTAGGCGGATGATTTCATTTAATTCTTAGTCTCGTATGCGCATTCCTTTTATATGTCACTGTTTCCTCCAAGATCCTTAGCAACACACATAAAATTCGTGAATATCTTTTGCCCATTACACGTCAACATCTGGTGTTGAAACACGGTAGAGTTCAATCAATCTCCATTCAGAAAAAGGAACTTAAAATAAACGCTTGCGACTATATTCATTCCCATAATTTCTTATGCCATGATATATTTCAGCAGTGAGAAATGACTGGCTGTCCTGATAGATCTCGTTGGCTTTCTTCACACGATGGTTTGTGCCAACAGAACCTTGAAAATCCATGTTTTGTTTCCCCGGAGAGAAATCATTTCAAGAACTTGTTAGTGTTAGACACGCTTGGTGCAATGACTGAAATAAATGTACGTAGCGCTATAATACAGCAGTTCTGGGACTGTCATCCTGGAACAAAGTTGTTCGAGTTTAATATCGCAGGGCGCAAGTATGGCGCTAGAGTGTGCTTGCGAGCAATGCCACCAAAAGGACTAAATCCTGAACGACCCCTCTGAATGATGGTACGTGTGCACACGTTTTAAAGAGAAAGAGCCATACCGCTACTCTGCTGTACGGAATGTTCAAAGAAAGAACCATTCTTTTCTAAGGGGGTATTGTGCGGAATTTTTGCATCGAAAACCCTTTCGCTGTTTTACTACAGAACACATCGTTGCACAGGTGTGGGCAGCAGAGTGGCATATTTGACGAAATATTAGATACTTTTATCGACTGACGAGAATATCTTTGTTCTTAGTAGCGTGCATATTGTCCCTTATCTCCGTGATGCGTATTCAGGAGAAAGTAGTAGGTCCTGTAAAAAATGTGCGTCCCTATCTCGGGATCTATCACTTTCCAATGTTTACGTTTAGTACTTGCGGCTTGTAAGAACCCGAAGTCAAATTTCTGCTCGGCAATTAGTTGATAGAACACACTGAAAGTATAGCATTAAGTCGAATGCACAAGACAGAGATAAAATTTAACCGAATGTGCAAAATATTTGTAAGTACTGTACGTCCATTACTGGCCTCAAATATAAAAGAATCTGACTTCGTACTGTTTCACCAGAGCCACGGTCAAATCTGTTCTGTTTGTGGTGAGTGTGTATTACTTACCAGAGTGCCTTTTCTCCCCCGCACCAGAAATTAGAAACATTTCTGATCGTAATCTACGTTCAATATAAACGAATAACCCGATCTCTTTAGTGCATAAAGTTTAAGATTATATATATATATATATATATATATATATATATATATATACTGGGTTATTCAAAATGATTGTCAGGGTTTTAACAACTTGTCATACACAATACACTTGAGATAGGAGTTTATTATTTTTATTTAATAGAACAAAACTCCAAGTTTTTGTTACATACCCTACAGGTGCTCCATATATGTACCCTTTGTGATTCTACAAACATCAACACGATAATCGAGTTCGTTCCAAACTGTCTGTAGCATGTCAGCGGTGATGGTTTCATTGGCGGTTCTGATTCGTACCTTCAGTTCCGGGATACTTGAGGGAAGAGAAGGAACATAAACCTGACCTTTGACGTAACCCAATAGAAAGAAATCACATGGGGTTGCATCTGGAGTGTATTGTATATGACCCCGACAATCATTTTGAATAACCCTGTATATATAATGCCGAGCCAGTAGAAGCAGTAATCAGCTCGCGGTGCCGTACACCAACGGTACACATTCAGTAAGCTCAAGAGCCGGACATATATTCCCAGCATCTTTTTCAAGAATATAAGAGCAATACGCCAGCCTTGAATCGATTCGCTTATCCTACGTCGTAATGTTTGCCTTCTTACTGTCTTCGTTGAGTTTCGACAGTATTGGAAATTTGGCCAAATCCAGTCTCTCTGACTTAACTCTTCGGTAAGAGGATGTACTTTTCCGAGTTGTGCGTTCTGGACTGTCAGAGTGTGGAGACTGGTAGTGCTACTAGCATAAAACATCAGTTCTTGCATGCCACTTGTTGAAGTACGTTAGGGTACGACGTTTTGCAGAGAAAAACAACAGAACACGACAGACATGATATCTTGCATGATATGCCGTTACGAATATCGTTGTAATTAACGAAGATTGTTTTCCAATACGTCAATAGCGTTCCTGCCACAGCCTCTGCTTCTGCCTCAGACATTAGAGCTGCTTTGTTGCTCTCCCCTACCAAAGTTAATATAGCCGCCAGCTCCAAACACGCACACCAGATGCCACCATACAGCAATAGGGTATTACCTAACACTCACTGCCTTTACTCGTTCTATGACACTTTCGCTTACTGATAATACTAAAAATCCACGCTCTCGTGTAAACCACTGGCAGAAAATTGCTATCGTTAAAAACGCAATAAATTAATTCTGCTGGCCAACAAGAAGAAATCTAAAGGTCTGTGCTTGTCCCTGCCGTTCTTGGAGTTACAAATATGTTAATTCGATCGCTTTTTCTAAACGTTCAGAAAATATTTGATTATTTTTTCCCGAATTTTTGTCTTGAAGCAACAGTTGTGTGAATATCTTACAACATGCATGTTGTTTAAGTTGCGGTCGAATATTTAGGAAGTCTCGGGTTCAAATTTCAACCCTGAAACAGACTACCTTGACTGATGTTATCGTGGTTTTCTTCAGTGCATCAATACATTACCTGGTATAGGGCTTGAAATTAGTCCACACTCACATTACGTCAACACCGTATCCGTTTTAGTGTTCATTGTTCTTCTACACGCAGTGTGCGTTGTTGAATAAACCGTACACAATAAACGTATGAAAATAAAATCTTTTTTTTCTCATACGGTCGAAAATGAAATAATGCGAACGCGCGATTACAGTAGCTGTATAGGAATTAACATAAACTTTTATGGGAAAATGAAAAATATCCATAATTGCTGTCATGTTTTGATGTTTTGCGGACCGTGCATCTCAGTATAATGTTAGTAATTAACCATATTTGAGTTGCACAAATTTTTGTTTTATAATAAGTTTATTATATGCCTGTACATGTTTCGAGCACTATGTGGCCATCATCAGGAGGTCGAAATTGTATTATACAGCATCTGGTATCATCACACTGTGTAGGTGGTCGTCCGGTGCACGGGTTGAGAGAGGCGTCCTCTCTCAACCCGTGCACCGGACGTCCACTTACAGATGCTGTGTAATACAATTTTGACCGCCTGATAATGAGCACATAGTGCTCGAAATATCTATAGGTATAAAATAAACTTATTATAAAACAAGAATTTGTTCATTAAGTTCGTTAATGGCTTGTCATATGTTTTAAAATGCCATTTCAATTTCGGTTGTCTGAGGCGTCTTAATGTTCCAAATACTTTCACAAGGTCCAAATTAGTAGGATTGTAGACATCTGAAATTTGAAATCGCACCACTGACGGTAACTTACCTGTTTTTCAATATCACTGAAATGTCTGTCTCAACAGAACTCGTAATTGATATTCCAAAACATTCAGCTACAAATTTTCATGCGGAAAAGGATTATTATCAGGCTTTTGGTTTTGAACAAGAATAAGAATCCCGCAACATTATATTGTAAATTTTGAAATCTCACGAAGATTAGTACAGAAGGGCATATAAATTTTACCTTTAAAATTGTGTTGATGCAAAAGACTGTTGATAATCCTCACTGGGACCGAAACGTGTAGCTAAATAACGTAGAATAGAAATTACAGTTTTTGGTTGGACTAGGCTTTGAGCTTTATTGAACGACAGTGAAAGCCGCAACGCGATGATAACAATCAAAGATACAAAACGACTGGTTCCAAGATATTCGGCAACAAAAATCCTGTGGAAATTAGTTTTGCATGGCAATATCGTACAATAAAGACTGTCATCACCGAGAATGATCTGTATATTGATCTTAGTTTTACGTGGCAGTGTCGTACAATAAAGACTGTGTTCACCATGAATGATTTGCATATTGATTTTAGTTTTGCGTGGCAATATCGTACAATAAAGACTGTGATCACCGTGAATGATCTGCATATTGATCAACCCTCCTACTTAGAGTGGTTACTACATGCACCAAATCTGTTGGCAGTGAATATCTTACATTTTTTATGCTGATTGTATCATGCGTTTTATATGATTATCCAAAGAAGCAGGCGTATTGAGAAATAATATTCATCGCTTAGTCTTCCTATTGGTGATGCAGTGCCTTTTCTCTAAGTGTAGGAACAACTGCTTTAAGTCCGTTTACACTAACTTCATGATTTGGAAATTTGATGTCGTAATTGCTACCCTTTTAATTCACAAGAGTCACTTTACTGAAAATAACGAATGTATTAAGCGGTCTATAAGTAACCTGGTAAGCTTCGAGTAGTTTTGCCTCGATAAACGAACACTAAAAATATTACAAGACAGACAGTGTGCGAATAACGTAACACAGGCTCGGTGGAACCATTGGGCGCCTAAAAGCAATAAATATTAAATGTTATATGACTTGTGTTTGTAGTCTTAGTTATCGAACATGAAATAGGAATGGCGCTGTGTTGTACTGTCATCTGTGGTCTGTCTGGCTCTACCATATTTTTCCACATTATTTCATAAATGGCCTAATTTTAGGGAAAAATTTACTGATCGTTAGACTGCGTTTTGGGTTTCTCTGCAACTTTTATCTGAAACATTTTTCATTCTAAGAAGAATTGAGCGAGATGTCATAAATGACGATATGTCTTCGTGTGAAGTACCCTTTATTCTTGTCGGATTTTAAAGAAACTACAAATTTCTCTACAGGTTGTTGAAAATAATTATCAAATTTTATATAAACCCGTCTAATTGGATCCAAGTTCCGTGTGGACGGACAGGCAGACGGGCATGACGAAGCCCATAGTCGCTTTTCGCAATTTTGCGAACGCGCCTCATTCCAGGGAAAAATCTGTATTCGTATATATGTACATTATACGAATTATTGGTAGTGTTAATTATTCGTTTTTAGACTGAGCTCCATCTGTTAAAACTTTTATTTCCATATGGACAATTTCAGACTATGGTTTGAATAGAGAAGTTGCGGCTTCCGAACCACAGCCCTAGAACAAATGTCCCGAACTTTCGTCGTGGTAAAACGGATCTATTTGATAATACAGCTTTCTAATGAGTCATAGATAAACTACTTCTAAGTAGTTGTTTGGAAAACGTCATTGACTGAGATGTTTGCTACGTGTAGGCCCAGTTACGTACACCTTTGTCCCGAAGTATATAGTACTTACTCTCTCTATACGTCACTAGAGGACACAACCATCAATACTGCAACTAGTAACATCACATATTGCTTCAGAGACTCGCTTCGTATCGATAGGTTTAACCTACATAAATTATAAGCGTAGAGGTTTTATTGTCTTCAAAACATATGCGTATCAGTAATTTGATTGGATTTTGTACTGTGCAATTACTGTTTACTGGTATTTGAAAGCCCATTAGGATGGTTAAAATTCTCCAAAATTCGGGAAACCATACTGCTTCACTCTTTGGGTAAAAGACAGAGCTAGAGGCTGCTTAAAAACATTGTAAAATTTCTGGCATACTGCTTGGAGTCGCCTCCGTTCTTCAAAATAAGTGCTGTTGAGGTCCTCGTGACTTACATTTGCTCGCAGATCCAGAATAGCTCAGTACAGTAAGTAGGATATGTGTTCGAAAACAGGGAAGTCTGAGTTCGATTACCGACAGGGGAAATGTATTAATTTTCTCTACAGCCTGCAGAACCCAACCATTCTCTTAGTTTAATGCTACCAGGGGTTCTGTCCGCTGGGTCAACACAGCCGGAATTTGAAACTCACCTCTGTCTTTCACCTAATACCAAGGTTCAAATTATATGGAGTAGCGCCTCTAATGTAATACCATTATATAATTATAATTGATAACCAACAAGTTGCAACTATTTTGATTTATTTATTTCTAATCAGCTCTACATGTTTCGGGCGATGTTTTCGTCCATCATCAGGAGCATATTTCTGTAACTACAGCTTCTGGTATTGTCCACCGATGTTGTAGCTGGCTGGTGTTGCATATTGTGTGGAACTACCAGAAGCTGTAGTTACAGTGATATGCTCCTTATGATGGACGAAAACATCGCCCAAACATGTAGAGCTGATTAGAAATAAATAAATCAAAGTCATTGCATCTTGTTGGTTATCAGTTATAATTATACTAACGATGCACGGAAACTTGAACATTAAATTCATACCATGAAGCCTATTTAAGGCCAAGCCATTATTACATTAACATTGAAAGGTTTCTCAACAACAGTAATACGCTGATGGTAGTAAAACTGATTAGTTATCAAATTAAAATAACTCCAAAACGTGAAAACCGAAACCCTGATCTTAAAATGCCGGCGCTTCAGGATTTAAGTGTCACTAGGATTTGAATAAATCTATCTGCTATTGTAAATTGAGCTCAGGTATGATATTTGTACAGAAATGTCGTGATTATTTACGTCTGTGGAGGCATAAGCCGCAATCCTTTGAGTAATATTACACTAAATTCGTCAACAGAGGCTGGAAAAAATCATTGTTGAACTTGTTCAAATGATGGTCAGCAGATTTTGCGTTCGTACTTGCGATAGGATTAGAGATAAGCACTCTGTAATAATCACTTTATCTGATATCTCTGTCAACAAAGCCTTGAAATGTTAATGCTTATTTTATAGACGCCATGTAGTCATGAAAAGTGATTTCGTTCTTGTTTGTTCAGCCTTTGTTGGAACTTTTATTTGTTTCTTACAAATGTCGTATCAGCGAGTTGCAAGACTTCATACAGCCGTCATATCACGCAATAACGCAGTTATGTGGGGAGATGGAGCCTCGGATAGTATGAATTTGAAACGAAACGAACTGGGCAGGAAGATGTAGGGGTCAGATTGTTTTTGTGTCGTTAGAGTTTGCAGTATTCCCGAAGGAACCAGTTTGCCTTGAGCGTGACGATACTCAAGTTTTTGCATAGCAATGGTCCCCTTCCCTTTCAGTCGGAAGACACTTCTTCACATGGCACAATAACAAAACAAGCAGGATCAGCCTAAGGATTTGGTGCTTCCGTGTCGTTACCAGTTGACATAATTGCATTCTGCATCGTTGCTTCGATTCTACGTGTTAGGGCAAATTGGTCAAATGGGGCCAATAATTTTCCAAATGACACCCAGGACATTGATATATGGCCTATAGGGAGAGAATGTGGGGGAGAGGTTTGGCGTCGGCGTGTAGGGAGTGACAGCAGGGAAGAGGGTAGAGGGAAATGTTTTGAAAACACAAAAATAATTAATTTTACTCCCACTCGGTGACGCCATTTGACTTAAGGACCACAGATAGTGAGATCGAAATGATTTTGGATGGATGCAAGTGACTTAGTCGACCGGAAGTTTTCACGGCTCACAATTAGGTCTTTATCATTCGGGAGATAAGAAGCAGAGAATTTTAAAGCCGATCTATACTAAGACCGTTTTGTATCTGAAGTGTTTTTTTAGCAGTGAACTAGTTATTATCACTTGTTCTTGTGCAGTGAGTCTTACATGCACCCGCTTTATAAACTGTAATTCTCTTATAGTTTATGAATGTAGGGTTGCTTATGCATTCATTCCACAAGCCGACCGGAGCTGATACAAGGTCTTTAATCTCGTTATGACGCCATGCGTCTCTGAAATAACTCGACCGTGTATTCTTTTCTACTCCAGCGCTGAATAGGGAAGGTTGGCAAAGTAAGATGACAAAACAAGACAGGCAAAGTAGCTTCGTGTAACGTAATATTGGGACGCGTTCGCGGAACCACTGTCTTCATGAAAAAACAAGTATTACGTATTCTGAGTTCGTGTCTGTATCCTTAGTTATCCAACATGGAAAGCGTATGCGCTGTATTATATTGTCATCTGTATTCTGTCCGGAGCTACCATATTTGTTTCACATTACATTGTAAGATTTACGATTTTCGGAAGAAAAAGTTACGGAACACAAAATATGTGTTTTGAGTTACTCTTACCAGTTCTGTCTGAAACATTGTCATTCTAAGAAGTATTCAGCGAGATAGTATCATAAAGGTACGAAGGTCGTCATGTATTGTATCCGTTATTATTGCCATATTTTAATTAAATTTGAAGTTTCTCGACAGAGTTTCGAAATTTCTAATGTATGAAATTTCATGAAAATCCACCCAGAGGGGGCCGAATTGTTTCATGCGGAAGAACGGACAGACAGACATGAAAAAGCTAATAATTTTTTTTTTTAATTTTGCGAAAGCGTCTAGTTGTGAAGCAACCGAACTGGTATTCCAGTGTTCTAATTGAAGATTATATGTGACATGTTTGGAAATTAGTCTCAACACTCAGAGAAATGTATAACTTTGGTTTGAAGTGTGTGCAGATCCCAACAGTTCCAACTCGTGTCTGACACTTCTTCACCTTATCTGTGCATTTCTTCCGTTTTCTTATATCGCTTTACTTCAGATCTTCCGGCTAAGATTTCTTAGAAATTTGTAATGCCCGCGTTGTGTTCCATGCCTCTCCAATCAGACTATTTTCTTATTTTAATAAGCGCTTCAAACGCAAAGTTATATATAAAAAGGTATGCACAAAAGAATTGTGCGGTTTCAAAAGTTAACAAGAAATTTATTTGTCACCATACACGGGCACAACGTACACC
>Ga0123354_10012885_pt1 | contig 12945 bp, 10 predicted proteins | sample TergutLab28metaG_2_FD_97872 | JGI IMG/M metagenome (GOLD analysis project Ga0123354, IMG submission 97872) | Labiotermes labralis P4 segment gut microbial communities from Petit-Saut dam, French Guiana - Lab288 P4 | ecosystem: Host-associated > Arthropoda: Insects > Digestive system > Gut ...
CACGAGGCTGAGTGGACCCCGTTCCAGACCCACTACTACTCAGAAAATCTGGTAGCGCCGGGGATCGAACCCGGGACCTCTGTATCTGTAGCCAGAAACTCTGACCACTAGACCACAGAGCACACATACATACATATATCACAACAGGTACAATTTACATTCTGCATATTCTAATATTGAAAATTATTGACAGAATTTTTTTTAAAATAGAGAACACACATTTACTGTCACTAAAAGTGCTACTGTAGCATTTACACACTCAAGTGTTTACATTTAAGTGTGCATATCCGTTTTATATTAGTAATATACGAACTACGTCAAAATAAAATTCATTTTTAAAATGTTCTATATTTTGCTCAAGGAAATTCTATTACCATAGAAAACGTTCCCCTTAATTTGAGAAGAACTGAAGAAGTTGTCGGAAGCAAATGTAACCTCAGATGGCTGTAGTAATGTTTGTTGCACTACGGCATAATTATTTTACTCTCGTGGACTCGAAGAATGCCGATCACACGAGGATGACGCACAGATAGCTCACGAAATGAGCAAATTAAATGTATTTTTGTGAAAGAAAAAAATACCAGGCGGAAATTAAGAAGACCCCTACTTCCTGTTATAAAGGTTTTCAGTCCTGTTGATTTTGTAACTCTCACGCCATTCACCATTGTGTACTGACGTCAGTAAATTTTAAAATTACACACAAAGAGGAGCTCAGTTACTGTATTGGTAGACTGACATTGCAAGCAGATATTTATAGATTACGAAACTACTGGATAGATAATTTCCCTTATTGTTGTTGTTATTATTATTATTATTATTATTAATACTAATTGAAGTTTTTATCTGACTATAAAATTTACTGTCACACTCATGTTCATTACATTTTTTTTCAGTCTATTAAGCTTCCGACTCTCATTCGTAATGTTACGTTACTCGTTTTAATAGGCCATTAATTTTACATAATTCAATCGTTACGCCTAAATTACTCTACTCAAGTGAAGTACCAAACCCACTTACCTCTACTAATACCAAAAAACCTGAACACATTCAGCGAAAGTTTTTGTCCCTTTGCTATAATCGATTTTTCCCAGATTCATGGCTATATTAATGCCAATTGTGTTAAACTCCTCAATTTGCACACTTTGCACGAAAGAAGACTTCAGATTGAATCAATTTTTTTTTATTAATTTACTTTTGGGGTTTCGAATCTTCTCCGTCTTTCACGGATATTGTTTGTCTCCAAGTTCCCACTCAATAACTCCCATACCTTCCTATGTTTATATTGTTTGTCTCCAAGTTCCCACTCAATAACTCCCATACCTTCCTATGTTTATATTAGTTTATCGCTCAAAGTTGTCCCTTAGCCAGGGCGGCCAATTCCGTTTTTAAAATCTGTGAAATCTTGAGCAGGCAAAGTGCTGCATTAAGTCAGAATTTATATTATGTTTATTTTTCAACGTTACACGTTGTAATTAATTGCCGGTCCCGGTGGCCGCACGGTCTAAGACGCAGGTCTGCGGCCGCTCCCCTGCTGAGATTGTGGGTTCGAATAGTCTGCTTGAAGCCGTTGAGCGTGAAGCTTGTGCAGTGAAGCAGTGCCAGCCAGCGTGCAGCGAGTGCAAGGAAGTGACTGTGCGTAGTGTGGTTTACCATACTGTTAGTGTTAGTGCAGAGAAGCGGAGTAGGAACAATGGAATTATGAGTGAACGACAGAACACTGTGGTCTGTTCCTTTGAACCTAAAAGCCCCGAATTTCAGCTCTTGACATTCATGAATGGATTTTCGAACAACTGCACGTGGCGGAAAATGTAGTGACCATGATACAGATGGAAGGGACGCGCCGCCAAGTGTGCATCAAATTCGCCAATTTCCAGTACTTGCAGGACTTATTCCATTCAACTACCGGCCAGTCCGAATACAAACACGACAATGGGGAAATATCGCAAGTGAAGATCGAAATGGCTGGAATGGACATGAGGCGTGCGATGTTAGCAAACCTTCCCCCTGAAACACCAGAGTAAGCAGTAAGTTTCGCCTTCTCCCAATATGGTGAGATGAAGGAGATGCAACGAGAAGTTTGGTCTAAGGCCTATCGTTATAAGGCTTTGTGGCGTCGGAATCGTAGTTATTGCCTTAACGAAACATATTCCATCCAATATAATGATAGCTGGACATATAGGGTCAGTATCATATGAATAACAGCCCACGCCCTGCAATGGCTGCGGTGAAACGGGACATTTCAACCAGGTTTGCCCCAAGAGGCGAAGAGTAGGGATTGCAACGACCAAGGAGCCCACATTATCATGGGCCGATATTCCGGTAAGTGGAAATTGGAACCCGAGGTCTGATGGAGGGGAGAAGGAGGAGGAGGCTGACCAACAGGGTATACAGACGGGCTACGGCGATGAGCATCAAGCAGAATATGGGGAAGCAATGCAAGAGGACAACACGCATTCGAGTGGTATTGCGTCGGAACAGAGCGAAGAACCGGCACGGTGTGCGGTAGGCGGATGCGACGTCCGGAATAATGCGAAGGCACCGTGCGTTGAGGGAAGACCGGGAGTAGAAGACTTAATTGATTGCGGAGAGGAGATATTAGGAGATACAGACGCAACGGTGGAGTGTTAAGCCCTACTTCGACAACCACAATAAGACATGACTACAACAAGAGAGGCGCGGGAGGAAGAGGAACGAGGGAGAGAGCAGCAGGAAATCAGAAGTGGGGAGTGATGGAGGATCGCACTCAACCAGTCGAGGAGGTGAGGACTGCGACCCCATCGAGCAGTCCCAAAAGAACAAAAAAAAAAGAGAATAGAGAGTATCGTAGAAAGGTCCATGTACGTAAACGTAGTAGGACGAGAAACGCACTGTCCAAGTAAGTAATGACACAAGTGATCAGCCTCACCTAGGTGAGATGGACGTGCTCAAGATTGCGACATTAAACATCAATGGATTTGCTTCGAGAACAAAGGTAGAAATGTTAGAGGACTTCCTCCGACGACAGGAGATTGACATTCTTTTCCTTCAGGAAGTCGCACACTCTACAATCGGCACCCTGCGCAGTTATAAGGCCTACAGCAATGTGGGGACGGCAGGGCGGGGCACCGCCATGGTGACGAGGAACGAGATAACGATCACAAACATTACAAGGCTACCGTCGGGACGAGGAATAGCGGCATGTGATTCGTCAAGGTTTATGCCCCGTCAGGAACAGCCAAGCGACAGGAGAGAGAACGTTTCTACAACAATGAATTCCCCTACTTGCTGAGGGCGTGCCCATCCAATTTGAACGCCGGAGGAGACTTTAACTGTGTACTCAATCAGACAGATAGCACTGGGCACTTCAACTATAGTAAGGCGCTCGACGCACTAGTTGGTGGTTTGAACTAGAGTATATGTGGCGTGCGGACCCCTTAAGGACTGTTTTCACGCACTACTCCCTGATGGGAGCATCAAGGATTCACCGGATATACACAACGAAAGAACTGATTGACAAGAAGTTGGTGTGGGGACTCTGGCAGCAGCTTTCACCGATCACCTATCAGTGGTAATGCGGCTCTCCGTAGATGTCCCCATCGTGCGACGGAACAAGGGATTCTGAAAAAAACACTTTCATTCTTAGCGAGGAGGCTTTTAAAGAGAGGTTGCGCCAGAAGTGGGCGGTTTGGAGGCAGCAGAGAAGGTTCTATCCCGATTGGGTCATGTGGTGGGGAAGGTAAACAAAAAAACAGATTCGTCTTTTCTCTATTCAGGAAGGGTCCGAACGTCGGCGGGACTTCGGGAACATGGAGAATTTCCTCTACGAGTGCATTTATGACGTTCTGCGGAACACCTACTCACACGGACAGAAGATGATAATGCTCAACCGTCTGAAAGGTAAGATAACTAACCTACACGCAGACAAATTGCAGCGAGTAATGCTAGACAATGACAAGCCGAACCGGTTAGCGGGAGAGAGACCAGTGCGCTTTCACATTCTTCAGATGCGAAAACGACAGGAAGCCAGAATGATCCGAAGTATACAGGACGAGTGTGGGTACACCCAGTAGACAAAGAAAGGCATCACACAGCATTTACTTCCTCCCTGCGACGTAAATATGAACCAGTCGCGGCGGAAGAAGAGTGTGTCGCGTAATGGCCGAAGCAGGGCAGCGGGCTTTATCGGCGGCTTGGAGAGATCTGTTGGAATAGCCCATTTCACTGGAGGAAGTACAAAACGCCGTGAGAAAAGGAGGAAAAGCTAAAGCCCCAGGGTGTGACGGTAATGTGTTAGGGTTCTACACGGCGAACTGGACAACGACCCGAAACGACATTGGTGCTATGATGAACCAAGTGTTCATGGAGAGAAAAGTGTCCGCGCAACAGAAGCATGGAGTGATCGTGTGCCTGCCCAAGTCAAGTGACCCGACCGCACCGGCGGACTTTCGGCCCATTACCCTGTTGAATACGGATTAAAAAATAATGGCCCGTGTCATCGCCTAGCGATTGCGCCCCATGATGGAGGAGCTATTACATCTGAGCCAACACTGCGGGGTGCCTGGGAGGACCATCTTTGAGGCGATGGCGACCGAGCGTGAGGCTATTGCACAAACAGAGATGATGCACGTGCCACTGTGCCTCCTTTCCTTAGACTTTCAGGAGGCATTCGATAGAATCTCCCACCAGTATCTTTTCACCATCCTGCGAAACTATGGATTTGGTGACTGGTTTGTGGAACGAATCAAGTGCATGTATGAGGAAGCCACATCCTCAATCCAAATTAACGGCCACGTAGCTGGGCCAATCCAGATTCACAGTTCAGTTAGACAGGGATGCCCCATGACAATGCTGCTCTTTGCCTTATATGTGGACCCGCTGCTCCGCATCTTGGATCAGAAACTACTGGGTATCTGCATTGGAAAGCGAGCCAGAAACACAGTGGTGGTGGCATACACTGACGATATCACCATCTGTGTAACGACGCCGACGGACGTACCTGTCATAAATGACGCGATACAATGCTACGAAAAAGCCACGACAGCTCGCCTGAACACACGGAAATCGAAGGCGCTGGCGGTGGGAGGATGGAGTACATCCACGGTTACGCTGAACATACCAACCACGCTGAAATAAAGATTCTAGGCGTCACTTTCTCAGGTACTATCGAGCACTCAATGAACAAGAGCTGGACGAACGTAACAGGCAAAGTGAGAGCCCAGGCAAGGGACACATACGAGCGGAACATAAGCCTCTGACAACGGATTCGTTACGTGCAAGCATACCTCCTAGCGAAAATATGGCATACGGCCCAGGTGTTCCCGGTACCCACGACGTGTACCCGATAATTGACGACTACTATCGCGTGGTACATGTGGAAGGGAGCAACGTTCCGAGTACAAATATCGACTCTACAGATGCCGAAGAGACAAGGAGGCTGGGGCCTAATTGACATTGAGGCGAAGTGTCGAGCTCTCCTGATCGGCCTAATGTGGGCACAAAACATGAAGAAGAGCTCTGCAACAGCGACATGGCTCCGGGAGTGGAAACTGGATGGACCCGGGTCGAACCCCCCTTACATAGAATGGATACCGATGACGTGAGAGTATCTATATCGATCCGCCCTGTCCATGGTCTAAAAAGCCCCCCCCCCCCCCGGAATGACGAAGCGCTCCGGACATTCAAACTGCGCGTCTATAATACTCTACATCCAATGGCGACAGCGACGAGAGAATCCAAACAAATGAGGATAAAGCAACTACATCCGGACACACAATGGATGCCGGTGTGGAAAACCTACATACGGTCTGGGTATCGGAGGAAATCGCATCCATGTGGTACATCGTGGCACATGATATAGTGCCGACTAATGACCGCCTGCACGTCATCAGGTTCGTGGAGTTGGTTCGCTGCAGACACTGCGGAAGGCGAGACACCCTCGTACACCGGCTGACGGAATGCAACGAAAGAACGTCCATCTGGTTGCGGACAAGGGAAAGAATTGAGCAGATGCTTCGAACGGATCCGCGTCGCATTCCCGCCGACTGGTGTCTACAAACCCATTTCCAATTCTGGGCGCCACAGCGACATAAAGCGATACTGTGGTTACTGGCACATCTCGTTATATACCGAATGCAGCAGCAAAGACACTTATCACTGCTCGACTATATCGATATCTAGAGCCGCGCGCGATGGAAGTCATACCGGGCGGCCCGCCGGATGTAGCAGGTAGGAAACTGTCTATCGATACTCTAGACAGTGCCCGCTCTCTAGGCGAGAACCAAAGGAAGGAGCAAACCGTTGTCAGGATGGGACACGGTGTGGGGAAGGGAACCCCCCCCCCCCACAACCGCTGGAGTTAGGCTGTGTAAGTGTGACTGCTAGATGACATGGTATGGGAAACGCACTACCAAAACACGAGACAGAAGTGATGTAAGTTCCTATGTATGTGATTGAAAGTACAATAAATGTTTCCAAAAAAATCCAACCGCGGGCATGGATGTCTGTCCGTTGTGAGTGTTGTGTGTTGTCAGGTAGAGGTCTCTGCGATGAACTGATCACTCATTCAGAGGAGTCGTTCCGACTGTTGTGCTTCGTTGTGTGTGATCTAGAAACCTCGTGAAGGAGAAGGCCATGGCCCACTGGGAGCTGATGCGCCAAAAGAAAAAAAATATACATATCGTAATTAATTACTCACTTGTTTCTTGTGTGTCCTTTTATTGTCCCGTGTTATATGCGTTGGTCCGTTGTGCTCTTTCTGTTATGCACCACTTGGCTTTCGACTCAGCAGTAATTAATAAGCAGTAATTGAATTATAGTTAAAAAATAATTTTTATTCTCGGTGGTGGTTGTAGTAGTAGTAGGATTAGTAGTAGTGTATTATTAGGAGAATAGGAGAAGTAGGAGTAGCAGCACCAGTAGTAATAGTACTAGTAGGATTATTAGGAATAGTGTACTAGTAGTAATAGTAGAAGTAGTAACAGTAGCAGTAGTGGCAGCAGTAGTAGTAGAGTAGTAGTAGTAGTAGTAGCAGTATTGGCAGCAGTAGTAGTAGTGTAGTAGTAGGATTAGTAGTAGTGTATTATTAGGAGAATAGGAGAAGTAGGAGTAGCAGCACCAGTAGTAATAGTACTAGTAGGATTGTTAGGAATAGTGTACTAGTAGTAATAGTAGTAGTAGTAGCAGTAGTGGCAGCAGTAGTAGTAGAGTAGTAGTAGGATTAGTAGTAGTAGTAGTAGCAGCAGTATTGGCAGCAGTAGTAGTAGTGTAGTAGTAGGATTAGTAGTAGGAGGAGGAGTAGCAGTAGTAGTGTAGTGGTGGTGGTAGTAGTAGTAGTAATAGTAGTATCTGTTATGGCTGAATTTGTTACTCATAGTTTCTGTCCACCTCACAGGTATCATATCCAATTTACGTGTGTTACACAGTCTCCATTCTGTCTTACGGTCTATACAAACTACTCCCCAATACTGTATGCCTGTCACCACCTATTATTTTAGGGTTCTGTACATATCACGTGCTGCTGCAGTCTAAAACGGAATGACTTGAAACGTGGAAGGTATTTAAGACATGCTGGTAGTGTGCGTAGGGTCCATGTCTGGCGCTGTATGAACAGAAGCTGATCCATAACTTCACTCGTCCCGCTTCGTCACCCACACTTCCAAGTCATCAATCCTAGACCGTAGGGTCACCTTCATTTCAAAATGTTATTCGTGCCCCATGTTTTTATTGCTGATTTTACTAATAAAACTATGGCGGGCACCTTCCAAAGGCATCACTTTTATAGACTAATATATTTTACTGCAAACTGATCAGTTGTGTAGAAGTTTAAAGAGGTGCAAACAGGAAATATAATGATGCCGTCAGCAAAATTTTTTCCCTTGCAAAACGAAGCTGCACTTAGTTTGGGTGGTCGCTAAACCTGGAAGTTCACTGAGGTGTAAAAATGTTGCGTCCTTTGAAATTTACATGACGGTAACCTGAGAGTGTGAAGACTAACGCACATCTAAACCTCCTTACTAATTCCGCCCAACAGCCATGTGCAACCAGGCACGGCTCTCATCCATAGACTCTGGGTTTCTCCGGCGACCTTCCTAACTATTAACATTTGTGCCATGCTAGACACAAGCCTACCTTTAGCGCACTCTTCCCTGCTTTATTCCTAACTTCCTTTCGCCTTATAACTCAACCTCTTTCCTCCACTCTTCCTTTGCATCGTAACTAACATCTGACAGTTTAGACTGTTTTGATAAATTGGACTCCGGACTCGTGTTCCAAATTATGATTTCTTTCCAGTAGGCTTTGCCATTGGGGTTCTTGTTGATGTTCTGGCGTTTTGATTTACAGTTTCGTTTGATTTTCTTTTTCCGCATCACGAGCAAGTATTGTGTTGCGTATTGCCGTATGTGTGGGGCAAGGTGTTAGGTTATGCTAGTGCAATAACCTTACCAGCTTAATGTGCCGATTGTTGGGAAATTTGGGAGCCTCAACCTCCTGAAACCCCTCTGGGCCTGTAAAAAACTTGTACAGGGATTGCTTTAACTTGTACACGTGTATTTATTGGTGGGTGTGTGTTTGTGTGTGTGTGTGTGTTTATTCATAAAGCGAATTTGTAACTCTTTATACATTTATTTTCCCATTTGTATGATAATAAATTTGTTAACTGTTATCTCTTTATCATTCTCCTCGCATCTGATATTTTATACGCGTTAGCTCCCATCACATGTTCTGTGTCATAATTTGTTTATTTTGGGATAATATGTGGAGGTTGGAGGGGTGGGAGTTTGTATTTACTTTTAAATGACACAAACATGAATGCAGGTGAGATAACATGTTGTAGAATTACAGTACTTTTAGTCACAGCGTATTGTTAGGCTTGCGTTAGTCGTGGTTGCAGGGCGCAGTTCGGCGGTAAGAAATATATTGTTAATGCTGGAATAACGATATGTGATTTTCAGCTGTTACTGCGGCTGTATGAAGTATATTTTTTATGGTGTAAGAAGATTTAAATGGAGTCTCTGTCCAACGCTTTGCAGGTATCTCCGTCTCCGTCGTCAGAATTAATACAGCAATTAAAGTGAATGCAGGGTGCACTTAAACCCATAAATGGTTACCATATAAACCCTGAGCTTGGCCAAGAAGACAGGCGATTTCTTGAAAGGATTGGTGCAAGTAAAGTTAAGCTGTTTCTACGAAGGCCATGAAGTCATAAGGGGGAGTAGCAGCATACCTCCATTCATTCTTAATATCGGCTCTTGCTGGAGACAGTTGTCTAGTTGACGACACAGCTACTTTCTTCCCATAGAACTCGTCTGGACGCTGTGTAGGATAGACGCTGCCGACGAAGCACTAAGTTCCTTCCAAACGCTGGAAGCCGATTAACACATCCCAGAAGAATGGAATCATTACATGAAAAGTTAATATCCAACGCATTCTGAATTTATTTCTTTCGTTCAGGTTTTCCACATCAGAAGGGAATTAGAAAAGAGGCTAAAGGCAGACTTGGTCCTGCTTATACAGTATCACAGTTGACTATTTAATTAAGAAAAATCTGCATTACGTCCAGAAACATGGAGGAAGGTTACTTCATAAAAATGGAGCGTGATGAAACCTTAACTGTGTGCAGGAGTAAGCATTTCGTACTGTATTCGCACTATGAATAATTATTTTGGAACGAGACCAAACTGTCGTGTGTTACTGTAGTCCGCAGCTGAAGGCGCACAGTTCCCGTGTTGATGTATATACAAAGCGTGAAACGTTGCACTGGAATTTCCATATTATTAAACAAGTTTTGCTTTATCATTTCATTGCTCAGGTCTGTTGCTGAGATTCCTTTGCATAACCGTCACCACTACCACCATCATCACCTACCTAACATGCAGTTTGGCCACCTGTTGACCCGCTCCGTTCTCACACGTCTAGAAGTCTGTCTAATGTTCTCCGCTGGTTTCTTCTGTCTCTTGGTCTCTATTTTTTAGTATTCTCAATAATCTGTCACAAGACATTCTGTTCACATTTTGCAACCGATGTGTCTTGAATTCCTGTATTTGTACACAATGAGTTTACATTGACGTCCGATGCTTCTAGGCTTTGATCTCAATTTCCTTATTCATACACAAAGATATTCCTTGGCATGAGGATTTATTTTAGAATCTCAACATGAAATTTCTTTCATTGTGTCCGCTGACGACTGGTTCAAGTGTTTAGCCGTTTTGTAGCAGAATGAAATATCGGCAGGCATGAAAGTTACACAGTCGTGCGAATTTGTGCAATAAACTGTACGTCTCTCACACTGTGCAGCACGAGCTGCCAATCAACATATGCACTGGATACAACACAATTCATGATACATATTAAAACTGCTGCCATCATCAGGGTGCGTTGGGCCGTACAGCAGGTACAACAAACCTTATCTGGACGAGATCTGTTCGGATCACGTAAGATGTTTGTGTTCGTACTGCATACAGAATAGAAATAGCTATGAACGTGTGTCTGAAAGACCTATTGCTTAATTTTGATATCACCACGTTATAATTTTAGATTTATCAATTTTGTGTGTTTTAGAATTTCAATATTTTAATCAATCAAATAAGGGCGACGCAATACCTATATTAGCTGGTTGGAATTGTATTCATTTGTTCTAAAAAGTTCCTGAGGATGGCATCCCGGTGCCGAAACATGTAGGAGTTTAATGCTTGTCATGAATTTATTTTATTAAGTCCGTTAGTTGGTTGGTGTACCAAATGTGAAAAAAGTGTGGCCTTCCTAAACCTATGTTCTTTAGTTTATTAATGGCCTCCATTAAACGTACAGTCATCAACACTGGGAAGCTGAAACATTACTGTTCTTACGGTTTTCATACTACACTGAAAATCAGAAAATGGCAGCGTAAACGTTCGTCAGATTTTGTAAGGCAGTGTTTTTCACGTGTCACATTAAGGTAATCAGCACTGAACAAAGAAACAGATTCTTTGTTTTCTTAACACTTTCCGAAAAATTCCGTTCATATCAAAGGTTCACATAAGTAGCTTATTTAACGTATTTAAGACACTTTTTTGTACAAAATTACAGTATTATTCATTTTTTCCCTGTACATAAATCTCCTTAACTCTTACCATAACAACTATGTCTTATGTAGAATGGGTGTCGCTAGTATTTATGCAAAAGGGCCTCTGTAGCTTTCTGACATCAGCAATTCGCAAGCCCATCTTCTTTGCGTTACTGTAGACAGCCTAGTCAATATTAGTAGCTACGGGTGTGATGAACAACCTTCAGTCATTGGCCATAACACAGACCGGTAGACCAGTGGCCAATCACCGCACAACAATGTAATAGAAAATAGCTTCACCCTCCTGACGGTTTAGATCTGTTCAAATTCGTAGATCGTACATTCTGAAACATCTTGTAAAGAACGCCGAACATTTTAACACACTGTAAGTTCCTTCCGTATCGTAGCAACAGATTTACAACTGATTATAATTCAGTTACTCTAAGCGGGAAAATTTAAACTTTGGTAGTCTACTTGAAAATTACGTGCGTTTGCTGGCCAAACATCAACGGTTTCTTCAGCCTCAATTCGTACCTTGCAGACAACACAGCTCTCTTAACTGTAGAACTCTTTCTTTGGCCTCACATTATACGTAAGGCAGAACTCATAGTCTTGCGCAAGTTTGCGTGTTAAGCAAAGTCGTAATGTGTTGGCGAATCTTCGTGAAAATCCCAATTATTAATTTCCACAAAAAATCCACAAGACAAATCTTAATATTCGCGTTTCCTAGTTGTCTTATGAAAGTGCCTACAACGGTCTGTTTTTTTTTTTATTTGTACTTTGCTTAACATCGCAGACAACACCAAAAATAATAACGTCGCAAGGCGGTCTAAATTGTCGATAAAAATTCTAGCCAAAAGGATCTGAAATCGAAGAGTCGTGGCCTAATAGCGGCACTATTCTGGAATTAGTGGGGAAGGACTTAGGAAAACCACTAATACCGAAATCCTGGCGTCGTGGTCGATATTCGATGGTAGCACACCTTAACACAAATCTGTAATCCTACCCGTTGAGTCAGCCTGCTATATGAATTAACACAGCGCGCGCGGAATTGCATAACGACAAATAAAATTTGCAGATGTAACTAACAGTTCGGTGAAAGTGTTTAGGATTATTACTGTAAACAATCCTTTAAATCCCATGAATTTTTACCTTTTTCACAGAGTCGCGACAGGTCCTGTTACCTTCTTTGTGTACTTCTGGCCGTCTGTCTGTCTGTCTGTCTTCATCAGCCTGTACGGCTCCCACTGAACGGATTTCCGTAAAATTTTATACCATGGATCTCTATGAAAGTCTGTTGAGGAAATCCAAATTTTGTAAAAATCGGACAAAAATATCAGACACTTTATACGAAGACCTCAGTACATGTCATCGTTGCTGGTGAAATTATAACGCCATAAAAAGTTTTCTTCGTCCGTCCGTTTGTCTTTCCAAATGTATCAGCGCGCCTCCCATTGGACTGGTCTCTATGAAATTTCGTATTGGGGGCTTCCATGAAAATATGTTGAGAAATTCCTAATTTTTATATAATCGGGCAAAACTGTCAGACCCCCAGTACGTCTTTCATTTTGTCGCCACACAAGGGCTGTCTGCAAGTGGCATGATACAATAAATAGCAATATAACTAGACTGCACTACTGCGGTACGTTAGACGTACCCAACTATCTTTTCAGATTTATCTTCGGGTGACATTTGCACTGACATCACCCTAATGTGAAGTGACGTTACTGCAGGCAACAACAGCCTGTAGATTTCACTGCATGTTATTTTGCTGCATTCTTCACAAGACACACTAAAACTAAAAAAAAACTAAACTCCGTGGCCTTAGTCCGCACGCGAACTATACCGACAGAGCGGCCGCCGCTGGTCGGCGAAGTTAGTGCCAACTTTTGCGGATAGAGGGGTGTCACGTGGTCAGCGCAACG
>Ga0123354_10012886_pt1 | contig 12945 bp, 6 predicted proteins | sample TergutLab28metaG_2_FD_97872 | JGI IMG/M metagenome (GOLD analysis project Ga0123354, IMG submission 97872) | Labiotermes labralis P4 segment gut microbial communities from Petit-Saut dam, French Guiana - Lab288 P4 | ecosystem: Host-associated > Arthropoda: Insects > Digestive system > Gut ...
ATTATTATTATTATTATTATTATTATGTTGAACAAATCAAGAATAAAATATGGGCAGAACACGTGGCACGCCTGGATGGTATGGCGGCGGATACAAACTTGTATCTGGAAGGGCTGAGACACATTTCCACTTGATTGAGGTAGGTGTGCGTGGAAAGATAATATTAAAGTGGATCTTAAGGAAGAAGTTAATGAATATGCAAATTGGGTTCATCTGCTTCGGTGTGTTGATCAGTGGCGGGATCTCGTAACACAGTGATGGTTCTTCGTGATGAACAAAGACAGAAAATTTTGTGATAAGCTGAGCGACTCTTAGCTTCTGATGAACGATTGTGCATGTTTCAATTGGAAAGTGTACTAATGTTCATGCACATGTGTAGTATATTTCGTATTCGGTAACATAATTTCAATGCAATCTTACCATAAATTACATTTTATGCAGTATAGCTTTGAGTCTACGCTCGGAGACAGAGATCAAACGTTTTCCGCAATATTCTCCCACTTTCCGACGACTCTCCATCCCACTTGTTGTAGCACAGCAAACAGTTTTCTTGAGGAACTGTTATGAATTACTCTATGATTACATATGTTTTAAGTTAAGGAAGTTAATTTACATGAACTCTTGACGTCAGTGAGTAAGAAAATATCAGATTGGTTCCTTATCTGTCTTGAGGCCTATAAACACGTAAGCAATTCTCTTTCCTTCATCCTACTTCTCTCGCCTTACAAGAACCTTTAGTGACTTTTTGAGGTCCGTTGTGTATTTGGAGTCTGTTAGGTTCGTGGAATTATTTTTTTTATCCAAGTTCCTTTGGCATTGTGAAGTAAGATGGTTCCCAGTGAACAATTGCTTATATGGTACTGCTTGTAATTTGGTTCTTATCTATGATTTATTTTCATGATTTAATCCTACATTTTGTTTTTTTTCCCCCTTTTCGCTTAACCGTTTTCTTTCCATAGTTCGTCGCCAAGTTTCCTGTCCAATTGTCTTTACATTAAAGCTTGAAAGTAATACTTAGTTCCCCAGGACAGGTTACTTGCCTACCACTAGTTAGTCCGTTGGTGGGTTTGCCACCTTTCAACCTCTGTACAAGCATATTCTGCAGCATTTTCTGTGCGGAAGATGGAACACTTACACAACTGTGACTCGGTCCCCAGCGTCTCGTTATATAGGGCAGGTGACACCACGCGCAGGTGAGGATGGGTTTTGTGTAGCAGAGCACACTGTAAAAAATAATGCTGTATTACAAACCAAATGGACGAAGACTTGGAAAAAAAACCTCTGATGAGGCTATTAGACGAGGCCCAAACAAGACTACAAGGCCTAACTCGTGACCGATGATGATGATGATGATGATGATGATGATGATTTAATCCTGTGTCTACAGTTGACAGCATCGTAAAAGGACAAATTTTATGTTATAAATAATTATTAACTATTTTCTTATTTAAATTTGTTTTCAAGGGTTGCACAATATAGCGCTGTGCTCGAGATTAAGGCGGGATTCTGACGTCATAGCGTCCCTCTTTGTGTTAAGCGTAGCTTTTTTCCTTAGTGCGCGTCCGAACGAGTCGGTGCGAAGTTATCCATGGGGGATCAAGCAGACAGCACGTTTTATTACACTGGTGATACTTACGTCAAATGGTGATAATTCTTGGCTGCATAGGGCAGTAATTACATTTCAATACTCATATGAAGTGTTTGTTTGAGTACCTTTATCAACAATAACAAGGTGTTACTAATATTAGTTCAACAAACATTGTCAAATGAACTTGCGTGTGCAAGTGTTGTGCAACATAATGCTACATTATGTGAATAATTTGGTACTATATGATAACTAATTATTGCACAGGGCAATCCAACAAGTTTTAAGAGTTAATACAATTGAACAAAACAGTATTGTTACATTTTACGTAATTCTTGTGTGTGGTAAACAATGCACGCTTAACTTGAACGACAAGAAGTAAGCTTACTATATAAGCAATTCATTGACATTAAGAGTGCTATAGTGAGTATGCAGCATTTATTACTGTAATTTGTGGCGTTTTGAATAATAATTCATATTTTAATGAACCAGCAATTACTGACAAACTAAACCCCAGTTTGTAGCTGTATGTTCCTCGAGCCAGACGAGGCGACAGTGACATTTCTTATGCAAAGTACTGTACGAGATGTGACAATTCCCGCCATGCCAGCATATTTGTCGATTCGAGCATTGTCTAAACAGACATATTTGATGACGTGTCTGTGGCTGCGTTGTGTATGTTGCTGAAGCTAATGAAGGAGCAGCAGCAGCAAAGGAATAGTGTGTTGTTTATTGACGTGCGTTTCATTTCCGTTGCAAAACTTCGTGACATGTTGTTTGAGCAATTCCTTTGAATTTGGGGGTTTGCCGATGTTTGCGGTAGGTTATGGCGCTGATGCTACGAGAAAGTCGAATCTTCAATGCCATGATTCCCTTCTCACGAGCTCGGATCAGTGTGATGCTGACTTTGTCGCAGGTACTCTTCCTTTTGAGTTTATTGAACGATTTAGAATACTGAACCACTATTACTCTTTAAAAATATCGACAACATTACGTGACGTTGATTTTGAGAAGACCGGATGTATGACGTAATGTATGAATATTACCTCATGCCAATTACCCTTCACGTGACATGCTCGCTGTCTGGGAATTCTTGACCAGAAAGGGCTTAACAAAGTTACTCGATCCGCCATAATTTCCAGATTTAGTCCCGTGCGACGTTTGGCTGTTATCAGAACTGAAGGGTCGCAGATTTCTAGACAGTTCTGACTTTCAGTGACTTACGACGACCTTTCAGAAGGGCGTGAGCCCTGATTCACGAAGTGTGCTGCTGCCCAAGAAGACTGCTTCGAATGTGGCAGGAACAGTAATTAAACGCATATACACACCAGTGCTTTTGAGAAACCAACTTCCAAAATTTTGAGGCCAGAGTAATGCTTAATTAAACACACTGAATAAAATGGGAGCCCTTATTTTTAAGGAGTTGATATATGTACGATGAACGTCAGAAGTCTCCTCTCAGACGATGGCGATCTTCATATGACTTGTCATTAGCTTTGCAAAGAATGCTCCACAGTATAAGTTGTAATCATTACAATTGATAACCAACAAGATACAACTATTTTGATTTATTTACTTCTAGTCAGCTCTACATGTTTCGGGCGATGTTTTCGCCCATCATCAGGAGCATATCACTGTAACTTCAGCTTCTGGTATTGTCCACCGATGTTGCTGCTGGCTGGTGTTGCGTAACTTTTGAGTTCCACTCAATACGCAACACCAGCCAGCAGCAACATCGGTGAACAATACCAGAAGCTTTAGTTACAGTGATACGCTCCTGATGATGGGCGAAAACATCGCTCGAAACATGTAGAGCTGATTAGAAGTAAATAAATTAAAATAGTTGTTGGTTATCGATTGTAATTACACTAACGATGCACGGATACACGTATGTTAAAGTTGTAATCCGTTCGCCTCTTTGAGCAGCGAGGATAAACATACTCAAAATTTTAGATTTCCCAGTTGAATTCAATAAACATTCAACATACACCATTACAATTTACTTAGGTAAATATTTATCAGTATTCAATGACTAGTTCCTCAAGTAATCAAAAGAAAGCTGATATTTTCGACACTGGTCCAAATACAAGCACAGCATTTATATGAAGAGGTAAACTCTTTTTTTACGGTAAGAATTAATAAGCCATATAATCTATTATTGATGAAATGAAACACGTTGATAACGATTTATTTTAACAAGCGTTGATGAATTATGAATCTCTTAAAAGATGTACGTTAATAAGCAAGTTCCTGTAGAGCAGTGCTTCTCAAACTCAGGTCGCGACCCACATCAGGGACCCGGGGGGTCTGAAGTAGGGTCGCGAGAGAGTTTTATGGTGAATTCCATAATTTAAAAAAATCACAATTTGTACCTAATTCATAAAAAATGATTGACATTTGTTTCTCTCATATTTTGTATATTTAATATTGTCTCCAAAAATATTGAATTTGACAAATAACACTAAAAATTTAATATTTGTTTAACAAGTGGTAATTTTCAATAGTATTCAAGAAAAAGCATCAGTATGAATTCATTTACAGTAAATGTCACCGGCTACTGCCTTTTCCAGTGTACGGTCGCAGGTCACATGCCATTTGCTACTTTGTTGTCACGCACATAACATATTGGAAACCGCTGCTATAGAGCAGCAAAGAGAAACTCGGGTCTGTCATTGTTAACATTGCTCTGCGTTTTCGAAACATTGTAATGAATTCTCCGGTATGTTCGGTATAGCGTTTATAAACGAACAGTTATTAGGACATAAGTTTAGAGGTCTGTGACCTTAGTCTACATGTGAAATCCAAATAAAATTTGATTCTCAAAATGTTTTAATGAAACCTGAGACAAATTTCATCCTGTAAATCATGCATTTTGAAGCACTCTTCTCGATAATCTTAGTCCTTGTATTACTCTTGTATTGCAATAAAAATTTGTATGGAAAACGAAACAGCCCTTGAGTACAGGAAGTTTAATATAAGCTTCGTTTTATAGGAATTTTAGAGAGTACCTTTACAGTAAATCCAAAATATGAAGTTTTTTTGTATGTTGTTACTCGAGGAAAAACGCGTTTGCCCCAGAGTAGCATTTCAAGTACCTTCTTTCACAACAACAAAACTTCAAACGCTTGCAATATATACAGGAAGTGAATTTTTTAGCACGTATTCAGTATTCTGCTAAACGTCACAGAATAAAATATCAAAATATTTCAGGAGTAAAGTGTTTAATTCAAGTTTAAAAGTTAGGCTTTTATATTGTGTTTTTTAAGAACATAATCCATTTTTTTGAGGTGCGTCATCTCCGTTGTGTTGGTTCAATAACAATTTTTTGTGTATTACACATATGGTCGAACACAACTATACTCGTACATTTGTGTTCGACTGTATGTGTAATACACAAAAATTCTTTGTTATAATTAATCCACAACCATACAGAAGAACATAGTTTATATGGAATTCACAGAGTAGAAGAACAATAACTAAGAATGACTGCTCCAGGCAATTAGTCAATTTAACTTACTTGATTAATAAATAAGAATTCCTCTCAAGTATATTTGTACGTCAAAAATTCAAATGAAGTATTCATAAGACAAGACCGTCTTCAGTGCTTTTGTCTAGTTTTGGGGTGTAGCAATTTACTGCAACAGAAATTATTCATCAAGATATAAAACCAACTTTTATAATTATTCTGTAATAACTTCGCTTGGCGCTGTTGAAGAGTTTTAAACAATGCAGACGTCGTAAAATCTGGACATTTAAGTACGAAATAGTCGCCTTTCTAGGCGACAGCTTCACTAGCGGTTGAGGGGGGGGGTACGTCAAAACATAATTTTCTTGTATCCTACTTTATTATGCTGACGACGACGTGTTTCGGCCACTGTGGGCCATCTTCAGGTCACAAAAATATATATAGAGGAAAACTATACAGAGTATGATCACAGTATAGGTGCATATTCTGAACTTTCAACGAGATCTCGTTGTCGGTTGGATTATACATATTGAGCTAAAAGTACCTCTTCTAAATAGACTATAAGAATTTTATCATCATCATCATCCTCCATGGAGTAAGTCGTTTGACCTGTTCCGGCATCGACGCAATGCCATCGTTTTCTGGGTCGTCCACGAACTCTTCATTTAATCCGCCGATATCCAAGGCTGTGCGTCTTTGCTTACGAGTACTTTGTTTTCCTTGGGAGGGTTACCAACCCATCCGCAAAACCCCCATTCTTGGAGGATCAGTTTGTCTCTCTTAGTCTGGCCCCTCTCTTACGGCCTGTCTGACTTGGGAGGCCCTACCAGGAACATAACGTTCCCGCCGGCATAGCCCGTAAGGTCATTGAGGCCCGCAAGCCCCTCCCCCCCCTCTCGCCACGACAAGGAGGAGACAATCGGGGGAGAAGAATTTGATAGCTTTATGTACATATATAATGAAGTAATACGTACTCTTACAAATGGTGCATTAAGTTAGATTGTAATATATAAGCAGTACGCCCTATATCACGCGAAAAACTAGGAGAGGTTTGTACATGGTGAGTGGAGAGATAGGGGTGTCCCAAGCGTTCCTGGTGCGTTGGTACGTCGGTGGCGGCTACATGGATGTTTATGAAGTGGTTGTATTTTATGTTTGTGGCAAAATATAGTCCAGAACAAGTATCCTTGGCCTATCTGGTGGAGAATCTGTTAGCTCTTGTAAAGTTATGTTGCAGGTAGCCGAAATGAAAATGGACGGCTGTGTGTGAGACGTGACCTCTTAAGTGAAGCAACCCGTTCTGGTTTGGGTTTCTGCAGTGTGATGGGATGCCTTATCCGGACTTCAAGTTCTGGTGGGGTCCGTTCTGGGTCCTTGTCACTTTTTGTAGCGGTGGTGTCCGTTCCAATAAGAACTGTAGTGATTTTCGACTGTTTGAACTTTGGAGTGCGGATGGTTCCCGTATCGCGTTTTGTGTACACCACTCTGTGTTTCTCATTACTGTGGCTGAACGCGCCAGGAACGCTTGGGACACCCCTGCCTCTCCACTCAGCACGTACAAACACCACCTAATTTTTCGCCTGATATAGGGCGTACTACTTCTAGCTTAATGTACCAATTGTAAGACTAGATATTACTTAATTATATACACCCATTCTTATATTCTAGGTAGAAGATGTACTTTTAGCTCAATGTGTATAATCCAACCGACAAAGAGATCTCGTTGAAAGTTCAGAATATGCACCTACACTATGATCATACTCTGTATAGTTTTCCTCTATATACATTTTTGTGACCTGAAGATGGCTCAAAGTGGCCGAAACACGTCATCGCCAGCTTAATAAAGTAGGATACAAGACAGTTGTGTTTTAACGTACCCCACCCCCTCCCTAATTGCTTATAACACAAGAGGATGATGCGCCTAAAGTTCACTATCGGTGTTGTGCTGCGTGATATCAATACAAAATATTGCAGGCGTAGGTGTTATCTAGTAACCCAAAGAAGAGTTCTTGGTCAGCTTCGACCCTGACTAAGGAATCAGCAAGCGTACCTAAACATCACAACCAAATTGCAAATCTACACGATGTCATACCCGAGAAGACTCTGAACCTTCATTTTCACAGCTATAAAAGAAGAACTTAAAATCCGCACCCAAACTTCCTTCCTTGATGTTTGAATTTAAAGCGGTTTGTTTATGAAAATTATGATAATTCTCTTTCTAAAAACATGTCTGCAGCTACTACGTCGAGCTAGATATATTCTAAATATAAGGCTGATGTAAAGCGGGGTTTAAAAACACTTTATGGAAACCGTAAAGCGATACATCGAGTAGCTGGAATGAAAAAAAGCAATCTGTAGGTAACGCCTGCGAGAATTTGTTTCGACAACAAGCATTACAAAGCGGCTGGAGAAGTTGCCGCCAAACCAGGCGACCGAAAACGGGAAAGTAGACGCTGGAAAAGTCAACGCAAGTAGGATAATTAGCGATATCAAAGAGTAAACGTATGGAAATGAGGTCAGATATTATAGTTTACGATTATAGGTCTTTATGATTAGAACGACAGTTAGCTCTTAAGGAATAATTTGCTTAATCTTCATACAAGAGAAAGATTACATAATGAGATCTGAGCACAGAAGAAAATTTCAAATTTCTCTACATGCAACGCTATGCCACATTTACTTTCAAATAAAAGAATTCGAAATGAGTTCGTATTTTATGACCAACAATAACGGTATATTCATTAATGTTCGAACATTTCCGGACTGTTTTCACCCAGCTCATTTTTAGGCGTATGCGCTAAATTGCGAAAAGCGACTTTTAGCTTCATCACGCCTGTCTGTCCGTCCTTCCGCCTGTATGGGACAACTCGGCTCCCACTGGGCGGATTTTTCGAAAATCTGTCATGAACATTCACGTTTCATTAAAACCTGACAAGAATAACGAGTACTTGACACGAAGATCAGTATACATTTTTGATCATATCTCGCTAAATTCTTTTAGAATGAGAAATGTTTCCAACTAAAGTTTTAGAGAAAATCGAAACACATTTCATGTTCAATAACCTTTTTTGTTGTAAATTTGTCGTTGGTGAGATAATGTGAAACAAAATATTGTAGAGCCGGGCAAGCCGCAGATTACAATACGGCGCATGCTCATTGCATGTTGCATACCTAAGGTTACAAACACATTCTCAGAATATGTAATAATTGAAGAATAAAAACCAGCTAGATCCACTTATTATTTTATTGTACTTCTTATAGGCTCAATATGTTTCGGGCACTGCTATGCCCATTATCATGAGCTCGCGACTCTAGTGTTGCAGTTAGGTTGGAGTAGTGTCCGGGCTGCAGCCCGGACACTACTCCAGCCTAACCGCAACTAACCTCCAACCTACAGCAAACCAAGTACGAAACGATCAATGTGGTAATCCACATCATAGTGGCGAGCTCCTGGTGATGGACATAGTAGTGCCCGAAACATGTTGAGCCTATCAGAAGTACAATAAAATAATAAGTGGGATCTAGGTGGTCTTTATTCTTCAGTTATCACAGTGATGCATGGTCCAACAAACATCAAATATGTAATAATTATTGTTTTTCCACTGCAACAATGGCTGTACGAAACTTCCTAAACTTTACGTTATGCTTACATTACCCTTCTTGTCAAGCCTTAATTAACAGGTTTCTGAAGCCGTTCCTAAGAGTGGTATTAAGAGCCTATACAAACATACGTGCCTCCTTCTTACACTGAAAAGTCTATGGCATTTTTTTAAATTCTATGAATGCGACGTGTGACAACAAAGTTCTCAGAATTCTCACGTATAAATTATATTTAATCCAAGTAGACTGCAGTAATTCAAAAATTTCCCGTCTTTATGTAAACTGAAATTTCAGTGCTCTGATCTAAAGAGGTCGTGTGAAATAAAAAAGGGTAAAAATATCTGAACGATATATATTTCTTCGTTTCTGATATCCTTCATTTTGTACAACATGCTCATACTCTTCTCAATCGGACTGTACATCTCCCTCCTCATCAAGAGATGATCCATAGTACTAGTATCAGAGCACTAAGCAGATACAACCTATAGAATGTTGAATGGTTTACGTCCCAACTTACCACGTTACAGACCAATGGAAACCAGGGCTCATTATATGAATATTCACCGAGCACATTGTGTATTGTACGCGTGTATGCTTAATAATGGAATGCTTTTTGTGAAGTGAAGAATGAGCTTGTGGCCTCTCAGTGCTATACAGTAGGCTTGCTTTAACTGCAGCAACGATATTTGTTCATGCTCTAATAAATGTCACAGTCAATTAAGTGTTTCACGTTTCGTGGCTTGTTGATGTCTCCACAGTAACACTGAAGAGAATTGTGGCACTGAATATAATCGACAGCAGTGGCGTTGCTATGCTTGTTGAAGTAGTGTAAATTGCTTTCCTTTCTCTGGATTTGTCCTCCATGATAATATGATACCATGAATATTTTCGATACTCTTATCAGTTGACCAACTTAATGCACAAATTCTTGTTTTTTTTAATAAGTTTATTGTATTCCTCTACATGTTTCGAGCACTGTTGTGCTCATCATCAGGAGGTCGAAATATATTATACAGCATCTGGTATCGTCACTGTCTGTAGGTGGCCGTCCGGTGCACAGGATGGCCACCTACAGGTGTGATGGTACCAGCTGCTGTATAATACAATTTGACCTCCTGATGATGAGCACATGTGCTCGAAGCATGTAGAGGAATAAACTTATTAAAAAACAAGAATTTGTGCATTAAGTTGGCCAATTGCTAAGTTTATTCTGAGATGCGCGGTCAGCAAAACATCAAAATTTCGATACTGTTTAAACAGTTGTCAGCGCATATAATGAGTATAAATTCGAATATTTATATAAGGAAACATACTGCCATGGTATACCTCAGTACTTGTATACACGTGTCTGTGCGGTTACTACTATGAGCGAAGGCAGTAAAGCAATCATCTTGTGTTGTAATTCATTGCCCTGTAGGTTTTAATACATGTTTTTTCAGACTTTCGTTATGTTTGTTAAGAAGAGTTCAGAATTTTCTACATTAAGAAAATTCACACACTAAGTACAGAAATATAATTTCTTCTGAATATTCGATTTTTTTGTTAAAGTCATTAATATGTGCTGTGATTCTGTTCCGTAATTTCATGCCTTCCGTTATGTGCCTTATTGTTACTATTCCTCTAAAATCGTCTAATGATATTTTATTGTACTACTTATGCACCGGGTAGCTCAGTCGGTGTAGCGACTGACTACGGGCTGGACGGTCCGCGATCGAATCCAGGTGGGGACAAGATTTTCCGCCCGTCGAGACCGGCCCTGGGGCCCACCCAGCCTCCTGTGAAATAGGTACCTGGTCTTTCCCGGGGATAAAATGCGGCCGGTGTGTGGGGCTGACCACTCACCCCCTTCTAGTGCCGCGGGTATGGAAGAGTAGAGCTATACCTCTACCGACCCTCCTGGCGACACCGGGCCTGTAACGGAATCACTTTACCCTTACCTTTTACTACTTATGCAACTGACCAAATAGGCAACGTAATTCTTGGTATAAACTATCAATTTTATCTTCATTTTGGATACACTCGTTCTGAATAACAATATAGAAGCAACTGCTTGGTGTTGCACACGGGATTCTGTTACTAACCAACCCTGTCATGTTAGCCTATGATTTGGCTTCTATGTATACGAACAATTTAGCAGTCAGCAAGAACTGCGCTCTTCTGGGTTATTACACAGTGAGTAATAGTAATTTCTTACCGTCGTTTCGGGACAACCTATCGGTCCCTTCTTCAAGGGTCAAGTACCCAAAAATAAAGCCAGTCACCCTAGGACGGGGTTTTTTGCAGGGAAAATGTGGACGGTGATAAGTTCTTAGTAGTGTGTTGCCAGCCAGGTGGGTTTATGAAAGTGGATGACAGGGAAGGGCCAAGTGTAATCGTCGGTGCTGTTTTGAGGAATTTAGCAGTCAATTTGCGATATAAAAATATATGCATTAATCGACTGCAGGTTACATAGCAGCTCCGTATCTTATGGCCTTGTTTTAGTAATTTCCTTTGTGCTCATCTCAGCTGATATAACTTGTGTGGTTTAAAGTGCCGTAACTTTCTTCATCTCCCTTCTAAAAGGTCAGTCCAAGTGTAACATTTTGTTGCATGATAGTTTTGACGACATGTTACATGCTCCATTTTTGACAATAACTTGTCATCAACTTGGCCACAACTGTCTCTTCTACACATATATACAAATACACTCCATACCCAAAGGTCCGACTTATCCATCCACATAGAGAGAGAGCGACACGCAGTTGCGACAAGCAAGTCAAACATATACGGAGCAGAACAAATTTGACAAATATGTTTGTACTCCAAGAGGAGTCGACTGAATTTGTTGTCTAGTTTCGAATGTATGAAGTTTATTCTGTAAAATTCCTGCAAATAACGCATAAAGATTGGATTCTTTCAGGTGAGACATCCCCGTTGTGTTGTATAGAATTATAAATATAAACAATACACAAACACAACTCAATTAATGATTTTATTAAGGTGTATTACTTACATTGTTTCTTCCGACATGTTTCGGCTCTACTTATGGGCCATCTTCAGGTTGATACTTAGTAAGGTAACGAGTAAAAAAATGTAAAGCAGTCCCGTTACAGGCCTGGAGTGGCCCAGAGGGTTCCAGGAAGTTAAGCTTCCCAGTTTACATGGCAACAGCACAGGATGGTGGTAAGGTCGTCAGCCTTACGCACCGGTCTCCTTTACCCCCAGGAAATGCTCCTGGTACTCATTTCTGTTAGAGGCTGAGTCGACCCCAGGGCCATAGTGTGATCGGAAGGATTATGTCAATGGAAAATTCCGATGACACCAACTAGAATCGAACCAGCGACTTTACAATTTGTAACACAGCACCTTAACCACTCTGCTACCGCAGTCCCCTAGGTAACGAGCATGTGTATCAACTACCAACGACCAAACGTAAGTAACAAAATATCACCTATTACACATAATAAATTGAAAACACCATTTTTTTTAAAACGCAATGTTCACTATACAAGTGCTGTCGGAGAAGGTCGACAAACTTCCGATAACTTCCATAGACCTATGTTACATCGTCACGAAAAACCACGGCATCAGTGAAGAATCCATAAACAGTTAAATAGAATAGTTTGTAGTACCCACACCACATTCCATCATTATAATACCCCCTAATTTTAATATTCCAAATAATTAACTTGTGGGCGTGTTAGCTCAGTCGGTATAGCGACTAACTACGGGCTGGACGGTCCGGGATCGAATCCCGGTGGGGACGAGATTTTTCGCCCATCCAGACCGGCCCTGGGGCCCTTCCAGCCTCTTGTAAAATGGGTACTGGGTCTTTCCCGGGGGTAAAGTGCGGCCAGGGCGTGCTGCTGACCACTCACCCCCTTCTAGTGCCGCGGTCATGGAACAGTAGAGCTATACACATACCCACTCTCTGGGCCACACCGGGCCTGTAACGGGATCACTTTACCTTTATATATAATTAACTTCCACTAACTTAATTTTAATACTGCTATACAGCGGAATCAATGTTAAATTTTTATATGTTATGCGTGATCTTGTAGGTAACAATAACAATAGTAATGCTAATTGTATATTTTACCTTACTAAGTACAGTGATCAACCTGAAGATGACTCATAACTAGAGCCGAAACATGTCGTTGAACGAAACAATGTAAGAAATACTTTTTTTTTTGCGTTCCCGTTATAGGCCTGGTGTGGCCCAGAGAGTGGGTAGAGGTATAGCTGTACTGTTCCATGACCGCGGCACTAGAAGGGGGTGAGTGGTCAGCAGCACGCCCCGGCCGCACTTTACCCC
>Ga0123354_10012888_pt1 | contig 12945 bp, 4 predicted proteins | sample TergutLab28metaG_2_FD_97872 | JGI IMG/M metagenome (GOLD analysis project Ga0123354, IMG submission 97872) | Labiotermes labralis P4 segment gut microbial communities from Petit-Saut dam, French Guiana - Lab288 P4 | ecosystem: Host-associated > Arthropoda: Insects > Digestive system > Gut ...
ACAGATATTAACATTACAGAAACCACATATTCCTGCCAGTTTTAATATGTATTTGGTAATCAATAAGCGTGTAACAGCTGTCAAAGTTTCAAACTTCTCTGGCCATTATCTCCGTAACCGTTCCACTTTGGATATAGGTGTTTTGGGTTATATCGGTATACTTTAACATAAGGAACACTCTCCCGAAGTCTTGCCCATTCCTCCTGGGACACCCTGTGTGTGTGTGTGTGTGTGTGTGTGTGTGTGTGTATATATATATATATATATATATATATATATATATATATATATATATATATATATATGAAATTTATTTTCCCTTGCACCTTTCTGTAAAGACAAGAAATTTCCTTCTTGAACCGTCCAGTGCAACTTTGTCAGTCACTTCTTCAATACTCACACGTTGACCGAACATTTCTGTTCTTTTCGGAGCATCCTTTAGGTGGTTACATAAAATAAACCAAGGCCAATGATTTAGGGTCCCCCCCCCCGTTTTTTGCCAGTACAGTACCTTTTTTTTTTAAAAAGTCCCAGTGTCCCGAGAACTTTTTTTCGGGACGCCCACATGTCGTGATTTTTTATTTGGCAGATTTTTGAAGTGATGATGAAATTTGTCCGTACCCTACACAGTTGGTTAGCGATTTCAATGTTTGTTATCTTTAGTTTCTTGAGTATTTTGTTGCAAATCGATAAGGCATTTGCTTGCGTTTGCTTGGCAATATTGGCAGTGTTGTGAAATTGTAACACGTGAGTGTCGATACGCAGCAAATTTTGTAAATCTTCCACAGACAACGTGCAACTTTTCGATGTGTAACACGGCCTGCATTCCTAATGCCATTTAATATCGCTCTGTAAATGCACAACTTCATTTTCGGTTCCGTTTAGTGTTGATCAGAATACATGTCATGAATACACATTTGCAAAAGGATTTTATGTAGTTGTCTTAAAGCAGGTTCGTATGTGTGAGTGGCAGCTCGTCTGTGGGAAATCTGATTTTTAAAACGTGTCTCCTTTTTACTTTCTTCATATGTACCAGATTTTGAAAAGTGATTCTTAAAATGTCCCGGTTTTCATTAAAAGTGCTATGGGTATGCTATATACTGATTACACTGTTATACATACTTTTGTGCATTTCCGGGATGGAAACGCGAACGCAATGTGGGGCAGCTTTACCTGAGAGGGGTAGCTCGGTCATAATACAGAAAACAATAAACACACAGTCAAGATTATCGGAAGATTTCTGCTTTACGTGAATCTTGTGCTTTATTTTTCTCCACAGTTTTCGCTAAAAAAAAAAAAAGGCGAATAGTTGCTTGCCATAAATACATAGCGAATTTCGCTAGAGATGAGAACAGGTCTTTATGTAAAATTTTTGATACTTTTATACAAATGTAAAAGCAACTGGAATGTATCAAAACTTTTTGGTAAGATTCCATAAACAGCACAGCGACTAGGCCACAAGCTGATCATCTGTGTTCCGAATCCCAGCAGGAACAAGAAATTTGTCAGTTCTCCGAAACGTCCAGACTGGCTCTGGAGCTCTCCCAGCTTCCTACTCAATGGGTAAAAAGGCTGCAGCGCAAGGCTGACCACTCGTCTCCTTCTAGTACCAAGGTTAAGAATTAGTGGAGGTACGCCTCCACCCCCTGCATGCCTTCAAGGCGTGTGTAGGGACAACTTTAATGTTGTGCCCTTACCAAAGCATAACATTTCATGCAAATTCATTTGGCAGACCTCGAACTGTCTTCTGGGTAGACCTAAGGGGATGAGTGGTACTGAGTTAGACTGCAGATGATGCTTAGACGTGCGGTCCTGAGTGCCATCCTTGTGTTGTGCTTAATTGTTGGATCATCACGGAGCGGTGCGTAATTAAGCAGAAGGCTAATTTTTAACAGAGTAAGGTATGACGTTTATATAAATAGTACAAGAAAATTCAGTACTTCTTCTCAGAAAACACACAGCGTTTTAATGCGGTTGTTAATGCTACATGCTGTTTAGGGACGTAAACCATGTTTAGTCCGAGAACCATAGGTAACCCATAAATAAATTCTGCAAGCAGAATTCAGAGTGTCAAATTGTTAGAGCACAATGACTTGGGGGTTTGATTGACTGCCTAATATTGTGGATAAGCTAGTATTTACATTATAAGACCGTCGACTGTTAAGAGTGAGATAGAAAATTGCCGATCCCAGTGGCCGTGCGATCTAGGGCGTACGTATGAAGCCGTTTGATGCCTGAGATCGCGGGTTCGAATTCCACTGATGGAATGGATTTTCTTCTGTTGTGTTTGTTGTGTGTGTTTGTGTAGGTAGCGGCCTCTGCGACGAGCTGATAACTCGTTCGGAGGAGTCCTACCGAGTGTGGTGTGTCTGAGGATGATTGTGAAGCCTCGAAAATTAGGATGTCCTGGCCCACTAGGGTCTGTCGAGCCATAAAAGCAATGAAGGAATGTAAAACGATTTCCGTAATTATGGGGTGAATTGCATCATGGACAGGAATTTCTTGGACTCGGCTACTTAACTTATTTCCGACTCCCAAGATCATAAATGGGCCTTCCAATATTTTGTCTTCCTTTGAATTTGTAGTGTAGGAGTGTATAAAGTTGGAAGATCCAAGTCTATTCTTGGTATATGTTCATACCAGTTTGTTCTATATACGATCTACAATGGTGTTGATGATGCATTTACCAAATAACGAGCTATCCCCTAACGTCACTTGCAATAAATGATTTATATGTTAACAATGGAAGACAGAAGGCGCAGGAAGACACAGGCTATGTCTAAATAAGATAAAAATAAGTGTATGAAGGTGGTGTTGGTGCATTGCACAGATCTGTTACAAAGAGATGCTGAGACTTTTAAAACACGTTATCTGGATCGACCCTTGACACAAATGCATAAATTCTATGCCGAGATGCCCGTGTGACAATTCAGCTCAACATTTCGCCTGTAGAAGTAGCGATAGAACATTGAGGAAATGGTGCGGGATGCGTGAAACTTGTCCTGACGCAGTTGAACATTGCTTCAGTAATTTCATCATTATTTAAGAATACAAGTGCGTAGTTACAATAATGGATATGTCATATATTCATCCGTTGTAACCAGATGAGTGCTTACAGTGAAAAGAAACATTTGTCTCTTCTTTGTACTTCTCATCAATACTGACCTTGGTGTTAAATGCGGTAGAAGAAGCAGTACGGGCAGAAGGCGACCAAAGACAGGTACGTACTTCCTGAAGTTGTTCTCGGTGAATCGAATCACAGCACAGAAATCACAAATTTTGAGTAAGTAATTAGGCAGGTCACCAAATTTATACATTTTTATTTTATTTAAACAACACTCTTGCATGTGCATAAAATCGAAAGTAGCTGTCGAGTCAGTATTGATTTTGCTTCCTATTCGATAGGTCGCGAGTTCGAATCTAGGCCGCTTCCTAGCATTGAATGATAGACACTCAAATTAGGCCGTGAACTATCATGTCTGCGGCCTTTGCCAATCATTGTTAACCAGTTATCTTATCATTATACGCTGTAGCACAACCAGAACTGTTGAAAGGTTTTTTTAGTAAACCAAGAATAAAGTCTCAGTGCTTGCACACTATGAAAGCATATGGTGGAGTGGAGGTTTAAATCCACTTATTCTTAACGTCTGCACTGGATGGAGACCAGTAACTAAACGAAGAGTAAATTAACCATTTGAAAATAAAAGTATTTTATATCGGGCAATCAACGATTTCCGAAAAAGTGTTGCTTTTTTTAGGGTTCCTAGCCTCGGCCCTTTTGTCTGTCTGGGAAAAGCAGCAAAATACTGTTGGTGTGATACTGACAGGAGAAAACTTAAGTGCTCGGATGAAGTCTTCTCCCAATGTTAAATTTGTCTAGCATAAAAACCCACATGGAATGATCAGGGATCGAACACTGTCGTCCGCGGTGAAAGACCGGCGATTAAGCACCTGAGCCATGGTACAGCCTTTTAAAAACAAGAATGTTTAAACAATTTTCTATCCAGCGCTCCCCGCTTTTCGATAGAGCATTGCTCTATGGAAGGTTCCCAGTTTTCTACCCTCCTCAGAGCAACATGTAGATTAAAATTTCAGATGTTGGTGCTGAGAGGGGATGAGTGGTTGGGCACATCCTCGGACCCTTCACATTCTCGATATCTGTCAAATAAAAGACTGTAGGTATGTGAGCTGCCAGGACATTTTTAAGGCTAGGCAGCTAGAAAATTTACTTACATTCCACGCTGAAGCCATGTTTAAGAATATTTCTAAGAGCTCTGTTGAAGAAGTCGTTACAAGTTTATGTACTGAGGGTAGACGGACATATTAAGCCGTTTTAATTTTTGGTGTTCACATTGCGTACTATTTTAAAACTTGGATTATTTCCAAAATCCTGAGTGGAAGACTTTCTCCGCCAATTCGCATATCTTTTAACCGTGCACGAAAAACAGATACACAATTAGGAACTTTCCTGTTTACGTTTAGTCCATCCGCACACGCAGGAGCCACACGTTGTAACGAAGCTAGCTAAAAACAGAATTTACATTACCATTAGAATGCCAAGGAATTATCAATTGTCACGTAACTGTTCTATTACAATCAGTTTCTTATTATATTTTATTGCACTGCTGTTTCGGCTGTGTGTTTGCAAGGTGATCTACATTCCAGAGCTTCGACTCGTTGCACTGTTGACGTTTACGTCAAAATTGACCTATGATTAAATGCTGTCAGCGAAATTCTGTATTTACAGTTAGTTGAGTTCTTAAAGGGAACAAGTACTTCTCTTAGCAAATCAATCCAGAAGATAAACGACAACTCCTCAGCCAAACACAACTCACATTTCTTCCATGCCTACATTTTTCAGATTGATTTAATGTGTTCGACTGAGAATCTCTCTTTTACCTTACATTGAATTTATAACACAACGGGATTATGTTCTATAAAGTATTAAATTAAAACCAAAAGATTCTGACGCTGTTTGTTCCGTGTATTTTGATTAAATTTTTCATTAATGACACCGACGAAAGTAAAATTGACACAAGAAATTACAGGGTGCATATAAATTATGGAAGGATTTTGCAAAACTGGTTAATGCCACAACTCACGGACGAGGAGGTATAGGTGTACATTTACCAACAAGACGAGGCCCCACCACATTGGCATAAGGAGGTCGGGGAATACCTAAACGAACACCTGTCAGTTCGATGGGTTGGTCGTGCAGCGGACACATACAATACCTTCTGCACCTGACCACCGCGGTCACCAGACCTGACAGTGTGTTATTTCTTCTTGTGTGGTTTCGTCAAGGTCAATGTTTACGTCCCAACACTTCCAAAGACACAACCAGAATTGCGAGAGCGCATCAACACCGCAATCGGGAACGTCACACAAGACATGCTTGAGAGGGTTTGGCGGGAATGGGAGTATCGCCTGGACATCTGCCGTGTCACACGAGGGGCGCACATCGAATGTATGTAAGGTCACTCTGAAACTGCAAACATTCCTCTTTCAAATGGTAGTAACATCATGTATTTCTGTTCAGTATTTGTGAAAATACGGTTTTGCAAAATCTTCCGATAATTTATACGCACCCTGTATAGTCTTATATGGCTCTCACGTCTTTCGGTTTCACTGACGCCATCTTCAGGGAGCTTTGCACCAAAATTTAAAATATACCAAAAATGTAATAGATTACAAAAGTAATTCGTATTATAGGCCTATTACAGCATTCATGCAGCTAGTGTCAACACATAGGTTTCTTAATTTGTGATTAAGATGTATAGATATTTTTAAAAAAAACATAATACTCTAAAACAATAAAACAGTAATATCTATTATGGCATTTTCATTAGTTATGGTCAATGCGGGCATACAGACGGACAGACATGATGATGCTAATAGTCGCTTTTCGCAATTCTGCTAACGCGCCTAACAAGAGACGAACAACCAAGGTTTCAGCGAGATGCGAACACGCGAACCCATCAATTAAGCGGCTATGAACTTACGTCTTAGACCGCACAGCCACTACGATCGGCTGAATGAAAATTAGCTTCTCAAAAACGACCTTACCAATGTCGTTGGATAGATAATGTCCACCTTACAGTGATGGAAATGTCAGCTTCAACCTGTTGGTCAGGTATGGATATATCAACAGTCATGACCGACTTTCGTAAAGGTTTCGCAACCTTCTGGACTGGAGTCCTTGTCCCAGAAGCATAGACTATATATGTAGTAGGAATGAGTAAAACGCTTTGAAAACTTTCATGTGGGTGTAAAACAAAAAACACCCAGCAGTAAAATAGTCTGCCAGACCATACGTACTGGAATCGCCAGTATCATTGACTTGCCTAACTTGGGCACACCGACTGCACCTCCTGCAATCGCGTCATTGATCATGGATCGAGCCCACAGCGTATAAATTACGCAAACTCGGCATGTAATAACTTTTTCTCAAAAAGAATAAAGGTACTTGGAAGCTGTAGCCATGTAGAATTGACATGGTGCCTTTGTGTGCTGTGTAGCTACTACAAAAACTCTTCTGTTGGCCTACGAAGAAGCTAAACGTCTCATTTGTTTGTATGGTATTCTACAAGTGGCACTTCGGCTGCTGGGTGACATGAAGCAAGCCCACTACTTACAACGAAGAGTGAAGGTGGCAAAAACCAGTCCACCATCATTTACCTAATACTTGCACGTTTGAAGACTCAGATAAGTTATAACATTTGTCCTCATTTTCCACGGTAAGTAGTTATGTGAAATCAATTTGTCTGAGGCATGCGTGTTGTGTCTTGGGTGACTTCAGGCTTCCGCTGTAGTGTAAATGAAATCTGCGTGTTACGCATCGTAGATTGGTTACCAGCGAGACTGCTTGACCCCTGAAGATGTAACCTATAGGTTCTACCGAAATGTTGGTAACAAGCGACCGATCTACGCTACGTAACATCCTAGAAGAGCGAAGATCTCGTGTTGCAGTTTGTTAATAACGCGTAAGAATGCTGATTTAAACTGAATTTGTGACGTGCAGGTAACACGCATATGAACAGGAATAATTTTTTAACACGACTAAAACGCAAAGCCATTAGGTAAGAATTAATTATAATTGTAAATAATTTTCCGTGTATTTTAAGTGTTTTGAATTAAATTTTATACTATTTTAATACCGTAAGACAGATCACAGGAGAGTAGATATTATTTCGAATTTAGTTTAACCCCATTTGAACTAGAAATTAAAACGTGTAGAACCATGAACGCCGAGCTGAGATTTCGGTAGCTGATTGTGCAGTTCTGCATTCAGTCGACAAAAACACAAGCAGACGTGCGAGGTTGAAATAGAACACAGAATAAAAATAGATAACTATACGTATATAATTGGACTATACTTTGAGATAATTTTAATTGTTTCTGGGAAAATCTAATTTAGGCCTACCGGTAGATGGAGGGTACAAATTTTCACTTATATACCCACTATGGTGTAGATACAAAGTGTCCTGCTCAAAGCAGAACACGCTCATGGGGGTGGGGGGGGTACATTAACAGTCTGTATTACACCAGGTGGGGACCGCGGTAGCACAGTGGTTGAGGTGCTGTACTAAAAATCGGAAGTTCGCTGGTTCGATTCTTGATGATGTCATTGAAATTTTTCATTGACATAATCCTTCCGATCGCTCTATAGCCCTGGGGTCGACTCAGCCTCTAACAGGAATGCGTACCAGGAGTATATCCTGGGGGTAAAGGCGGCCAATGCGTAAGGCTGACAACCTTACCACTTGCCTGTGCCGTTGTCATGAAATCTGGGAACCTTGACTTCTTGGAGCCCTCTGGGCCACGCCGTGGGCCGGGTAGCTCAGTCGGTATAGCGACTGACTACGGGCTGGACGGTCCGGGATCGAATCCCGGTGGGGTCGAGATTTTCTGCTAGTCCAGACCGGCCTGTGGCCCACGCAGCCTCCTGTAAAATGGCTACCGGGTCTTTCCCGGGGGTAAAGTGCGGCCGGGGCGTGCTGCTGACCACTCACGCCCTTCTAGTGCAGCGGTCTTGGAAGAGTAGAGCTACACCTCTACCCACCCTCTGGGCTACATTAAGAAATTCTGTACGAGAAGAATCAGTCAACATTCGGAATTAATTGTCGTTTAAATCATCGCGTAGCGTCAACAATATGTCATATACAGAAGACTTTTGCAGGATGTCTAATAATCTGTTTTACAGGCTTATTTACGATATTTAATGTAACAAAGAATTTCAACAGCCGATCCCGGTGGTCTACGATCGTTCGCGTGCTGAGATTGCAGGTTCGAAACCTGCCGGAGACATCTGTCTCTTGTACATGTTGCGTGTTTTCGGGCAGAAGTCTCTGCCACTGACCGATCACTCGTCCAGAGGAGTCCTACCGAGAGAGAGAGAGAGAGAGAGAGAGAGAGAGTGTGTGTGTTTTTGCGTCTCATTGATTGTGATCAGGCTCAAATATAACCTTCTACACCTACAATGAGTAGGTACAACGGGGTTTGACTAAGAGAGAAAGAAAATAATTTTAACACGGATGTGTTCACGAGTAAACTGTTTCCATTCCGATATTTCCTTGTTCAGAAGAAGGAAATGCTAAAGATAATGTTGTGCATCATTTTCTCTTCCTGACTCTAACTGCAGTCAAACTTGTAGCTAAAGAAGCGCAAGACAGTGGACTCCTGTGTTGGTTATATGGTGATGTCCCTGTAGAATGACAGTGACCGAGTAGCGACATTTGCCTCCTGGGTTAAATTGGCCAGGTGTAATGCTGACCGCTTACTTCCATTTGGTAACTACGTCAAGAATGTGTGAAGCTCTACCCCTGCTCACCCATTCGTCTTCATTATACCTGATGCTTAATTAAACGCTGGGATAATTCTACCTGTGCATTTGTTTGGTCATCATAACATGAGGGTATTGATTTTAAATAATGCATGATCGCGCAATGAACTAATTGGGTATGGTAAAGTAAACAACAAATGCACATTAACGTATAAAAGTGTCTTATATTATAAGCATAGTATGCCTCCTACATGTTTCTGCCACTCTTGTCGCCCTAAACCTTCCGGGATGTGCATTACGAAGGGTGGATATGTCGAGATATTACACAATATTTTGAACCAATGCACAGACGTAAAATGCTGAGTTTTAACAATATATGGCTTTGTTAGATTGTTTAAACGGCACATTTTATTAAACCAGATGGCGGCATCGGTTCTATGCAATTTCCCCTTAGTATTCTTATAGGCATATATAGCTTTGCTTGTTGGGTTTTAATTAGTTTTAAATAATCCATGACCATATATTTTTAAAACTTATTATTTTACATTTCTACATTGGTTTAAAAACTTTTGTACTATCTCAATATATCCACCCTTTGTAATGCACCGCCCTAAGGATGGCCACAAGAGTGGCCGAAACATGTAGAAGGCATACTATTTTCTAATATAAATAATTTTATACAGTTATGTGCATCTGTTGGTTTCGTTATCGTATCTGATGAGTAAATTAATTCACTGCTAATAAACTAAGTCGAGGGAACATCTCCCTTTTCAAAAGTCGAAAGATTGCTCAGCTAGCCAAGAGATTTCGCTCCTCTTTATGGAAACCGACGTGTTTCTACCGTCTTCGAAACAGCCAGTCACTGGTCTATGTCTTTTGCCAGATTAATCCATTATTTTTTTAACATTATCTTTAATATTACACTCGTCTTCCAAGGCCTCTCTTCATTTCAAGTTTCTCGAATAAAATTTTGTGTATATGTATATATTCTTGCCTTCTTCTAAACGCATGGTACATGTCTCCCATCTCAATGCTGCAGAAAACTGAAGAATCTCCGTCCCTTTTGACAATCCAGTCCTCATTCTTCTGATGCACTTCCCGTAGCCTAGTCACTGTGCTGCATCAGCTACCCCTCCTTCCACGATAAACGACCTAAAATATTGAATTAAACCAGACTCGTCGCAGAACTTAATGCAAATATGTGTCGGGCGTAAAATGTCACATTTCTGTCTACAGCGTTTGTTCGGAGTATTTTTGACTCTGACAAGGAAGTTAGCTACAGACAGTCGCAGAACACGTTACCCGATTTCAGCGAAAATTAGAATATGTCCATGTCTAGTGAAAGTGCTTAACATGAAATGTTCTGAAAATTCCTTCAGCTGTTCCCGAGTTGTTCTGCGAGGGCGGACAGACAGACATAGCAAAGTTAAGGTTTAGTTTTTCTAACATTTTTCTTTTGCGAATGGTCCGAAAAAATATCGAGGAAGAAGAGACTGTACCACATTACGTATAAGCTGTTGCACCACTCGCGTAGAACAGCTGAAAAACTGTAAAATCTTCAATAGTCAGTGCACCGGTGGGGTTTTGAACCGGGCACCTGCCAAATAGCTGTCTCAGCAGTAACTGTTTAAAAACACAATAACCTTAACACTAACTTGCTCCTGGCCGTTATTGTATACGGATAGTTTACAAATGCTTTTCAGGCTGAAGACCACTAAAATCACACACACATTTCCAAGCAATTGGAGTCTTCATCCAGCTTCATTTCACTGAAATATCCTAATGGAAAGGTTGTGGCCGAATGTGTTACTTCCCATTCCTCATCTACAAAACTTCGGTTAAGCGACGCGGCGAACATTGCAGTCAGTGATGACTAACTCAGTGTGATAAACTACAGACGCTGCACACTTCCTTATGTATACACAGTAACTTCTCCTGTAACTTGAACCTGAGGTCGAAGTACACACGACATAAATAAGATAGTGGTACACGCATAGCCCAGCACAAAGGCACTGAACTCTTTTGTTATTTTGTGTTAACTCGGCAGGCTAGTAATACATTCATAAGTTGCGATGACCTGACATATCTTGTATCGATCTTTGGACACCGACGACGATTAAGTGTGCGGTATTTAACGACGCCGTCGGTTGTTGAGCTAAGACCTTCTAGGTCGATGACAGACAGTCTGAGCCATTGCACGTATTTCTTGCTCAGAACATTTGTCAAAAGGAGACCAGTGATGCTGTTTTTCGAGACAAAATTCGATGTCCACGCATTCCTTCTGGAGACACTGAAACTAGAAATATTATTTCTGATGACACTATCATTTGGAAACGAGCGTCCGTGTTTTTTTCTAGGCACTTTCTAAGAGAAATGCCGTATGTAGCACTGTGTAGGTGAAGGACAATATTTTTCTAGAGCAAACCGAAGTGAAATTTTACCATAGCGCCCATATGTTTTTCCTGTGCACATAGGCGTAACTTGGCTAATAACATTGTGGGGTGGGAAGGGGGGGGGGAGAATTGACCATGGATATTATTAGGAACTTAATTTACGATAGAGTGAGGTTAGTAAGATAGGGTAGATTGGTTTGGTTTCAATTTTTGAAACAAATATTGGAGACGCATTTGCCCCCTTGCGCCTCGCAAGTTAGGCTTATGCCTGCGCAAATGCATAAGAAGATTATAGACTTATCTGTCTCTATTATAATGACACTATTAATTGTACTTTGACTATTGTTTGACTTATAGAAAACTTTCGAAGAACAGGACGTTTCGGCGACTGGCTGTCTGTCCGTCCTCAGGTAAGAAAGGGCCAGAAACTTAACGAGTTGGGCCTATTAGGTAAAAGTAGTGTTCTTCAGCACGCATACAAACACCAGATGGATAAACATTATAATAAATTTTCTCCTTTGCTCTGAGAAGAGAGACAGAGCCAGAATCCGAAATGCTGGGTTTTAGACATTGGAGCCTACACTGAATTCAGCCGAAAGTGGAAGCCAGACACGAGTCAGCCTGATGGGCCCATCATGTGTCACAGACCGCCCAGTTTATCGTAGTGTGTACGGTCTGTTGCATAATTGCAATGATGTCATACAGATGTGTTTCATAAGCTATGCGTAACACACGTGACCACACTTTCATGGTTCATGAATACAGGCCTAAGTGAAGTACAACTCAGAGGCCTCTATTGTGACGTTAAAAGTTGTGATCGTAAATATGCTATACAATGTAATGTAAAGGTAAATCAGTCCAGTTACAGGCCCGGAGGCGCCCAGAGGGTTCCAGGCAGTTAAGGTTCCCAGATTTCGTCACGACGGCACAGGATGGTGGTAGCTTGTCAGCCTTACGCACCGGCCGCCTTTACCCCCAGGAAATACTCCTGAGTCGACCCCAGGGCCATAGTGCGATCAGAAGGATTTTATGTCAATGAAAAAATCCAATGACACTAGTTGGGATCGAACCAGCGACCTTTCGATTTGTAGCACAGCACCTTAACCACTGTGCTACCGCGGTCCGCCAAAGTGGAATGTTGAGGCTTTTTACTGTGGAAACCTGTACAAGGTCGAAGTACTAAAAAGCGTCATAGCAAATTTAAAAGACGGTTTCCTGGTGTTTTTGTTCCAACGAAATCGACAATATACTGCCTGGTGAACATATTTACAACAAAGGTTTCTTTTTAATAAATAAACGACATTAAACGAGACTTTTCTTCCTGAAGAAACATAAGATGATATGACAGCGCGATTATTAGCATCGAAACCAAAGTTTTTAAGACGGTTGTCGCAGGAAGCCAGTGTGTGTCGAAGTCAAAGTGCAGGCAGCCGCGAAGTTACTCCATTTGAAACCATACAAGTTTAGAGTTGTGCAAAAACTCTAGGACGTAGGCTGTGTTGCGAGACAACGCTTTCGAAACTTGTTCTCAGAAGAGTGTGTAGGACTGTAGTATATCCTTTGCCGACTTATTTTAAGACGAAGCACGATTTTGCTTAAATGTTCGCAGAACAACATTGAGAATAACACACCAGACTCGTGGTCTAGTGACTACTAATCATGAGGTCCCGGGTTCGATTCCCGGCTCTACCGTGGGAATTTTCCCTGAAGGGGAGGATTCCCGCGGTGACCATGGTCTGGGTAGGTTGGTAGAATTTAGGTTTAAGGGCC
>Ga0123354_10012889_pt1 | contig 12944 bp, 10 predicted proteins | sample TergutLab28metaG_2_FD_97872 | JGI IMG/M metagenome (GOLD analysis project Ga0123354, IMG submission 97872) | Labiotermes labralis P4 segment gut microbial communities from Petit-Saut dam, French Guiana - Lab288 P4 | ecosystem: Host-associated > Arthropoda: Insects > Digestive system > Gut ...
CATACCCTGGGCCGGGCGATTGCACAGGTTGCGCGGATGACCGGCTGTGCGGTGCAGCGCAGTTTTGTTGACCGGGAGCATCGCGAGCGCAAACTGCAGAAGCCCTAGGAAAAGTTGTTTCTTTTTTTTACCGGCTTGCTTTTGGCTGCCTGGCGCCGCTTTGATTGCCGCAAGCAAGCTGCCGCTTTGCCGGCGCCTGTCTTTTGAAATAGGGCTTCTTCAGGGACGACTCGATATGTTCAACTAATGCCTCGGCCCAGTCGACAGGGCGGCAGTTGGCGGGAAACGGCTATTCGGCCACGGTGAAGCCCTTGGCGGCAATGGCCTGTCGCACCGCCTCGCCGTCGAGCGCACCTTCGAACCGGGCTTCGCCTCTAGTCAGGTCGATGACGACCCCGGTGGCGCCCAAGTTCTCCAGGGCCTTTTTGGCCGTAGCCGCGCAATGCTGACACCTCATCCCTTGAATGTGAATTATCATCATGGCTGTTCCTCCTGGCGCTTTGCGCGTCATCGTCAAAATCACCAAGCAGTCCTGATCCGGTCGATCAGGCCGGTGGTCGAATGGTCATGCTCAAAAGCAATCCGCACCACCCGGCCGCCGGCGGCCTTGACCTCGGGCGCACCGACGATCTGCTCCTCGCGGTAGTCCGCGCCCTTGACCAGGATGTCGGGCAGCAGGGCAGTGATCAGCCGAATCGGGGTGGGGTCAGCAAAAAACACGATAAAATCCACGCATCCCAAGGCTGCCAGGACCCGCGCCCGGTCGGCCTCGTTGTTCACCGGCCGGCCCGGCCCCTTCAGCCCACGCACCGAATCGTCGGTGTTCAGCCCCACCACCAAGCAGTCGGCGGTACGGCGCGCCGCTTCCAGATAGCTGACATGGCCAGCGTGGAGAATATCGAAACATCCGTTGGTGAAGGCGACGCGGCTGCCCTGGTGACGGATGAGGGCAAGGTCGGCGCGCAAGGCCTCAAGAGAACGAATTTTGTCGCGGTCGGAGGCGTGCCACCTTTGGTCGCCGGCCGGATAGAAGCGGCGCCGCTGTTCGTCGATCAGGCTGTCGTCAAGCGTACAGCCGATCACCGCCGACTCGGCGCCGGCCGCCTGGAGCACCGTGCCGTCGGGCGCCACGATCATCGAATGGCCGGCCATTTCCATGTCGCCGGTCCGGCCGCAGCCGTTGGCCGCCGCCACGAAGACCTGGTTCTCGATGGCCCGGGCGCGCACCAGGGTTCGCCAGTGATCGACCCGGCTCAGCGGCCACTCGGCCGACGCCGCCAGCAAGCGGCCGCCGGCGAAGACCTGCCGCCGGGCAACCTCGGGAAAGCGGAGGTCGTAGCACACCAGTCCGGCCAGGGGACCGTGCGGCGTCCGGATCAGGGGAGCTGCTTCGCCGCCCTGGTAGTAACGGTCCTCCTGCCAGTAGGTGAACAGGTGCTGTTTGGCCACGCGGCCAATCACCCCCTGCGGCCCGACCACGGCCAGGGTGTTGGTCGGCAGGCCGCCGTCGTCGGGCGGGTCGGTTAGGGTGCCGGCCAAATAGACGTTGTGCTGGGCGGCGAGCCGCTGCATGGCGGCCAGTATTTCCGGGGCGCGCCGCCCCAGTTCCGCTGTCCGCCCGTAGTCGAAGCCGGTGGCCCACATCTCGGGCAGCACCAGCAGGGCGCCGGGCGTGGGCCCGAATCGGTCGATCAACCGCTCCGCCTCTTGCAGATTGCGCTCCACCGCCCCGAGGGCAATGGCGAACTGCACGCAGGCAACAGCGGGAAAAAGGGACGGTATAGTCATTCGTTCATCATCTCCAGGGCAGATTGGGCCAGGGCGCCGACCGTGGTCGCGTCGAACCGGCCGTCACGGTACAGGGTCAGGGGCGCCGGGTCAGGCGCCATCGCCCGCAGTGTCGCCCCGGTGGCGATCAGCCGGAGATGGCCGGCCGTCATGGCGGCAAAGCCGCGCACCAAGTCATCCTCGGCTGCCAGGTAAGGGGGGATATCGTCTCCGGCGCCTCGATCGAGCAGGAGCCGGGCCCGACAGCCGCTCAACCGGGCTACGCCCCAGAGCAGGCCGCGTTGCAGAAAGGGATGCTCGATATAGTTGCCGTCCTGGCAGATTTCCGGGCCATCCTCGCGCATATAGGAAATGAGCATATGGACATACTCCTCGGCCAGGCCGGCATGGCGGCACATGGCCTCGGCCATGGATTCCGGGGCGCCCCAGCCGATGCCGCCGGATTCGTCGTTGAGGCTCCAGAGAAAACGGCGCATCACCATCCGCGCCGTCTCCATATCCGCCTCCGCCAGCCGGGCCACGGCCTCGCCCATGCAACTGATCGCGTGCCACCGAAGGCGTTGGTCGTCCCGGCAGATCATGGAAAACAGGGCATTGACCGCATCCTTGGCCGGGTGGCGGCGCATCGCCTCCATGATGGCGACAAGTTCCCGGCCGTGCAGCAGCGCTGCGACCTCGTTCTTGATTTTCCGGCTGCTCAAGCCGCAAACCCGGTTTATCCGGCGGTGGACGCGGGGATGGTGAAAACCCGTTTACCCAGTTCAGCGTCAACCATGAACAGGCCCGAGGTATCGCCTTTGATCAGCTTGAGCTTTTCGAGGATTTCACTGACGCTGGCCTCCTCTTCCACCTGCTCGGAGACGAACCATTGGAGAAAATTGTTGGTGGCGTGGTCTTTTTCGCTGATCGCCAAATCGACCAGGTCGTTGATCAGACTGGTGACATGTTCCTCGTGCTTAAGGACCGCCTCGAAAACGGCCAGCGGCGAACTCCAGGAGGTTTCCGGCTTGGCAATGCCCCCCAGGGTCACATTGCCGCCGCGCTCGCTGACGTAATCGTAGAATTTCATGGCGTGCTTTAGTTCTTCCTGCACCTGGGCCCGCATCCAGGCGGCAAATCCCTTGAGGCTGATCGAGTGGAAATAGGCTTCCATGGCCAGATACAGGTAGGAAGAATACATTTCCGCATTGATATGCTCGTTCAGCGCCTTGAGCATCTTCTTTTTCAGCATGGTGGCCTCCTTGGACAACCGGTTCAACAAATTGATGGAATGTTCCCGATGAAAACGATTCCTCCAACTATAAACACAACCATGAGATATTCCAGACTTTTATGGAAAAATGTTGTTTTTTGTAGGCAAACCTGGTTCCCTACCTTGTTCGGAAAACCCGAAATAACTGGAGTAAACCATGCAGAAAACCGTTTGCATCACCGGAGCGACCTCCGGTTTCGGCAGGGCCTGCGCCGAACGGTTTGCCGCCGAAGGCTGGCGGCTGATCGTTACCGGCCGGCGGGTCGAGCGGCTCAAGGAATTGCGCGAGCAATACAGCGCGATCCCGATCCATGCCGTTGGCCTTGACGTCCGCGACCTGGGCGCGGTAGAGGACATGGTTCGCGACCTGCCCGAAGAATTCCGCGACATCGACGTCCTGGTCAACAACGCAGGCCTGGCGCTCGGTTTGGAAGGCGCTCATGAAGCCAGCCTCGACGACTGGGAGGAAATGATCGACACCAATATCAAAGGGCTGTGTTATCTCACCCGCTGTCTGCTGCCAGCCATGGTGGCCCGCAACCGCGGCCACATCGTCAACATGGGCTCGATCGCCGGCACCTACCCCTATCCGGGCGGCAACGTCTACGGCGCCACCAAAGCCTTTGTCAAACAATTCTCCCGCAACCTGCTCACCGACCTGATCCACACCAAGATCCGGGTGACCAACATTGAGCCGGGACTTGCGGAAAGCGAGTTTTCCCTTGTCCGCTTCCACGGCGACAAGGACAAGGCCGATGCGGTCTACAAGGGCGCCCGGCCGTTGCGTCCGGTCGATATCGCCGAAATCGTCCACTGGGTGACCACGGCGCCGCCGCACGTCAACATCTGTACGGTCGAGATCATGCCGGTCTGCCAGAGCTGCGGCCCGCTGGCCGTTCACCGGGCCCCCTGAAGGCGGAGAATGACATGCGACGAGTAGTCATCACCGGCATGGGCATCGTCTCGCCCTTGGGCGACTCCACCGCCGGAGTCCTGACCTCCTTGCTGGAAGGCCGTTCAGGCATCCGCGCCTATCCATCCTACCGCGACATGGGGCTGCGTTCCCAGATCGGCGGCTTCACCCGGGTGGACTTGAAGGAGCAAATCGACAAAAAAAACCTCCGGTTCATGGGCAACGCCGCCGCCTATGCCACCATCGCCCTCCAGCAGGCGATCACCGATGCCGGCCTGGGCGAGGACGAGGTCTCCCACCCCCGTACCGGCCTGATCATCGGATCTGGCGGCACCTCGGCCGAAAACGTGGTGGTCACCGCCGATATCATGCGAGAGAAGGGATTGAAGCGGCTTTCGCCCTTCATGGTGCCGCGGACCATGAGCAGCACGGTTTCCGCCTGCCTGACCAGCACCCATCGCATCAAGGGCCTATGCTATTCGATTTCTTCGGCCTGCGCCACCGGCTCGCACTGCATCGGCGCGGCCATGGAGCAGATTCAAATGGGCAAACAGGATGTGGTCTTTGCCGGCGGCGCCGACGAGGAACACTGGACCCAGACCGCCATGTTCGATGCCATGGGCGCCCTGTCCACCCGGTTCAACGACACTCCGGAACGGGCCTCCCGCCCCTACGACCGCGACCGAGACGGCTTTGTCGTCGCCAACGGTGCTGGCCTGGTGGTGCTGGAGGAATACCAGCGGGCCAAAAAACGCGGGGCAAAGATCTACGCCGAGGTGGTGGGCTACGGGACCACGGCAGACGGCTCGGAAATGGTGCAGCCTTCGGGCGAGGGCGCGGTGCGCTGCATCCTCCTGGCCTTGGCGACGGCTCCCGGCTCCATCGACTACATCAACACCCACGGCACCTCCACCCCCATCGGCGACCTGGTGGAGTTGCGGGCCATCCGCGAGGTGTTCGGCGCGGACAATCCTCCGATCAGCTCGACCAAGTCCCTCTCTGGTCACAGCCTGGGCGCGGCCGGGGTGCATGAGGCCATCTACAGCCTGTTGATGCTGAACCATGGCTTCATCTGTGGTTCGGCCAACATCGAGGCGATGGACCCGGATGCGGAAGGCCACAACATCGTCACCGCCAATCGCGACGCCCGCCTCACCACGGTGATGAGCAACAGCTACGGTTTCGGCGGCACCAATGCCTGCCTGATTTTCAGAAAGGCGTGACTGGCAGAGGTAAATCGTTCATCTCAAATCTTAAAAAACTCAAACCAAGGCTTCTGCCGAGATTGATCAGCATTGAGGCAGGCTTCACCTCTCTTCCGGCGGCTGATCAATGGCGATGTAGCCCACAGTTTCAGCGGAATGCTTCATTTTGCTGTTCTTTGACTTCTCTGCCTCAACCTTGACCTGGAACCCGGTTGTGGTCTGGTTCTGCACCCGCAAGGCGGCGGGACTGGCATCATTGGTGGTCAGCATGCCAGCCACCAGCAGAGGTTCCTGGTTCAACGCACTCTTATATTTTTCGCTATACCAGGCGTCGGTCACCGAGTTGGCTGTCTTCGCCGCCACATACCGCAAGGCGCCGATCATGCCGCTGCCCGGCTCCCAGGCGATGTAGTGGACGGTTTCGTCGAGGTGATTGTTTCTGTTCTTTTCCTGTTCCTGGTACGAGTAGGCGAAACCGTACGGCGAGATCTGCTTAAGGCGGCCGCTTACCGTAGTCGCGTCGTTCATGGTAGCGACAGTGGTGAGCACTATCGGACTCTTGGCAAAGGCGGATTTGAAAGCCACTGTTTTGAACCCGGGAGATCCCGTAAAACTGCCGACTTCGACGGCTGCGCCATCGGGCAGGGTATAGTGACCCTTCTCCATGACCAGGTAGCTGACCGTCTCTTGCGGATGGATTCCATCCAGATAGTCCCACTCGGTCACCTTGATGTCAAATCCGGTTTTGTTGACATTGCGGATGCGTACAGTGCAGGGTTCCGCGTTGTTGAAGCTCGGCGGGCCGGCGACCACGATCGGGTTGGTGAACGATGTGGTCAGGGGCACACGCAGCCATTCGCCGCTGACCGCAACCTCGCCGGCTTCTGTTGGAACGCCCGCTGCCTGCTGTCCGCTATTTGCGACAACTGTGGCGCTGACTATGCCGACCGCTCCTTGGTCGTCTGTTACCTGCAAAGTGGCGATGAAGGTGGCTGCCGTGGTGTAGGTGTGGGTGACCGATTGACCGGTGGCGGTCCCGCTACCGTCGCCAAAATTCCACACATAATTGACGATCCTGCCATCGCTGTCGGTCGGGCTGCCTCCGTTGAAGGTGACGGTGAGCGGCGCCGGACCGCTGGTCGTCGTCGCGCTGATCACCGCCTTCGGTGCTTTGCTGGCCGTTGCGGACGCGATGACGATGACCGGAAGACTGGCCGAATTGCTTTGCCCCTTGCTGTCGGCGACAGACAAGGTGACAGCATATGTGCCGGCCGACAGGTAGGTATGCGAGGCAGTGGCCCCGGTTGCCGAATCGCCGTCCCCGAAGCTCCAGGTACAGGAGGTGATGGTGGCGCTGGTGGTGGTCGAGCCCGACCCGTCAAAATGGATGACGAGCGGCGCGGACCCCACTGCAGCCGAGGACGATATCACAGCTTTTGGAGGAGTGGACGCCGCAGCATAGGTGAGGGCGTTGGCAAAGGTGGTTTCGGTGTTGTCGGCATTGACCGCGGTCAGCGTATAAATCGGAGCGGCCGTGAGGTCGGCGGTGCAGGTCAGCTGCCGCGCGCTCGGGTCGTAGGTTTGGCAGATCAAGTTTGAGTTCTGGTAAATGCGGAATCCCTTGATAGTGGCCGCTTGATTGCATTCCCAGGAGAAGCTGAGCGGTCTGGCGTTGATGAATAACTCCGGATAGGCGGCCGTGGGATCAAAAACCAAGAGGTTGGACGGGCCGCTCTCGCTGCCGTCAATGGCCGCCTCGGTCATACTGAAAGCCATGGTTTTCCTAAGGAGGTCGGCCTGGCAGGAGATCGTGTCGGCGGAGGGATCAGTTGTCTCGCACAACAGGGCATTGTTCAGGTAGATCCGGTAGCCCTTGAGGTTGGCAGTGGCGGCCGGAGCGGTCCAGTTGAAGGTAAACAGCTTGCTGCCGGTCGTCCCCTGTTTTTCCGGAGGACCTTGCATAGCCGACAGCTCATCAGCGGCTACGGTAAAAAGATACGGTGTGGAGCGCGGGCTTTCGGCGCCGTCGTTGAAGGTGGCGGTCAAGGTAAAGGAGGAGGTAGCGCCCGCAGCCAACTCCACCGTGCAGTTCATTGAAGTTGCCTTGGCATCCGTGGTTGTGCAAACAGCACCGTTCACCCCCTCCTGATACAGCTTGAACCCGGTGACGGCCGGCGAAGCGGGAGGGGTGTATCCCCATTCGACTTGAATAGACTGGGGCGCCGCCAAAACCAGACCGGGCAGAAAGCAGCTGAGCAGGAGAAAGAGACGGATAATTCGGGCATACATCATTATCGCCGCATGAGAAGAGGCCGGACCTTCGGCGTCACGGCCAAAACGAGGGCACGATGCATGCCATGCGTTCTTGTCTTTCACTGCGCAACCCCCGGATGCACGCCGCTTCGCCTTGATCGCTGAAGCTTCGCGGGTAATGATCCGCTCGTCCTGCTCCGCGGAGCCTTTCTATCCAATTCTTGTCCGTCGGCTCGCAGTTGCGCCCCACGCTTCCTTCCCACAATCAATCTCCCCATACAGTTACGCTTCGTTTCGCTCACTGTGATCAACCTCTGGCAGGACGTGCACCCGCAGAAGTAGCCCATACTGGGCGCACCGCAAGAAAGACGACGGACACGCTTGTGTCTGTCCGCCGTTTTTCTTGGCGCAAATGAACCGGGCAGCATTCTCCCGGTGTCCTGCCCTAGTTGGAAATGGGCAAACGAGCCGTTAGCAGGAAGAATTCCGAAGGGGCCGTGTTGCTTTGTTGAGAGAGCTTCGGGTTGGCAACACCACAAAGAGATATGTTCTCGTTTCAATCAAAAATTCTCTAAGCCAGAGCAGGCGGCAGATCGTCCGCCACGACGCTTGCAGGATTAGCCTCTGGATCGCTGGCAACCCGTTCGGACTGGCGGCGCGCCATCGCCTCAAAGAACCCCCGCACCGTCCGCGCATTGCCGAAATCGACGCCCCGGTTTTCCCGGCCCATGGCGATGATGGCGTGGGCGCGTTGCTTCGCCTCCTTGTCCAGCACATAGCCTTGTTTTTCGCACTGGCGCTCTAAGATCACTGCCAACTCTTCCGGCGCATAATCGGCAAAAACCACCGTTCGCCTGAAGCGCGATTTCAGGCCCGGATTGGATTCGACGAAACGCTCCACCGGCTCCGTATAACCGGCCGCAATCACCGCCAGCCGGTCGCGTTGATCCTCCATCGCCTTGATCAGAGTCTCAATCGTCTCGCGGAAAAAATCCTGCCCATGGTCGCTGCCGGCCAGGACGTACGCCTCGTCGATGAACAGCATGCCGTCCATCGCCTCCTCGATCTTCTTGCGCGTCTGGTCAGCAGCATGGCTGATGTGCTGACCGACCAGATCGGCGCTCTGCACCTCGATCACGTGGCCGGACTTGAGCAGCCCGAGCGTCGCATACAGCCGCCCGATGATGCGCGCCATCGTCGTCTTGCCGGCGCCGGGCGGCCCGGAGAACACCATGTGCAGCGACACCGGTTGGCGCGGCATGCCTGCGGCCTCGGGGCGCTGCTGCACGAGTTCGAGCGCCGCAAGTTGCTTCGCCTGCGTCTTGATCGGGTCCAGTCCAACCAGGGCTTGAGTTCGGCCTGGACCTCGGCCAGTGACCCGGGGCCGATGCCTGTGATTCGGCTGCGGTTGCGGCGACGCGTGGCGAAGCCCCCGCCTCCACGGCTTCGGCGCAGAAGGGCCGCTCGGGCGAGCCATCGTTCCCTGCCCCCTCGACGACGCCGGCCCTGGAATCGTTCACCGTCAGTCCATCAATATCAAGCTTTCCGGCGTAAAGGAGACGGCCCAGGATGCCGAGCACATGACCTCGCAGTCGCACTGCATCGCCTATAGCGCGGCATCCTTGGCCGAACTCAATGCGTCGCTCATATCGCTAAAGCGGCAGCCCGTCGCCCGCACGACGCCGCCCCTGGCAAAGATGGGGCTCTTGCAGCGGTGGAACACCGTCTGCTCGGCATCGAGTTCGCCGCCTTCGAGATAGATGGCGGGGATGTTGTCGCCGCTCGCATCCTCGACCGCGCAATCGCGCAGGACCGCTCGCGCCCTGAAGGTTGACTCCATTGGCCGAGCCGGGAACGATGCGGCAGTGCAGCAGTTCGACGCTGGCCTGCGCTCCCGCCCACACGGCAGGGTTATCGCTGACGGCGTTCAGGCGCAGAGCCTCCACGGACATGCGCGCGCTGCCAGGCGCATAAATCTGCCCGGTGATGCTTGATCCCGGCGCGCCGCGCAGCGCCAGAGATCACGCTCGACCGTCAGCACCCCGGATCAGTGGCCCTTGAAATCGACGGCACAGGGTTCACCCGCCCCTGCCACGGCTTTGGCGAGATCGGAACAGCCGAAAAACGACCCCATGCCGACCGTGATGCGCTTCAAGGATCCCCTTTTCCTGTCTGATAAAACTTTGCAGCAACCTTTTGGATTATCCGCCTGTTGCGCGCTTTACCTGCCTATCAGGATACGTGGCCCTGAGCTCCGACGGGCAGTTTCAGGTGTTTGCCTGCTGCTCACGCATCCTTTTGTTGCCGCTGGGCGTTGTCGTAGAGGGCGATGAAGTTGATCGGCTCCATCAAGAACGGCATGAAACCGCCATCCACTGCGACCTGGCAGACGACCTGGCGGGTGAAGGGGAAGAGCATCAGGGGGCAGTCGACCGCCAGCACCCGATCGTGGTGCTCCCTAGGAATGTTCTTCATCAGAAAAACAGCGGCATGCTCGATCTCGACTATGAACATCACCGAATCATCGTTGCTCTTGTCCAGCACCTTGGCGGTGATGGCGATGGAAACCTCGCTGTGGTCGTCATCGATCTTCTGATTTTTCAACTGGAGGTTGAAATCCACCTTGGGTTCCTGGTTGCGCGCCAAAAACACCTTCGGGGCATTGGGACTCTCAAAGGAAAAATCCTTGATATACATCTTCTGCATGCGGAAAATTGGGATGTCCTGCTGGTTGGGGGTCTGCTCAGCCATGGTTTGTCCTTATGGTGGAAGTCATTCAAAGCCGGTGGGATACGGAACACCGGCGGGTAATTCGATCGGGGGCATCCTACCAGGGAATACGGCGAAAAGACAACGAAAAAACCGTTCAATCGCCGTTGAGGAACTGCTTGAGGAACATGCCGGTATAGGAATGGGGAATGTTGGCGATCGCCTCGGGGGCGCCAGTGGCGACCACCTGCCCGCCCCCGCTGCCGCCCTCGGGCCCGATGTCGATCACATAGTCGGCGGTCTTGATCACGTCGAGGTTGTGCTCGATCACCACCACAGTGTTGCCGCCGTCGACCAGCCGCCCCAGAACCCGGAGCAGATGCTGGATATCGGCCGGATGCAGGCCGGTGGTGGGCTCGTCGAGGATGTAGAGGGTCTGGCCGGTGGAACGGCGGCTCAACTCCTTGGCCAGCTTGACCCGCTGGGCCTCGCCGCCGGAGAGCGTCACCGAGCTTTGCCCCAGCGACAGATAGCCCAGGCCAACATCGACGATGGTCTGCAGCCGGCCGGCGATCGGCGGCACGTTCTGGAAAAAGGCCAAGGCCTCCTCCACGGTCATCCGCAGGATTTCGGCGATGTTTTTCCCCTTGTAGCGGATATCCAGGGTCTCCTGGTTGTAGCGCCTGCCCTGGCAGCGCTCGCAGGTGACGTAGATGTCGGGCAGGAAATGCATGGCGATGCGGATAAGGCCGTCGCCCTCGCAGGTCTCGCAGCGGCCGCCCTTGATGTTGAAGCTGAACCGGCCCGGCTGGTAGCCTCTGGCGCGCGATTCCGGCAGGCGGGCGAGCAACTCGCGGATGGGCGTCATCACTCCGGTGTAGGTGGCCGGGTTGGAGCGCGGCGTGCGGCCGATGGGGCTCTGGTCGATGTCGATCACCTTGTCCACCTGCTCCATGCCGTACAGCAGGTGTTTTCCCCGGAGATAACCCTTCTGGTCCGCAACATACCGCTCAGCCTCGCGGAACAGGGTCTCGATCACCAGGGAGCTCTTGCCCGAACCGGAGACCCCGGTGACGCAGGTCATCATTCCCAGCGGAAAGCGCACGGTGAGATCGCGCAGGTTGTTGATTGTCGCGCCCCGCACCTCAATGGCCCGGTCGCCGACCGGACGGCGGCTCGCCGGCACCTCGATCTTCAGCCGCCCCGAGAGATAGCCGCCGGTCTGGGAGTCCTCGCAGTCGAGCAGGCCGGGCACTGGACCGGAATAGATGATCGTGCCGCCGTGCACGCCCGCGCCCGGACCGATGTCGAGCACATGATCGGCATTGGCGATGGTGTCTGAATCGTGCTCGACCACGATCACCGTGTTGCCCAGGTCGCGGAGGTTGATCAGGGTCTTAATCAGCTTGTTGTTGTCGCGCTGGTGCAGGCCGATGCTCGGTTCGTCGAGGATGTACAGCACCCCGGCCAGGCCAGAGCCAATCTGCGAGGCCAGGCGGATGCGCTGGGCCTCGCCGCCGGAGAGGGTGCCCGCCTTGCGGTCGAGCGACAGGTAGCCCAGTCCCACCCCCCGCAGAAAAAAGAGCCGCTCGCGGATCTCCTTGAGAATGGGTTTGGCGATGATCGCCTGCCGTGGCTCGAAGTCCAGTTGTTCCAACTCCTCGATCAACTGCTCAATGGCCATCCGGCACAGCTCGATGATCGACCAGCCGCCGACCCGCACAGCCAGAGCCTCGGGCTTGAGCCGGGCGCCCTGGCAGGCCGGGCAGCCCTGCTCATTCATGAATCCTTCCACTTCCTCACGCAAACGGGCAGAGGTGGTCTCGCGGAACAACCGGTTAAGGCGAGGCAGGATGCCCTCGAAGACGAGCTGCGTGGCCAGGGTACGCTTGCCCCGGCTGTGCACGAATTCGAGCTTTTCCCGGCCGGTGCCATGCAAAAGCCCGTTTTTAGCCTTGGCCGGCAGGTCGGCGAAGGGGGTGTTCGGTTCGAAGCGGTAATGGCGGGCAAAGGCCTCTATCCATTGATCGGCCTGGGTGGAAAGCCGCCGCCGGGTCCAGGGCACGATGGCGCCGTCCACCAGCGAGAGCAATTGGTCGGGTACGATCAGGCGCTCGTCGATGAACTGATTGACGCCCAAACCGTCGCACACCGGGCAGGCCCCTTGGGGATTATTGAAGGAAAACAGCTGGGTGGAAAGTTCGGGCACCGAAATGCCACATTGGTGGCAGGCGGCCGATTCGCTGAACAGTATTTCCTCGCCGGTGTCGGGAAAGTGGGCCAGCATGGCGCCGCCGCCCAGGGCCACAGCGGTGCTCACCGATTCATCCAGCCGCCGCCGGATCGAAGCCTTGATCACCAGACGGTCGATCACTGCATCGATGGTGTGCCACTTGTTCTTGTCAAGGACGATTTCTTCGCCCAGTTGGCGGACCTCGCCGTTGATCCGCACCCGAACAAAGCCCTCCTTGCGCAGTCGTTGCAGAACCTGCTCGTGCTGGCCTTTTTTCCGGGTGACCAGCGGCGCCAACAGGATCATTTTCTCGCCTTCCTGCCGGGCCAGCAGGGATTCGAGCATGTCATGCACCGACTGGGAGCGGATCGCCTGCCCGCATTGGGGACAGTGGGGTTGGCCGGCCCGGGCGAACAGCAGGCGGAGATGGTCGTAGATCTCGGTCACCGTGCCCACGGTCGAGCGCGGATTTTTGCTGGTGGTTTTCTGTTCGATGGAGACCGCCGGCGACAGCCCCTCCAGCAGATCGACATCGGGCTTGTCCATCTGGCCGAGAAACTGGCGGGCATAGGTGGAGAGCGATTCGACGTA
>Ga0123354_10012892_pt1 | contig 12943 bp, 7 predicted proteins | sample TergutLab28metaG_2_FD_97872 | JGI IMG/M metagenome (GOLD analysis project Ga0123354, IMG submission 97872) | Labiotermes labralis P4 segment gut microbial communities from Petit-Saut dam, French Guiana - Lab288 P4 | ecosystem: Host-associated > Arthropoda: Insects > Digestive system > Gut ...
TCACTAGAAATCCATTCTTTGTGCCTCGTTTGTGTTTCTAATTCTTTTGCGGTGCTGTCCGTTCCGGCTGGTTCCTTCATTATCTTAATAAAAGCCAAAGTGGTGGGGGGGGGGGGGGGGGGATTTATTGAACATAAAATGTGTGTTTTAATTTTTCTCTACAACATTTGTCTGAAATATTTCTTATTGGAAGAAGAATTCAGCGAGATATTATCATAATTTTACACAGGTCTTCCTGTAAAGCACGCCCAATAATTCTCAGATTTTATTGAAAGTTTGATTTTCGCGACAGATTTTCGAAAACTGTTCAGATATTTCACGAAAATCCGCCCAGTGGGAGCCGAATTGTTCCAAGAGGATGGACGGACAGACGGACATGACAAAGCTGGTAGTCGCTTTTCGCAATTTTGTGCATGTACTTAAAAAGAAAAGAAAGCAACAAGTATAAGACGATACACGAATGCAATTTTGCTGTGTCGTATAATTATGCCCGCTGTTTGATGACAACTTTTCGAAACGTTTTTCCTCTTAAAGGATAGTGTGAGGGCAGGCAGAACGGTAATGTCTCTAGGATACGGTGAGGAGTTTGCTTTCCGGGGGCGATAAAAAATTCATAGCCGTCCCTCGGTACAACACATCCATATAAATCTCTGGACGTTACCGGGCCAATATTTCCTCATTTTCATGGTTCGGAGGACGTACTGAAGTGTGATATATGGTTGCTACCATATTACTGTGCGGCTAGCGAACAAAACGTGTAATGTTTTCGCTTGTTTACACATTCACTCGTACATCGCAGTTTTTCACTGCCCGTTCACACTCACTGTATCCCTATAATATTGGGCGTTGTCATATTTTGGGCTGTTTATTAGTGAAGCCGATTTTTATGCAATTCTGGTGAGGTGTCACAGCAAAAGGACAGCTGTACCAAGGGACCAGACACGGTATATCTCCGCATACCCCGTCCGCCTAAATGTAGAAGCAAACCACAAGCTTTAAATGTTGTGGTACATGAAATGGGTTCGAACACAAGTCATAGAAACTAAGACTTAGCCTGTTCCTGTCCACTTAAAGGGAAGAAAGTTCTTGATTTCAAACTTTCGCCGTGTTCTGAATGTTGTATGCTTTCTTCTGGGTAATTCCTCGGCGACTGAATTCTGACGCCGGGGAATTACCCAGAAGAAAGCATATGAAAAAAAGTCGTTAAATGTGCGCCTGACGTAACAAATTATTGCGCGTTACCTCGGTTATTTCCTATAGGGTTTTAGTTTATGAAAAATACGTTATAGAAGCATTTGCAAAATTGTGAAAAAAAAAACTACTAGCTTTGTCGTGTGCTCGTCCGCATGGAACAATTCAACCCCCCCACTGGACGGATTTTCATGAAATTTTATTTTGAGTTTTCTTCCAAAATTTGTGGAGAAATTTAATGTTTCACTAAAATCTGACAAGAGTAACGGCTACTTTACATGCAGACCGATACATATTTTTGATCATAGCTCGCTCAATTCTTCCCAGAATGGGAAATGTTCTGTACAAAAGTTGTAAAGGAAATGAGAACACACAATTTTTGTTCAACAAATTCTTCTTTCTAAAATCGTACCGTTTATGAGAAAATGTGGAATAATATTGTAGAACCGGGCAGACCACAGATGAAAATATGGCACATGCGCATTGCAAGCTGGGTAACTAAGGCTACAAACACACACTCACAATATGTAGTGCTTACTGCTTTTCCACTGCAACAATGGTTACATGAAAGGGTCTGCATGTTACGTTATACGTACATTGCCTGCCTGTCTTGTTATGCAATGCTATGAATGGCGTAAAAATGATAAATGGGTGTATTTCCAATTTCTACACAACGTTTTTCCATATCCTAGTAAAACAGGATCACGATCCCCTTTTGCACCACATTCAGCTGCTGCACATGCGCAGAAGTCTTCCTGTAAGCAGTAGCAGTGCAGGCTGAACCTGTACAGTGATTTTTTAATTTAAAGGCGCGGTACAATGAAAGAGTAAAAGTTTCCCGATTTTAAATCAGTCTGAACTCTGTTTGGACTCTATGTTCAGGTGCGTTTGCATACTCACGAAAAGCGCCTGTTACATTCGTCATGTCCGTCTGTCTGTAATTCTGCGAGTATCAGCACAGCTGCCACTGGAAGAATTTTCGTGAAGTTTGATAATGGGGTACTTACATGTAAATGTTTCGAGAAATTTCAAATTTTGTTAAAATCGTACACAAATATCGGCACTTCACATGAACACCTAAGAAAGTTTTATTGTTGTCGGCCATATTAAATTGCTACAAAAGCTTTCTTTTCCAGTGAAATGGTGTCAGACGTTGAGGAGAGCGGAGGAGGTAAAAACATTACGCGAACGCACCACGGTGGTACGTTATAAGTATATTACCTACCTTCTTTTTTTTTTTTGTCGCGTGAGATGATTGCTACCCGTGTGTACTCTACAGATACCTGCAGAAATTCATATGAATATTTATGCACGGCGTTCTTTATGTTCGCCCGATATTTGCGAAGATTTTTCTTGAACCGTCTGTTGTAAAATTCATAAATATTAAATTTCATGTAGAACCATTTAGCGGTTCTCGGTTAGAAAACGGAAGGTTATCACAGTAGACTGATTAAGTAACCATGCTTTGTGTGGTTTTGTGTGGTTTTGCGCGCGTCTGTGTTAACCCGTTGCAAATTTTGAAACTTTGACCGATTTTCATGAAATTTTCTAGGAGCGTTTCGGTTTTGGGGACCACCCAAACGCCATTCTCTACCTTCGGTAGGACCAACATAGCGGACACTTGACACGGTGATGTGAGAGCGACATTATTGACACGATCACTAAATGTTAAGTAATAATGTGTTTGGAATAATTATGCGACATGTTACTTTTTATATAACTTAAAATATCAACATATTGGAGGCGAATAAAATTTAAATTTTGGTTTTAGGATGGTAACTAATAAATATTTAGGGATAGGCGATTGAAATATATTTTTGTCAGCCAACAATTATAAAAAATCTTCTATGTTAATTTTGACGAACATTTTATTTTAGTGCCATGTTTTGATATTTTGATAAAATTTTGTTCATGCTCATTCCCCAAACAAAAACAATGTTACCCGTCCAGACATACATGTTATTTCGTCCTTATGTCATAGAGGATAAGACTTTATTTATTGCACTTCGTATCTGTTGGGCTAACCTGATAACATGACAGTGAGCCTCATTACAAAACCGCTGTGTTAACTGCAATTAAAACAAATATTCAGCTAAGGACGCTTATGTAGAAATAGTCTATTGTAATTGGTGTTTTTGTAACTGACGTGTTGTGTATTCGTGGCCAATAATTACCCAGTAACCTTGAAAATGCAGCCTAATTTATTTATTGTTTGAAGGCACATAAATTTGTAACAATCTGTGTATGGAGATGGTGCAGAAATGTGCAGCGTGTGCAATTTTGAGTTCATTATGTATGTATGTATGTATGTATGTATGTACGTACGTACGTATGTATGTATGTATGTAATTATTTTTTTACACTTATTTACTTATTTATTCATTCATTCCACAGTCTGCCTTACGACAGGTCCATAGTTCCTTCTGAAGTGAATTCTCCACACAGTGCGATCTAGTGCGTCCTGTTTCAATTTCGTTTCGTTTCCTTAAGGTCATCCAATAGCCTCTTACGTCGTCTTCCTCCTCTTCTCGTCACTTCTATCCTCCCCTCCATCTTTCCTTCAACAACGTGTTTCAGAAGGCAGTTTCTACGCGAGATGTGACCAATCCAGTTAGCCTTCCTTCATTTTACTGTAGGCACATGTACGATATTCCTGTCCTCCTGGACTCTATGTAATACTTCTTCGTTTCTCACACGATCGTTCTAACTGATCTTCTCGATCCTTCTCCAGCATCGCATTTGACGTTATACTAGACAAATTTATGGTAATTTGTACTTGAGTACTAACGATTTTTATATCAGAGTAACATGTAATAATAATAATAATAATAATAATAATAATCTCAGTATCACAGTAGGCCATACTTGCTGTCTCAATAAATGCATGCGATGTTTGTATAGCAACTCCCGTCAACATCCCTGCGGTTACAGAATTTCTAGCTGAAACTCGACGCTATGTGACCTCTACATGTGAAGTGGAGCCGTTAAATAAGCCAAGAATTAACCACTTGTTCACCAGCTCATTCAGCAATGAACGTACGCGAAAGGCGCGCATAATGACATTAGTACTATCGAGTGGGGGGTGATATATCTGGTGTCACGTAGTGATGGAGGGGGCAATTATTTAGTCACCCCATTGTTTCGTATCTGCCTGAATGAGCCGCTTATCACGACGGGCGCTGGTGCCAGGCGCCACAAATTGAATCGCAACAATGCTAAGTTTCACAATGCTATCGCGTCCCGCCCTACAATACAACCCCTAATGTACGACCCCTTACGGCAGGAGTGTAAAAGAGATTAAAGTGAGAGAAGCTGATAAGTATCAGTTGCAGTGGTGCCTCCCCACAATCCCACACAAAATCAACAATTCTTCCTGTTTAGAGCACTGTTCATTGTGCAGGAAATAAGGCTGTTTGCATTCACTGCGGGTCCCACCGTACCGTACAAATAATATGTCAGACGCGGACAGTGACAAGCATTTTACACAGTAGATTTAACGCTGTAGGATGCAACGGTTACCTGCTTGTACATTTAAACATCTGCGAACTTTGCTCACAGAATGTGTTTATGTGTTTCGCATGATAATTAGAGAAAAGAGAGATTATTTCCTTCAGTCTATTTTAAGGGGAAACGTGTTCCCTGTAAAGTTGGGGGACGAGTGTTTTACATACTGTTTATTTTAACGCCAGTTTCAAGGGACTAACCGGCGAGGGAATGGAAAATGTGGTCTCAGTCTCGGATCAGAGAAGGGTTATCGTTGCTATGCAGTTTAGATTATTCCTCAGCCCTTAAAAGTAAATGCTGGAATAACATCTTAAATTAGGCCAAATAATTTTCTTGTGCATTTTATTGTTCCTTATTATTCTTTCGTTTGATGTTACTTAGCTTGTACACAGACCCATAACCGGAGGGGGGGGGGGTTGAAACTTGGTGCAGTGCCCCCACTACCAGTCTGGATGCACCCACTAGCAATTTGCAGAATACGAAACCCGAACATGCTGATCAACACGCTACACAACCTGCCACACCATACGGCATCCAAGTGTTGCCTCTGTTGAACCGCTGTGGTTGGACAGAACTGAGTTTCAGAAATGTGTGTATATGCAGATGTTTTGTGCAATGTTACAGAACAAATTGTGTAATTGTGGTGTTGGTTGTGTGGTTCTGACAGAGGAGCTTCTTACACTTACGCATACCTTATAAATAAATAAATGTATATATTCAGTATATGTGTAACAGAGCAATATATAAACGTATGTACATATATATACCTGCACTGAATGCTGCTGCAACCACTGTGTTCATGGCCCGGCTACTGGCCTGCTTGTGCATTTGACGAAGTGCCGTTAAACAAATCGAGATGACTCCGAAACAGGAGATTCTGAAATGTACATTTCTGGTATAACTCTCTTAGGAAAGTTCTTAGAACTACCGTCCTCTCCAGACAAATATGTGCCTATAAAAATGAACATTTTTTCAGCTCCCTTCCTCCTGCGGCCATATTACGTAACACCCAAGGGTGTCAGGAGACTTATTCGGTATTCTTGCCAATATGTACGGTAACTGCGATGGTTACAGTGATGTATACAATTGTTGTGGGATTTGTTTGGATGCTGTTTTATTCCCATTCCAAAAAAAACTGTAATTAAATACTTGCATTCTATGTTTTTGATTTACGTGTTATCAATTTACGGAAATTTCAGGAACTTTATATTGCAATACTGACAAGAAAAGCAATCATGTCGTAATACAAAAATGGATAATTCTGCCTGTCTAAATTAAATATATGTGATATCATTCAGAGGGAGGCAGAAAGACTTTGAGATTTAAGAATTATATATTTTTATCATTACGGCATAAATTTGGCACAAACCTGTTCCTTATATGGACGCATTTCCTTATTTCAACATGTTCCATGTGTCGTCTATTAATAAGACCCAAAATATATAAATAACCCACAAATGCACTTCAATATTTATAATATATTTTATTCACAATATTCTCACCAACATGTTTTGGCAGCTATTGAGACCATCTTCATGGTTATGTTATTATAACTGTATCACCGTCACTCACTAATAATTTTAATAATATAATTATTGTAATTATAAAGTTATGTATTACTTAAACAGTTTTAACCAAAACACTTGCGCGCCACACCCGGATATCATGGCAACTACAGAATCTCAATTGTCTGAGAATTTGAACATCAGTTCTCGCTGTGTCAATCAACCACTCGATAAAACTGATCAAAAAATTATTTTCTTGGCCTTCGACTTTAATTCTGTAGATTATAAAATAAAATGCATGGTGCCGTGCTGTAATTGTATTTGTTGCGTTCTATTGGCTGTAACTAATGTTAGCTCCATGCCAACGCCGTTAGATTTTTATTTTGTGGTGTTGGGTGAAGAGCGAAGTTTCCATAATAAATATCGATCAAGCAGACGAATTGCTCGCTCGCATTTTGGATGCTGCTGGCCGCATAAAGGAACGTGAAGATCAACTGAGACGAACAACACGCGATCTTCGCACACGAGTGGCAAAGTCCACTGAGGCTGACGGTGGGATTTTCAAACATTTATTGTGAACTGTAACAGATTTGTCTTTTAAACATTAAGTTAAAATTGAAATACCATTAGCGTCAAGGAACTCATCTTTCTTTATTACCTTTCACGATGCTTTTGTGTTTGTAATTTCGACCATTTTTGTCTCGGTAAACATTCAAAATTAGAAGCATGATCGTATGGCCTGTCTTTCTCACAATGACCTATACAGTTACCTTCCACAATATTGAACTTTCCCCTGAATCACCCTGTATTTAATGGCACTGCCACTAGCTCTGAATGTGCAGCACACAGTGTTACTGTCGCAGTAAACCTCATTCGACATGAGCCTACATTTCCATTATTTTCTTGTGGCGAGGGAAGAAAAGATAGAAATAAACGCAATGTAGATATTCTCCGGGGCCGAGATTAAATGTCTGACCTATTTTTCAAAATAATTAACCACATTAACCTGGAAATTTGACAGCTTAAGCTGATAAAGCTGCTGAACTGTTACAAACTGTTTCAAATAAGCACCACACTATTCCCAAACGACTTTCACAGCAGAGGCTCAATCTCTGGAATAGGCCTACGCCAGTAAGACGAATCTCAGTTCGGAATACATTAGTGGACTTATAATGCCTTCGGACGGAGCCGTTGCCAACCAACTCGCAAATTTGTCGTCCCTCGTTCCCAGAACTTTACTTCGGTATGGAAGGAATTCCGACAGACGCACAATAGTTACCTGTCGGTTAGGATACAGACAGCTGAAAGGTCATAATACTTAGTGCAGTGTTCTGGCGTTAATTCATCTGAAGGACAGCGGCAATAATCGTACGTACACGTGCTGGACATTGCAAGTTCTACAGTTAGTCCACACAATATTTGTCCATTTGACGTGATTTTCAGAGCGAAAGGTAAAGCAAACCCCGTACACGCCCTGAGGTTTTTCAGAGAGTTGAGGATCCCAGATTTCAGGACAGTCGGAACATGAAGGTGGTAAGGATGTCAGTCCCACGCACCGGCCGCCTTTGCCCCCACCCCAGGAAATATTCCTGGTACTCATTTCTGTTACAAATTGAGTCGACCACATGGCCGGAAGGATTATGTCAATGAAAAATTCCAGTGACACCATCGGGAATCGAACCCGCAACCTTCTGGCTCGTAGCGCAGGGCCTCAACCAACTGCGCCACCGGGTGTCCCGATTTTCAGAGCAGGCAGCGATAATATCTGAAAAAGCAATGGGGTGCTTGTGTTTGTGACGGAGAAGAGGTGTGCTTCCTTGAAGTGAGATTGTCGCCTTTTAGAGTGTCACTTATATAGATTTCAGAATCCAGAAGTACTGGAACTGTAAAGCTCACGGCCAAAGTTACAGAAATATGGAAGTTTTGAAATCCTGAATTTCCGTAACTTTGTTATAGCCCAACCTAAAATATCTTGTTTCTTTATTTGGTATCGTCTTCCACTTGCGTTTGTTAATCAATGTCTGCACTTATTGTCAGAACGAACGCAACTCTCACAGCGCTGTGTATTCATTTCTCATCTATGAAAATTAAATGCATAATGTTCTGGGTGCTGTATTCGCTGTGACAATAAATACAGACATTGTTAAATCTTGCGGCCATCGGAAAAAATTATACTGGCCTAGAGGCGATCGACTCAGCAGTGCCCGGGACCCTGGAATAAAGGCGTGTTTCAAAATCAATTAGCTGTAATAAAATCTGTCGTAGTTCCAAAACAAGTGAAAATAAAACTGGACTTCCTGTTACATTCCTCCGTTAATTCATTTTAAATTTGTTATCTTCTTACAGACAACACGTTTGATCCCAATTATTTGCATGGTACAAATATTATGGAATGTTACTAAGTTTAACATGAGAGCTGATCTTTACATTTTTTCAGCTATCAACAAGGACTGTGCAGTAGACTGTAATATAAGTTATGTGAATATCCACTGTCACTAATTATATATATATATATAGATAGATATATAGATAGATAGATAGATAGAGAGATAGATAGATAGATAGATAGATAGATAGATAGATAGATAGATAGATAGATAGATAGAAAGATAGATAGATAGATAGATAGATAGATAGATAGGTAGGTAGATAGATAGATTGATAGATAGATAGATAGATAGATAGGCTTTGACGTGACACTATTATCTTTTCATACTGAGTCATTGTTGATGGACTATAAACACAGATAGAAGTACCCTTAGCCATTTTCTGTTTCCACCACTCAGTGAAACTACCCAGAGATACAAGAAGAGAATTCGAACAATTATCCTATTTCTTTTGTGACGTTACATGTTATTTAAATGGGTGTCGTTTATAATTTCAAGAAAACTGGACTTAGGATTTGAGAGGAAATCATTTAAATTCTTCAAAACTGAGTTGCGACTATTCAAAAGACAGCTGTTGAGAGAATGAACAATTCATTTTCATGAATGTAAGAAACAAATTCCTCTCTGCAAGCTTGCTCGGCTAAGGAAAGAATATGTGAATGATAACGTAATATGAACCCTTCAATGCCGGACTCAGTGCGCTGTGCAAAGCAAACCTTGGACAGGCCCTGTGGGTTCCAGGAGGTTAAGGCTCCCAGATTTCAAGACAGTCGGCACGTGAAAGTGGTAAGGTTGTCTGATATACGCAACGGCCGCCTTTACCCTCCGGGAAATATACCTGGTACTGATTTCTGTTAGAGGCTGAGTCGACCCCAAGGCCATAGTGCGACCGGAAGGATTATGTCAATGAAAAATTCCAGTGACATCATCGGGAATTGGTACGTCGTACGGACCATTAATTGGTACGTCGTACGGACCATTAATTCCTTAAATGCCGCCGCCCTCGGTGCACTGCAGCGGCCTAGCTAGTAACAACCAAATACACAGTATTAAATATATGTGGATATTAAAGACGTATCTCCGACATGTTTTGGTACCAGTGTACTATTTTCAGAGAGCTCAATATGACAGGTTTAAAACCAATTGCCAATGACAGAATATTACGTAAAAGGTTCTACTGTCTGCAGTAGGCTTATTATTTACAATTGGTTTTATATCTGACATTTTATCCTCCTGGAAGATGGTACACTGACACCGAAACATATTTAACACTGTGCATTTAGCTGGTGCAGTGAACTGAGTATATTAACTCTTTAAAGACGAAATTTGCCTGTTTTGTATCATGATCCAGTCCGTACCGCGCAGTAAACACTCTTCACCTCGGTTATACGAGACTAATCTGTTAATGTATTGCAAGGTAACGGTCCATACAGAACACTTAAACGCAATGTGAGCACCGTGTAGAAATTTTGAATGTTAAACCTGGTGATACGGTGAATAACGAATAGGCTTTAAAAGATTAATTAAAAAAATCAAGGAATGGACAAATTTAAAATAAGATGTGACTAAGCTCTATTCAGTTTACGTCATTTTTTGTAACGATATCGGAGGATTTAGAGCCTCGCTTTGCAAGACACTGTTGCAGGTTTCAGTACTCTTGGTTGTCGGACAGCACAACTTGTCTGGAAGTAAATAATGAAGTTACGGAAGAACAAGTATTCTCCATATTTAGGGGTTGAACCAGGTGGAAATCTGTCAGTCACAATTAAGGGATTTTGCAAAGCCTGTCAATTCGAAACTTGTTTTCTTAATTAGGTCTATGTGTTCAAGGGACTGTAGGCAGGGCGGCAGCTCAGGCGAACCAAATGGCTCTTTGGGATACATATATATGTATATTCATACACCATCCTTGAAATGCGTATATTTTTCATTATAGTAAATGGTTTGTCTATATACATCTAGTATTTTTGGCGCAACAGCCCCCCAGTGGGGCAGGGCCTCCTCATTCACGAGGCTTCTAGATCACACACAACGACACACCACATTCGGTAGGACTTCTCTGGATGAGTGATCAGCTCGTCGCAGACACCTCTACCTGACAACACACAACACTCACAAGAGACGGACATCCATGCCCTCCAGCGGTATTCGAGCCCACAATCTCAGTTGGCGAGCGGCCGCAGACCTACCCCTTAGACCTCGCGGCCAATGGGATCGACTATTTACATCTACAGTGTCAAATAATTTAATTTAAATTATGTATTGTGGCAGGCCGACATAGAGTTTCATTCGTTGTATACACTGAATATATTTCAGTATCAGACAAGTGCTCGCCTAAGTTTAAACAGAATCGGAATCTTTGAATGTGCCAGTTGCAAACTGCTGTCTACAAAATTGTGCCACTTGAATTTTAGAAGTACAGTCAATATGTGAAATACAGATAACAGCTGTGATGTGTGAAAATTACGTGCTGTATGACAGATTTTCTATAATTCTACGTAATCTGAACCCCAAGTGAACGCCATACCATAAAATAACTTAAATTTGAATAACTCGATGCCATTTTGTCTACGAGAAATGCATGGCGGGAAGCCAGAAGTTTTCAAGATGGCTGACATCTACGGCATCATAAAGGGTGCTCTGATACAGCGGGCCACTTCAGGCCCTTGAGTGTTCTGGGAAATGAACAGCCTCTGGTAGTGTCTGTGTGACCAAGATGTAAATATGGGATGTCTATCGCGACTTCTGTTATGTACATTCGGCATGGTCAGTTCCTAGTCATTTCCATGATCATTTTTCGTCTTTGTATAGCAAATGAAAGGCCATTTTGTTCACACAGACACTGCGAGAGGGTTTACATTTCCCCAAAACACACGAGGGCCCGAAGTGACCCCTGTATCAGAGCGATTCAACTAGATGACATGGAATAGAAGTTAACGTAGCTACGTGCAAGTTTTGTATTGGACACAACTGGACTTATCAGCTGCATAATAATAATAATACACTGTTTGATAACCAAGTGATTAACGTAGTCATTTTCTAAAAGATTTAATTGTTAATTAAACTGCCTAACCTTCGATGAAGCATTTGCGTAATTTTAGCAGTTAAAGATTAACGTTCAGTTTACACTTTTAATAAACCTTTTTAATGTGTGTCACCCGGTTTGTGTCGACACATATAGATCGTCAAAACAATCAGTCTGTACACAACACTTCAGTATGGCGATCTGAAAAAGCTACAAATTTCGGCTGTGCAAGACGACTTAAGAGCGAGATGTTGCCCTTAAGTTTTACTATCTAATGTATGACTATAGCTATATAGTTTCTTCTGTACGTACTTATGAATTACTAATCCTGCTGATGGCTGCCTTACACAGCCGAAAAATGTACCAAGTTTTTCATTAAACCCACCGTCTTTACACGACATATATTGCTGGCTAATGTTTAGTTAAACAAGCTACATGTTTCGGCCTTACTTGGCCATTATCAGGCTTACAGGAGATTAGTATCAATTAAGGTACAAATGTTCGCTGTACCTATGGGATCCCATTGGTTTACATTGTCTTTGCATCTACTTAAAATTAGTTATTTGGATTAAGTAACTTAATCCAAATAACTAATTTTAAGTACAAATAAAGACTTTCTCCTTAAAAGTAGGTAAACCCAAAACCATTATGTAGTTTTATACATCAAATTCAAATCAAGCAAACAAAATTAATTGTAAGAGTCAAGTTTACATTAGTGCTGACACTGTGTGATTCCGCCTGAATTATTGTCGGTTCCTTTAGGTACGCCCGTTTTTTTCTCTTAAACTTTCCTGGCTTTAGAAAATTGTAAAATTTGGTCACTCAGTGAAGTTACTCATTAATGAATAGGCGCCCTTCCTGTTACTAGCACACGTCTATCTGAAACTGCTCGAGTGCGCAGTGACAGACCCTGACATTCTATAAGCCACGAGCAGCGTCATTAGCCTTGTACTGGGGCCGAGACTGGAATGTCATGGTATTAATCATGATGAAATTATGAGGAAGTTCATCAGCATGTAACGGGGTTAGAAGGGAGGGCGGGAGACTACAGAGCATGAGCTGACACAGACTGTTATCCCAGAGATTAAGAAAGGCAGCAGGCTTTTGTCGAAGGGCTACAGAAGCCTCTGAATTCATTCGTATTCTTAAAATTTGATTTTGAACTTCATACCCATGATCATTATTACGTTTCTCATGTGCAAAAACTTAATCTTCCCAGCTTTATGTCTCGCACGTCGTGCTCACTGGGGCAAGGGTCTGATCTTCCACGAAGCCAACGGGGGGGGGGGGGGGGGGTCTGTGTTTCCGGTGGGCCGAATTTTATACCCTCA
>Ga0123354_10012894_pt1 | contig 12943 bp, 4 predicted proteins | sample TergutLab28metaG_2_FD_97872 | JGI IMG/M metagenome (GOLD analysis project Ga0123354, IMG submission 97872) | Labiotermes labralis P4 segment gut microbial communities from Petit-Saut dam, French Guiana - Lab288 P4 | ecosystem: Host-associated > Arthropoda: Insects > Digestive system > Gut ...
AGTACAGTACAGTACAGTACAGTACAGTACAGTACAGTACACACCACTCGCCCTCACCATGTGCCAGACAAATTCTTTCCAGAAACACGTCGTACTTTTTAAACATATATTTCAGTACTATCTTCCAATGTACGTTTAGAATTTCGAAAGTTCCCTTAATTTCAAATTTTCCCACGGAAGGTCTTCACACAATTTGTATCTGTCCCATATGTGTGTATTAATAGAATTTGTATATATTTTTGCCTTTTTTTAAGCTCATGGTTCCGTGCATCTTAATTCAATTTTTAATAAAAATCCAACCAGATGCAACAGTATGCAGATATTTATTTACTGCAAAGTCACTCTACATGTTTCGGGTGTCAGAGCACCCATCATCAGGAGCACTAAAAACTGTAACCGCAACCTCCGATACAGGTCATAATACTGGTACAGCTACTTCCCTCCAACGTGGCCCGATCGGGCCACGTTGGAGGGAAGTAGCTGTAGTGTCTGTAAATATACAAACACAATAGGATGGACGACATCACATTAATGTTTATGATATACCTTGACTATAACTTCATTCTCCGATTCCTCCTTCCAAGAAGCCCTACCGAGTGTTGTGTGTCTGTGTGTGATCTCGAAACCTCAATAATGATGCAGTCTAGGCTCAAGTAGATCTGTTGCGCCATAGAAACCCACAAATAACGTCCTTCTGCCTCACAGACTAACATCGTTGATTCCTCTCATGTAACTTACTATAGAGTTCTGTTTTTGTGCTTAAATGCCAAATGCAAAAGCACAGGGAAAAATAAACCTAAGGGCTGTCGATTTCACATTGCTGCCACTTAATAAACCCCCCCACCCCACCCCGCAAAATGAAGAAATCTCCAGTACCCAATGAAGGGGTAGATGAGTGTGTCCCAGAAGCAATCTGAGAGTCGTCGCTGATAACTGGGAAGTTAATCGCTTGGTTGGCTGGAGAGCCTGTAGAAAGAATTTCGACATTTCTTGTACAGATAGTGTGATGTGGGAAGTGTGTCAAACCCGTTGTGTGTGTGAAACTTGGAATATTGTATGTAGTCAAATACAACTGTGTCACATGAGGTGTATTTAATGACTATATAATGGGCAACTGCATATTTCGGCCTGTGCTGGCCATCTTCAGGTTGTCTTAGGGGAACTTAAGATCTTACTATAAGCATGCACGCGCACGTGCGCGTGCATGCTTATAGTAAGATAGTAAGATCCAATATATAGTCATTAAATACACCTCATGTGACGCAGTTTGACTACATACAATTTTCCAAGATAGTGTGATGGTAATAAACATAAAAAGCTAAATCAGGTCCATTAGGGGCCCGAGGTGCCCAGAGGGTTCCAGGAAGTTAAGGTTCCCAGATTACGTGACAATGGCCCAGAATGGTGGTAAGGTTGTCAGCCCTACGCACCGGCCGCATTTACCCCCAGGAAATACTCCTGGTACTCATTTCTGTTACAGGCTGAGTCGACCCCACGGCCAAAGTGCGATCGGAAGGATTATGACAGTGAAAAATCCCAGTGACACCATCTGGAATCGAACCAGCGACCTTCCGATTTGTATCACAGCGCCTTAACCACTGGTAATAAACATAATGAAAGTATAAACTTAAGTGAAATAAACTATGAGAGTTTTCGCGAATGTGACAGGTGATCATTAGTATTCCGTTTTCTTTGGCCTCCGTACAGTCGATCTTTCTCTTGGTATTTTCGAAATGTGTAATTAAGTCTTTGGTTTAGGCTCACTGATACCTCTGCTTCTTTGCATTTTTAGCATGAAAATGCTTCATCTACTAGGTTACATTGCCAGAGGGTGTTTCACCTACTGCATGCGTCGTTGTGTTTTCCTTCCTTGCGCTTAGTGATGGTCACTATGCGTGTTCGCGTGCACTCCCTCTCCTCACACAGCACGCCAGTGTTCCCCTAATATTCACAGCATTAGCTCTGTATATACAAGTAATTAAGAGTCTGCTGAGTTTACGGCCATTATTTCCGTGCTTTGAAGACTCTAGCTTGTTTCAAGTTGTCCAACTCCCGCTGCTTGGATCTGATCGCGTGGCTCTGTACAAACTAAAGTTTTCTTTGTGATAAAACGGCCAGAGTTCTGAATTATAAAGAATGAGTTTCGGAAACTTATGTAAATTCTTGAAGACTGCCTCAATTTCCTAGCGTTACACTCACTTTACCTCTTTTTAAACTCAGATTTCACTTGCCGGTCCCAGTGGCCACGCGGTCTAAGGCGTAGGTCTACGGCCGTTTGCCTGCTAGGATCGTGGGTTCGAATCCCACCGGGGACATGGATGTTTGTCTGTTGTGAATGTTGTGTGTTGTCAGGTAGAGGTCTCTGTGACGAGCTGACCACTCGTCCAGAGGAGCTCTGTCGCCTGTGGTGAGTCTAGAAACCTCATGAATGACGAGCCATACCCAATCACTTGTGATTGAGCTTCAATAGGAAAATTTATCACTGGATGTATTTCCTACATACCCATTCAATGTAGCCAGCCCATTAGCTTATAGAGTACTCTGTACTCTGCTGATTTCAATAGAGAGAGAGAGAGAAAATATTTTACTTAATTGTTGCAATTCGCAACTTTCAATAGTTCAGAGCACAGAAAATGTATAAAAAAATCACAAACGTTAGACTGTTCTTTGATGTAGTTTGTACACTTTGATTTACGTAAGACAGAATAAGCAAAAGGAGAAGAAAGGAAGGAAAGTGAATTAGATCTCAATTCCATAACAAATATTACCCCTTCAAGTTTTTTCTGTGCACGCCATGAAGTCTTATGTGGTAGATTTATAATTTCTTTAATCCCTAATCTCGAGACTAAATAGCATAATTTCGTGCCCTGGACGCCCTATTTCCTGGGAAAGCGACCCCATTACCCACTGAAAAGAAGGCTGCTCTGGACGCTTTGAAAATAAGATAAACAAATTTTCCGCAGCCAGAAACCCAATTTCGACTTCTCAGTTCGCGTTCAAGTCACTGTCTCATCTACTCCTATTAGAATGACAAAATCAATTAGGGTGAGTTGGATGCAACTTGTGGCACACCTGAGAAATATACGAAGTTAAAACAGAATTTCGGAAGAAAATATCACGAATTTGATTTAACAGAGCACATAAAAGTTGATGGCATGAGAATATGAATTGGAATTTAGGTGTAAGATCGTGGATTGGGGTCGGGTGGCTGGTGGTTTTCCTTATTTTCATCCCCGGATTGAAAGTGGCATACGGTCCACCTTCCTCCATAATGCTGATGGTAGCTATTTGACAAGGGACACATTAAAGGAAAAGACAAAGAGTTTAATCCCAAAATGTCTTAGATATCATCCGTAGAAAGCAAACAAATAAGCAACTCACTGCCAGTAGAAACCCAAGCTTGAACAACCTTTGGGTTGAATTCTGAACCAGTTAAACCTCTGGTGTTTCTCACTCTTTCCTGAGATATTTGTTTTAATGTTACAATATCCTTTTCGGTGTTCAAATTAGTTGTTTTTATACAGCTGTTTCCTCGAAGTTTCTGAACAAGTTCTTGTTAGCCCAATGTCCAATTTATCACAGCCCCTTAACCTCTGTACACACCAACCGTGGTGCATTACAGATTATACTTTGAACTTCCTGGCAGTTTTACATGTACCAGACCTACCGTCTGTAACTGACAGATGAACACCTCAGTGAAGTTTGGGTGCCATTAAACGGAGAAGTCATTGCATAATTCCGCATTTTTCTTAAACGTGTCTTTCGTCAGGTTCTGGAAACGAATCCTCAGACGTGGAAGCAGTTTTGTTTCGTTCTAGTGAATGAAATACTCTTGGCTGTCTTGTCTTTACTTTCTACTTAAATAATGAGATGACGACAGGTCTCCAATATATGTGCCATATATATCATATTTTTTTACTTTTTCACAAAAACAACCTGCGCTTCAGAAAGAAATAAAGACAGGTAGAGTTTTTTCTAAATAATTAAAAGCAATGTTAATTTGTTTAATTGTATGTTATTATTTAACTTTGCTTAATCTACCCTGACTACACTAAAGAGTAAAATAATCGTATGATTGACAATAATGAAATGGATATGACCTTCAACAAAGCAGTAGTGACAATTCAGTGGAGATTTACTATCCCAGCTTCTACATGAATAGACTGAGAAAAAACATAAGAAATCTTGCCATCGTAGCCCATGACCATGCCGAGATTTGAACCTGGCACTTCACGTTATAATTTATCACTGTCCTACTGAGGTGGACCTACTACAAGTAGCTTAAAAGAGAGATGTTTGGAGGTGAGGTACCAACAAAAGAAAAGAATTTGAACATTTTAGCCACTAAGCAATTCCAAAAGTTCCGTTATAAATTTGAATAAGAAATAATAAGGGGCAAATTTCATACATAAATATCTGTTATTGTAAATTCCAGGTTTTCAACAAACACAGAAGGCCCCTCCTTACAACAGACCGTACTCGAGAAGAAAAATACCGCAGACCAGTTCCTGAGGTACTTAGAGAGAGAATATATTTGCGGACATGAGCTTACGTATTTGTTGCATTCAACACGTACAATACATGAAGAATGAATCAGCCCGTCTGTGTGTCTATCTTTCGTCCTGCAAGTATTCACCCTCATTTGACGCTGACATATAATTTCTTTTCTTATATTTCACTAAAAGAAAAATCTAATAACTTTTTCAATTACATTATCTACATTTTTCCTTGATTTTCGTAATTACAGGTAGGGCAATTTAAATTCTTATTTCAGAAATACTGATTTTATGAAAAAATTATCAATTTTCTTGCACTTAAACGTCAGTCTGTGATTAAACGCAAGTAACACTAGTTTCTTAATTTCAGTACACGACTATCAATAAGAATGCAGACTCTCCACACTCGGAATAGAAGCAGGGATATATAGTTTTTATTTGTGTTACGGTGCGATTAAACCCGTGTGGTCAATGTTTCTTTAAGTGTTAGTATAATTGTTGCTTCGTTACAACATACAAATGCCAAGATACTTTCTCTGTCTAGGCTACATATGCAATGTACATTCCTGTATTGGATTAAAGCAGACATTCGGTTATCGTGATCGAGGATTTAACCACGCGAGCGGTAGAGCGGTGTTTGGCAGATCGGAAAGTTATATCTCATTTTGATCTACACGTCTTCCAGTGAATGGCCGTGACTCAAGGACCCATGAAAAATATCCTGTAGTCCTTAAAACAATAAAACTATCCTTTATTGCTTAAGGCAAACAACAATCCTGTAATGGGCAAGTAGATTACACGAGCCAGACGAACGGTGTTTCTTTCAGCCTGTGATGTTACAGTCCACAGTTCACCAATTTATGCCTTTGGATTTCACTTTTGTACAGCATGTATTACCATATTAGTCACTGAAAGACTTACAAAGACGAAGAACTGAAGCGGCGGAAATGAAGTTACTGAGATCTCTGGCAGGCTACACCCTTTATGACCACAAAACAAATGACTACATACGCCGCGAACTGCGGATTACAAGCATACTAGCAAGATAGATGAATACAGACGGAACTGGCTTTCACACTTGCAAAGAATGCCACAAAATCAAATCCCTTTGAAATCATACCACTACAGGCCACAAGGAAGGAGAACAATTGGAAGACACAAGAAGTGTTGGCGCGAGCAGCTGTAACTCTGGAGACGGAACGGACCAAAGGGTCTAATCCTTGATGTTTATGATGACGATGAAGACTGTATATCCTGCACACGGTTTATATTTTGTGTCTTGCATTTAGCTTGGAACAAAGAGCGATTATTTCCTTATACAGCATTAAACGGCAGGAATTTATAACGAATAAAAGTGTGTTGACTGCGCGGTACGATGTAAACCTCTAAATAAAATTCAGGTTGTAAAAACGTTTTATTTTCCAGACGGTTTCTTCCAGGTCCTCTTTTAACCTTTAGACGCCTAACGTCAACTATAGTTGACGTACCGCACCGCTAACCTCCAAAGTTGCATTTTATATATTTATTCAACAAATATATGTACCCAATATTTTAAACATAGTATATACTCCCCGTTTTTTTCTCTTCAAAATGTAGTTTGTTTCACAATTCTAACGTATTTGGTTCCTGCATTATTCACATTTTATATACAGGGTGTGCTAAAATTAAAAAATAATTCCGGCGCCAAAAGGTTAAGATACCTGTTTACTGGACATAAGGTCAGACTGCAATGTAAATAACACGTTGTGTAAACAGAGCGATCGGTAAGGCCCTAAAAGCGAAGAATAGAATTAGAGGGAAGGCATTAGCAAAGATATTGCAGTAAATAATCTGCTTATTTCATGCCACATTACTATTAACTCCGCAGACTTTCTTGTGCACAAATAACAGGACAATTTAAACTCGTAACAAGTTTATGGAAGTCAGTGAAGTGCACAAAACAAAGAGTAGAATATTTTTATAATTACTACATTTAGTCGCTCCAGAGAAATGATAAAAATGGCATATCTTTGTATTTTTTTGAGTCGCAACGTAGAATGCTGATGGCATTGTGAAAGAGGTCATATTGTTTACTGGTGTAGGAACGAGTCATTTTATGCTTTAACAATAAATCACACACGATACCTAAGCCACCAGTCTAGGAGGAAAACAAGGAAACAAAACTTGGATTCTCAAAGTGTTCTGTCGCCTTATAAATAGATCATAGGATAATTGAAAGAACACTGATTTTAGTTACTCTTAACAACAATAACATAAATCAGACCAAAACACGCGTCTCTGCAAAGAGTGTGTTTCCGTTTATAAAAAAATAAATTTTTTATTTTCGCAAATTGAAAGCAAAAGTAGAAAATTATTTTATTTTTCAGGGTTTAACAAAAGCAATGGCTATTTTTACTGATCATACAGCTTTATCATTATAGACTTTTCAGAATGATACAGACATTTCTTCGGAAGGTCGGTTAGCCCATGAAAAAAAAAAATGCAAGAAATCAGAAGACATAAATTTTTTTAAAAATTATTCGACATGAAAGCCTGCGAACTTAAACCACATCATCTATCAAGTCATCCCCAAAGCACTAACTTCCACAGGTTTTCAAACTCGTCACTCTCACTTGTCTCCTGCGCAATAAATTTAGTGTTGTTGGAGCGGTTTTAGGGAAAGGAGAAAATGCAATATCGCGTAACATTCAGGAATAAGAGCCTGCAAATAGCTAGAATGTTCAGATGTTTAAGAATCCAGCTTCCTACTTTCGGCATCATCTGCAGATTGTACATAAAAGAGAAAGCAGCCGAGTTGGTGTGATCGGCATAGCGACTAGGCGACAGGCTGGACTATCTGGGATTCGAATTCCATCAGATGTAAGAAATTTGTCTTTTCTTCACAAAGTCCTGAAAGACTCTGGGGCCCATACATCATAACACACAATGGTAAATGAGGTTTTGCTTGGGGTTAAAGCGGCAGGTACGTGAGGCTGACCACTCGCCTACATCTATTGCAGAGGTTAGAAATCAGAGGCGTTACTACCTCCATTCCCCTATACGCCTTCATGTTGGTTGTAGGGAAAATTAACTTTTAAGATTACCTCCTATATTGCGCTGTAAACCCAACCCTTTCAAAGTAACATCGTTAGTACATACGAAGTCATTCAATTCAGCCAGTTCACAGGTTGCAATTAGGGAACAACTACTGCAAACTGTGCTAGACATTATGGTGTACATTTGCAGAACGTCCGTGTAAAATGTAAATTACTTAGGTCTTCTATCCAACATGTCATCCAGCTTGAATTTTGGATATCGAGGGGAGGGAATCTCAGAGGCGGCACGGTGAGTGTCGCGTGACGTATAGGGGCAGCACCCCCCTGCAGTGAGTGCGTGTCGGCATAAATATGTCTGTTGGTTTTCCGGCAGTCGTTGTTACATTCTCCCCGCAGACTACGGGCTGAAATTAATCCTGTGGTGAAAGTTACGATAAATACTCCATTCAATCTCCGAGTTGAATCTAGGCCTTCTAAGAGATGGTGATAAAGACGCCCGAAAAAAAAAAGTCATCAACAACGTGTTTGTGTATTTGCTTGGACCTTACGTGTGTATAACAACTATTGAGAGGTATTTGTTCGGCTGGCTTTGTTGAACCAACACTTGCCATGTTCCTGTTTCTGTACCACAGTTTCCTATATACCCTCGGTGTGACATGGATTCTTTCATAAAACAGACGTTTGATCCTTAAACTCATAACCAAAATAATGGTTAAAATCAACATTAAGAAGTTTGATCTTAATTCAGTGCCTTTCAAAACAGTCGACAAATGGACCACATCCTGAACCACAGATTCAGTGTACTGACTATCTATTAATAAAGTAAAATCTAAAAAAAAAAAAAAAATCCCCCGTGCGCAACATGGAGACATAAGAGTTAAGTGGAGATACAGCTCCACTCATTCTTAACCACGTCACTAGATGGAGTTGAGGGATCAGCTTCTTGGCCTCGTCGGTTTGCCACCAGAAACAGATTCTTGTACCCAGTGACTACGAAGCTGATTTGGTTCCAGAACATGTGAGATCGCCAGCCCCCGAAATACTTCTCGTCGATCATAGCGTCGGCTCCGCGGCGCTAAACCCAAACACGTCTGAGAAGACGCCGAGCATGTGCCCAAACAACACCAAACCCAAATCTGGAAATACAAACACCCAAACTAAATTTGGCTTACCAGATGGCTAGACGGCTGCCCAGGGCTCGGCGGAGGAATAACTCGGGCGGCTAGGCTCCTTGGCCGATCAACCCACTTAGACAAGCTTCTTCTTCCAAAACCAAGATACGAGTCGTTAACCGCTGGCTCCGAGACCAGCCAAGAAAAATATAGTACACGCCCCTAACCCCTGTCACCACCCGCGGCAGCGAATCACCAGACGACAACCTTGAGGAAGGGTAACAGAAATGAACATTCTGGAATCACCGACTTCCGCATAGCGACAGCTTTCGAGAAGGGAAGAACTTTATGTCAGGAATCGAATTACGGATTTTTGGTTCTACATGGTATTGTCTAGTCACTATACCGACTAAAGCAAGGCAATCCCTGTGCAGATCTATTTGAGAGCTAGAGGGTTCCAGTAGGTTGAGGCTCCCAGATTTCGAGATAATCATCACAAGAAGGTGACAAGTTTGTCAGTCCTACGCACCGGCTCCTTTACGCCGAAGGAAAAATTCCTGGTACTTATTTGTGTTAGAGGCTGATTCGTCCCGGCCGGAAGAACTATGTCTATGAAAAATTCCAATGACACCATCGTGAATCGAACTCCTTTCATTTCGGCTTGTAGCACACTGTCTCAAACAACTGCGCCACTGTGTGCCCCACTACACCGACTGCTTGATCCATTCTACTGTTGTTCCCTAATTTTTTTTCTAGATCTTCTAAAGACCGCCCGCTCAACCCGTAGCTGGCGAACAACTTGCTGTCCACGGCACAGATTTTTTTGCCCACACGGACATTTGAAATGAGAAAAAAAAATGGTTTTTCACTCTTCCCCTGGCAAGCATTGAACGCCGAAAAAAATACCGTCAGTTTCCCTGCAAACTATGAAAGATAGTAAAAATGTACAAATCATTAAACATACATTTATGCATTCTTCGCTTTGTGTATTGAATTTCATGTTGTCCGCTTGCGGACCAAATTCTAAGGCCGGTGTTAGCACCTCATGAAAGGTTGAGCAGGTCTGTTCTAAATTTTCTCTTCCCTTCAAATTGTTAAGCTAAAATATGTGTAGATTTCCCATCTCTTCCCCTCCCTCCCCCCCTAAATCGCGTATTCAATGACGTCGTTTTCTCAACAACCCGCAGTAACACAGCAGTAATTATAAATTTCCTCATACCCAATTTAATCTAACTTCCTGACAGCCCCTTCTTCTTACGTGTTTCTTCTAACAAATATGTTCTGCAAAATCCCCATCCACCTTAGCTCCTCAGGGTCAGAGGCCAAATTTAGCACCCAATCAAAGCACACAGTGGCTTCCTAGTTCAAATAAGGAATCACTATTTTATTCTTACACCTATATACACTAGTTACACATGCAAATCTGCCTGCCAAATGATTTAGGCCCGACACAAAAATTAAATTATATTTTCAACAGTAACCTTGTCTTGTCGGGCCGAGAATTTTGGAATAAAAGTCTCTCAGGATACAAAGAATAGACTGCCCATGGGAGTAAAGTATTAAATGGCCGTTAAGTGTGAAATTATATATTTATTGACCTTGGGTATAGAGAAATCAAAAGCTGTTCGTTTTAATGTTTATTGTTTTTAGACAAATCCATGCAGTAAGATTGCCTTGAATTCAAGATACTCTTTTCCACATGCTTCACATTTGACATCGTAGGTTAAACCCTATTTTTAACAGCGCCCAAAACTCAAGTACGTACCACAGCAAAACATCTTTCTTTTTGTATGTTTGAGAAAATGTCATTATATCAAGAACATATTTAGAAATTTAAATATTTGAAAAGATGTATACAAATGTGTTTTCTATAAGCAGTAGATATATTTCATAAAATAACTTTACAACTCGATATGGTGCAGTTGGTTGAGGCATTGCGCTACACATCGGAAAGTCGAGGGTTCGATGCCCGATCAGGTCGCACTATGGCTCACGCTCTAACAGAACTGGGTGCCAGGGATATCTCCTGGGGAGCAAAGGTGGCCGATTTTCTGGAACGTATGGAAGCCTCCATCCCCCAGAGACACACGGGCCATTTCAGCTCTGTAGTGTGTTAGCTACAAAACTTTACAACTTAAAAGACACCAAAGTATTGCTTATTCCTTCCCTGTAATGTACTCTATCAACTTATTTCTTTTATTAATTGGTAACTGGTTAATCACCATATGTTAACGAGATCTCTACCTTTTAGAGAACCTGGGCTACTAGGGAAGATTCTTCGGGGAATGATTCTAAACTCTTCCTCAGGCGACTGCTTATCTGACATCCACTGGTACTACATCGGCCCTCCGGCGACTGGTTGCGATTGCAGTGTCTGGTCACACACTCGTCCCCGGGTGACTAGCTATCATTGCATTGTCTGGTCCCACACTTGTACTGAGGTGACTGGTTATCACCGTATTATCAGGTTTTCTATTTTTCTTCATGTGACTATTTACAATTGAACGTACTAGCTAGTCCCAGAGTTATTCCCAGGTGACTATTCATAATTACACTGTTTGGTCATAACCTTGTCCTCAGATGACACGTTATCGTTACATTAAGTGTTATTACGCTAAGCCCATAGATTATGAAGGATTAAGAACCGTAACAAATAAACAAATAAACGGACTTCTAGCCAACGTAACCATTTGATTAATTTTCAATATAATGACATCGATCGGGATCGAACCCAGAATCCTCTATTCTTAAGCGCTATTAAGAGGCAGTTACAACCAAGGCACTGTATAAGATCCAGCTTAATTGTTGTTTGATGGATAAACCACAACAAGGGTGACTTATTGACAGGCAACTAGTTGAACAAATGGCCTTAGATTTCAGCAATGGCTGAAGTATTTCTCTTCACAAATTCTTTGTGAAGGTTTCTGCATACTGCTGTGCCTTCTATACGTATGTGTACCAGGAATTCATTTCCGGAGGATTAGAAAACTTTGAAATATATTTCCAAACACCCACAATGTGTTAGAATGTGCTTATATAGAAGAAATATTGAAACTTTGAGAGAAGCAACGACTTAATTCGGAGTTCAATTCACCGCGAAATTGTGACGGACGTCAGGCCGCCATTCGTCGGCTTATCACATCAGCGGCTAGGGTAACGTACCATAAGGTTCCGGGTGAGAATTTTGGTGGACGAAGTGTCACTGTGGTTCATGTTATTAGCAAGCTAATCGTCTGCCAGCAAGGCCCGGTGCAGGAGGCTGATTTGTGGCCGCTCTGCAACTAGAAGACTACTTGAAGAGTCTCTCCCCGCTCAAAAATGAAACGAAATGCAACCGTGAAAGTAACCATAAATTTCTAATTTTCTACATCCAATATTTTCGATTTGTAAAATAAATTTAGTTTATTTACAGAAACACACGGTAGCCCTCAACTTGCTGTCTTTGCTGTATCCTGTAGTCTTGTATGAGTTGTATAACAAGCAGTGGACCGAAGAGTCCCTTTGGGAATTGGTCAGGAAGTAAAACACTCTGCTGTGTCCTATACACAAAGGTAATCCTACTAATGTAGTCAATAAAGTGTTGTGTGCCTTGATATTACAATATTATACAAAGAAGTCTACCTAAGCACTTTCATGTTCACCCCTCACTCGGTCTCCAACCCTCCCACTAACACTTCGTTACTTTCACAATGTCAAAGTGATCTAAGTTACAATTTTTTAGGACTATTTTATACGCCGTTACACTTCACTTCTTTTCGATGTGTGCATAGTGCCGGTTTCAATATAACCAGCTATCTGTAACCATAATTTCTATTTTTTGACGTTTTGCTGGCCGTGTATCTCAGTATATTTATCTCAGTAATTAACCAACTTGATGCACAAAATTTTTGTTTTACGATAAGTTTATTTCATGCCTCTACATGTTTCGAACACCATGTGCTCATCATTAGGAGGTCAAAATTGCTTTACACGGCCTCTGATATCATCACACCTATAGGTGTGATGATACCAGATTTTTGCGCATCAAGTTGGTTAATTACTGAGATAAACATAATTTCTATGCCTTTAAATGTACTTATTTATTACTATTTTATTAACAAATCGTATTTTTATAAATGTGTGAATTCACCTAGTAGAACAAAGGCTACTGTGGTTCCAGCTACACTGAATATAAGAGTAAAACTAAACTCCGTGGCCTTAGTCCGCACACGAACTATACCGACAGAGCGGCCGCCGCCGGTCGGCGAAGTTAGTGCCAACTTTTGCGGATAGAGGGGTGTCACGTGGTCAGCGCAACGGG
>Ga0123354_10012895_pt1 | contig 12943 bp, 19 predicted proteins | sample TergutLab28metaG_2_FD_97872 | JGI IMG/M metagenome (GOLD analysis project Ga0123354, IMG submission 97872) | Labiotermes labralis P4 segment gut microbial communities from Petit-Saut dam, French Guiana - Lab288 P4 | ecosystem: Host-associated > Arthropoda: Insects > Digestive system > Gut ...
GTCGGTTTGGGCGGCAGATCGAAATGGTTCGGGTAAGCAGATAGATTGGCATTTTACCACAAAACAAGCAAGAGGTAAACTAAAACATCTATATCCTAACTTATAATGCGGTCAAAGCACTATTTACAATAGGTCTATTTTTTTCTTGTTTTATTTCTACAGTTAATTGTGCATCAGAACCTGATAAAATTGTTAATAATGAAGCTGAGCTTAGAGAGGCGATCAACAATGCGCCAACTAAAAAAGCATTCACCATTGCGCTAAACAATGACATCACCCTAACAGAGTCCACAATCATCATTCCGGCTGATAAAAACATCATACTCACAAGCAACAAAGCAACAAACTACTACAAACTAATCGGGTCTGTACATGAGCCGTCACAGGTAACGGTTGGGGAGTATAGTGTGAGTACTATTACTGTCAATGGCGATGCTATATTGGAGCTTGATGGTATAGGTATAACTCACGCATGTAATTATGGGGGCTATACCGTAACTGTTGCTGAGAAGGGCCAATTTATTCTTCATAGGGGTTTAATCTCAAGCAACATTGGGGGTATATACAACAATGGTATTTTTTTGATGTATGATGGTGAGATTTCAGACAACAGCGTCATCAATGGTGGCGGTGTGTACAATAGGGGCACATTTACTATGTTTGGTGGCAAAATCTCAGGCAACAGGGCAGGAAACAATGGCGGCGGGGTATACAATGAGAACACTTTTGAAATGTTGGGTGGTGAAATTTCAGACAACACCGCATCTGGAGGGGGTGGAATATACAACTGGGGCGGTGCCAATGCAATAAATTACAAATTTACATCAGGAGACACAAAAGAGTTTTTGGGGTATAAGGGCCAATATGGCGGCAGTTTTACTTTATCAGGTGGAATAATCTCGGGTAATACCGCATGGCGAGGTGGCGGCGTTGGTAATCATGGTGTTTTTATCATGAGCGGGGGTTTGATTTCAGACAACACCGCTACAGTAAGTGGGGGTGGGGTAAACAATGGCCAAACTATTGCTAGTGGTAATTTTGAAATGTCGGGTGGTGAAATTTCAGGCAACATCGCTGAGAAAGGAGGCGGGGTGTATAATTTTTTTTACAGCACAATTAGTTTGATGGATAGTGGTGTGATTTCGGGTAATACCGCTGAATTGGGTGGCGGCGTATGTATTGATGGCGATTTCAATATGAGGGGCGGAATGATTTCGGGTAATACGGCATCTAATAATGGCGGTGGGGTGTATCTTGGAAATGGTATTTTCAAGCTGTCGAGCGGTAAAATTTCAAAAAATACCGCAACAAACGATGGCGGCGGAATTTGGGTTGACAATGAAAAATTAGATCTACTCTTTGTCGCTAATGGGGTAGTGTTTTCAAGTAATCGTGCTTCAGCGGCATACGATCGAGACTCTATGCACGATAAGGTATATCGTTCACAAATAGACAATACTGTTACTTGGACTGCTCCTTTTACTCAAGGGTATAACAACTATGACATCAGCTACACATCGGGTAAACAAGTTGAGATAACAGATAACAGACCAGCGGTGACAGACAACGAGAACTCCAATTCAGATAATGGGAACTTTAATTCAAGCAATGAGAACCCCAATTCAAACAATGAAGTAGCAGATATGCCAAGTTATAGTATTGCTGCAACCGTTTTATCTGGTTTAGTAATAGGTATTGTTGTTGTATGTGGATTTTTGTATTTCAAAAGGTTAAAGAAAGCATACAAATAGATCGCACAAAACACACCAATACAGGTACTTTTCATCAGCATAATAATTACTGCAATAACCCTAGCTTAGAGTAATATCGAGATAGACCAACAAGAGATGTTTTTAAGATCTATGATTTAATTTGGGGAAATATTGTTGATAATTGGCAGATGGAAACAAAAGGAAAGTTAGTAGAAGCTGCGAGCTTCTTTGCGTTTTTCAGCTTCTTCGTAGAAGCGGAGGACTTCGTCGATGATTTCGACGTTTGAGAGTAGCATGCGTCTGCAACAGTAGCGTTTTAGGCCGAGGCTGTCAAGGACTTCGAGTGCATTTTCGCCGGATTTGGTTCTGCGTGTGAATTCGTCCCATCGGTCTCCAACCAACTTGCCGCAGGTGAAGCATCTTACTGGGATAATCACGTTGCTTTATCTCCTTATCTGTAGCTCTTTTGTTCCTTGGAACGTGCGCCTGCTCCGCCGAACTTTTTGGTTTCTTTGCCACGACTGTCTCCGGCAACCATGGTGCGGTCGTATTCACTAAAGACTGTGCGTAGATGAGTACTCTTGGTCCATTTGAGCAACCCATTGGCTATAGCCATACGGGCAGCTTCTGCTTGGCCCATGTAGCCTCCGCCGCTTGTTTTAACGTCCATATCGACCTGTTGCCAGACTTCGCCGCCTGCTTGCAGGAGGGGTTCCATGATTTTTGCTTTGGCGATGTCAGGTTCGTAAATTTCAACTGGGGTTAGGTTTATGCGGACTTTGCCGACACCTTGTTTTATAATGGCGCGGGCAACTGCAGTTTTTCGTTTTCCACTTACTACGAGGACTTTTTTAGTTGTTGGCATAATTATTCCATCCTGTTTCTCCATCCGATTTCGCTTGCGAACTCGCCAAGGGTGAAACGGGGTCCCTTCAAATCACTTGATTGTGCATCAACAAAAGACACCATTTGTTTGTCTTTATATTCTGCTGGGACACCCATGAAGACTTTGAGACGTTTGTAAGCGCTTTGACCCTTAGGTTGTTTAAAGGGTAACATGCCGCGGAGAGTTTTACGCAGATAACGATCGGGTCTACGGTAGTGGAAGGGGCCGCGTGCTGGTGCGCCGACTTCTAGGAAGAGATGACCTTCAGCTACTTTGCTCTTTTTCTTACCGCTAAAAATTGCTTTTTCAGCGTTGAGAATGATAACTTCTTCGCCGTTTATGAGCAATTTGGCGACTTTGCTACCCATGCGGCCTACGATTTGGCCTTCAGCATTCACGTATGTGACTTTGGGTGATTTTGCGCGTTTAGCTATTGTTTGGGACATTTCTTATTCACCGGATGATTTTTACTTTTGAGCCTGTGGGGTTTTTTGCCACAAGTTCTTGAATTGTAATGTATGTAGACTTTGAGGTTGCCAATTTGGCTTTTGCTGCACTAGATGCTTCAAAGGAGGCAACGGTTATTGAGTGATCCAGTGTTCCGGATGCGAGGATTTTGCCGGGGACTATTACTACATCGGCTTTTTCTGTGTGTCTGTTGATGTTGCTTAGGTTTACAGCGACGCGGTTGCTTCTGGTTTTAGCCAAATAGTCTGCTACGTCAAGCCAGATTGGAGCTTCTTGTTCTCGGCTTGTTTTGCGTAGTATACTGATAAGTTCGATTAATTGGGGGTTGGTGGTTTTGGTTTCTCTCATTGTTGTTCAGCCTTGATTTGTTCTTCAAACTCGATTAGTTGTTTAGCTAAAAGTTTTGTTGCTTCCTGTAGTACACGTTCGGGAGGAAGTGCACCTGTGGATTCGATGTTCATGATGTATTGGTTCTTTTCCCACTCTACTTTTAGGGGAGCTGGTTTTTGTGGGCATGCTTCGGTGCAGTCCATGCACATCGTGCAACTTAGGAGGTCTTTGACTTCGACCTTTTCATCTTTGATTGTGTAGACTCGTTTAGGGCAGATGTCGACACATTTTTGGCACCCGGAGCATTTTGTCTCAGGTACTGTGATTTTAGGATAGTATTTGTATACGCACATAGATACTGGTTGCCATTTGGCGTGTGTTTTACCTCTGCCTAGGCGTGCGTATGCTTCAAGTTTGAGTTTCTGGTTTTTGGCCAGTTTTACGATGGGAACTTTATCTGATACTGGGAGAATCTCAGGGTTTTCAGATACGATCTCACCGCTATATACGGTTCGTGTGCCGTCTTTGGCTTCTGCGTCTAGGGTTAGTGTGACGCGGCATTTTTGACATCCGAATTCGCTTTGACATTCGCATTCCTCAGGTGTGTTGTAGATGTCAAGGTTTGTTCGGAGCGGTGTTAGGCCTAGGCGGTGGGCAATGATTTCATCTTGGAGAATTGAGCTGTTTTCTATCATGACAACTTCTTCGATTGCCATGCAGGGAACCTCAGCGAGTGCTAAGCGACGCAGAGCATTCATTAGGGGAACGTCCGCGTCTTTTACGACTATACGGAGTTCAGTATTGTTTTTCTCCAAGATTTCTATCTTCACTTGCCTAACACTCCAATAAGGTTATCATAATTTTTGAGGTTAATAGATGCATTATTAATTTTTTCCTTAAACATATGAGGAAAGGGGGAGTTTAGACTCTTCGTCCTCTTCTTCCGCCGGGTCTGCGTGTTCCGTCGTGGGGAATCGGTGTGACTTCTTCGATGCGTTCAATGCGGAATCCAAACCGTGCTAAAGCGCGGATGGCTGCTTGTGCACCGGGGCCGGGAGTTCTTGGGCCACTTCCGCCGGGAGCGCGAACTTTGATGTGAATAGCTGTGACACCTTTGTCGCGTGCGATTTCTGCGGCACCTGTTGCTGCGCGCATAGCGGCATATGGTGAGGATTCCATCCGGTCAGCTTTGACGAACATGCCGCCGGTTGTGCGTGCGATGGTTTCTGCGCCAGATATGTCAGTTATGTGGATTAGGGTATTGTTGTAGGAGCTAAAGATATGGACAATAGCCCATTTTTCGTTGCGTTTATTGTTTGCTAGGTTACTCAAAATCTGCCGCCTCCACGTCCGCCTCTGCGTCCTCTCATGGGCTGGCGGATTTCGGGCTGTTTAGCTGTTACTGTAAGACCAAGGCGTAATGGGTGTTCTTGTTTTGCAACTGCGCTTTCAGGAGAGTAGATAATTGTTGCTTCTTCGACTTTAGGCACGATATAGCCGGGGATGGTTACACGATGGTTATCGATAGTTACATGGCCATGAGTGATAAGTTGGCGTGCTTGGAAGATGGTTCGTGCAAGTCCTTTGCGGAAAACTATGGTTTGCAGTCTGCGTTCCAAAATGTCTTCGATGGTTAAGTCGAGCACATTGTCAAGCACTGCAGTTTCCTGCAATATACCTTTCTTTTTGAGCTGTGTGAGGAGTTCGTTTTCCATCTTTGTACGTGCTTCAGCAGATTCACTGATGAGTGAGCGAGCAATGCCTCTGGCTTTAGACAAGGTAGTTTTGTGTCTCCAGAGCTCATGCTTGTTACGTAAACCATACTGCCCCAAGAGTTTAAGTTCTTCTTGGAGAACATCTTTACGCCATCGAAAACGAGGCGTATCAAACTTTTTACGCTGCTTCTTTGGATCTCCCATGCTTATTTGCCTCCATCAGATGAGCCTGATTTTTGCATCAGAGTCTTCTTCTTGACACCCAACGCTTTACCTGCTCTACCAGTGGTTTTGGTTCTTTGGCCTCTGACTTTCAGGCTGTAAGCATGGCGGTATCCACGCCAAGACCTGATTTCTTTGGCACCATCAATATCAGTTTTAATTTTAAATGCCAAATCTGCCCCTAAAACATGCAGATCTTTACCAGTATCGCTGTCTTTTCGGCGATTGAACATCCAACCGGGAATGTTGTATTTAACTGGATCTCTAATAACATCCTCAATTTTACCGACGTCAGAGTCTGCTATTAAACCGACGCGAAGGTCAGGGTTTACGCCTGCTTTCTTGAGGATTGCATTTGAGAGACTGGTGCTAATACCTTTGACATGTGCAACTGCGTAAGATACCTTAACTGTACCTTGGACGTCTGTGCCCATGATGCGAACAATGTAACGGTATTCCTGTGACATGCTGAATTTTCATCCGTTTTTTAGCTTGAAGCATATACGAAATGAGCCAGTGTTTATTTAAACCTTCCCCATGCAGAAACAACCCGGCGTAGTTAAGTAATCCAAATTCACAAACCACCGCTCACAATGAGAGGATCTGCTAAGAACATCATCTATGCTTTCTTAACTATGTCGATAACATTTAATGTTGATTGTATCCAGTGCATATAAGCATTTATAGTGGCACGAAGTGCAACAGTATCCTCTGCTGTAATCGTCAAAGTTAGGCAGGTACCGTCTTTTTTGAGATTTACTGTTGAGCGATGTGTGGGAGGCGCTTCTGTCTCAGGCATCAAAGCAACCATCAAGACATCAAGTTGCTCTTCTGAGCCAAAACTTAAACAGATAGAAGCACTGGCTGACATAAGCTACACCCAAGAAAAACTAAATATATAAAATAAATTAAAAAGAAGAAAGAAGATTATTCAATGTTTTCAGTTTCGTCTTCTTCGATTGTCGGCTCGACGGATTCCTCGTCGGTAACCGCAACCTCGGCTGGAACTTCTTCAATCTGTCTGCCCTTAGCTGCGCGTCTTGCAATAGTTCCAAGTTTTGTTGTAGGCATGTATGCTCCGCCTGCAAAGGTATACTCGCATTTCTTGCAACTCCAGACACCAACGCTTACGCGTCTAACACGGACAAATCCGCATTGGGGGCATCTGTGGGGTTTTTTGAGATCTTTTATGACTTTAACGTAACGTTTTCGGACTGTGGAACCGTACCGAGGACCTAAACCTCGGGTTGGACCTACTTTCTTTGTCTTGGGCAACTTTTTCACCAGTTGAGTTTTTTGCGCAGTTCTGCGGCTTTGTCCAGAGCAATCTTTGTTGCTTCTAAAATCTGTTGCGGTGTGAAAAAGCTTGAGCCGCCCTTCTGAACAGCACAAATGTTGCCTTCTTCGTTGGTTGCAAGAGTTATGCGTGAGTCCATGACTGATTCTTCTTCTAGCCCAGGGTCAACGATGAGTTTGTTGTTTATTTTGCCGATAGTGACTGTAATTGGGTGGCTCTTCATAGGCAGAGGTGTGTAGCCTTGTTTGATTTTGAGTTCGCCGTCTTTGATCTCATAGTTTGGCATCTTGGTGTTCATCAATGCAGCCATAGCAGCCATAGCAGCAGCATCTATGAGGTTGCCGTCATGGTTTAAGACATAGACATCAACAAATACAACAAAGACTTTTTTGCCAGCTTCTATGCATAGTTTTTCAGTGTTAATAGCGTGTGATTCTCTGATACCTCTGTCAACAACGCGGGCAAGTTCGATGCTTCTTTCATCAGGTGGTCCGGGTTCAAAGTCGGGGTGTGCAAGCGGCACTAGTTCTGCGTTAACAGTCATGACACCATCGTTTGGAGTGTCTGGGAATGGTTCACCGGTTTCAACCTTTACGCCGACAAGAACCTCAGTTTTTCCTAGAAAAACACGGGCAGAACCTTCTGCTTTTTCAATTATACCCTGTTCGATCTTGATTTCTCTTGTGTCGAGTAAACCCCGGTCGTCGAGGCGTTTGCCTTTCTCAATGAGTTGTTCTATATGTTTTAGTTTAACTTTAGTTACAAGGGAAGACATTACTCTTCAACCTCCTTAACAACCATGTATTTTGTTTTTAATGCTTCTTTTTGCATTGTATAGATTTTTTTGCAGCCTTCCATAGCCATGTTGACTGCTTGTTCGAATTCATCAGGTGACAAGACGCCGTCCATCTGAAGCAGAGTGACCGCATTTAGATTAGGCATATATGCTACTGGAACATCTGCTGAGCCTAGTTTGTCTTCTGCATCATAGAGATCCACAACCACTGTGTCATCAACTTTGCCTGCGGCGCATGCGACAACTAGGTCTTTCATGGGGACACCGGCATCTGCGATTGCTAGAGCAGCAGCGGTGATGCTTGCACAACGGGTTCCGCCGTCGGCTTGGAGAACCTCAACAAAGACATCTACACCTGTTCGGGGGTAGAGTTCCAAAAACAATGCGGGTTCAAGTGATTCCTTTATAACTTTAGAGAGTTCGACTTCACGACGTGATGGGGCAGGAGATTTACGTTCTTGTACGCTAAAGGGTGCCATGTGATAGCGGCATCTTAGAACCATACGATCTGCTTGTGCTAGATGTTTGGGGTGCATTTCTCGGGGGCCAAATGCGGCGGCTAAAATTTTGTTTTTGCCGTGTTCAATATAGGCTGAGCCGTCTGCGTTTGGAAGTACACCTACTTGAAGTTTAACTGAACGAAGCTCATCCGCTTTTCTTCCATCACCGCGGATGCCTTTTTTGTCAATTAATTTATCTGATTTTTCATTCATTGTGGGGTTTCCTCTATTATAGCTGGTTGTTTTATTTCTTTCAATAACTGGGTAATACGGTCAGTTAAGCCGCTGGTATGGGATTCTTCTTCTATTTTGCGGATAACCATTATAGCGACCTCTTCATTTTCGGGGGTTTTACCGGTGACTAGAATTACACCGTTGAGGCCAAGTATGATTTGACAGTTAGTTTCCTGTTTAATCATAGATATCATAGAACCTTTGCGTCCGATGATACGGGGGATCTTTGTTGGAGTTACTCTTAGGATTTGACCGCGGGTAATTTTTCCCAAACCTGGTTCAGCAACTGTTAGTTGGGGGTCGTGTGCCCGGTCGTAGGATGCTATTTTGGCAACGATTAAGTCACCTGCATTAAGAACTGCAGATAATTCGTCGTTTTGAGGTTTAAAGGGTCTGCTAAGTACGTCTGAGGCACGCAGGAGTGCAGTATAGGGTGCTTGTATGTCTACGGTCCAGCCGTTGAAGCCTACTTCTATGATGGTACCGATTATTATGTCACCCATTTTAGGCACATAAAAAGCCCTAAGTGCAACTACGTTAACTTTTTTGTTGTCACTGTCTACAAGGCCAATCCTTGAGGCGTAGATCTTGCCGTTTTCCACATACGAGTTTTCGCCGGGTAAATAGTCGCCTTCAGCGAGTAATTCTCCGGGTGTCACGAGTTGTTTTTTTTCAAAGAATGTTGGCATAAAATCACCTTTTCTTCATATTATCGTCATTTTAGATTATTTTCGCTTCTCCAGTGCCTTTGGTTAGATCGCCTAATTTGTTTAGAAGCGAGGCGTATGAACCGATAGGCATTTCTAGTTCGCCATACCAAGAGCCGTCACTTCGCCATTCTTCACGTTTTATAGTACCTAATGTTTTAACAGAGCCGTATGCTCTAACGGAGTATTGTGCAGAAATTTTGATTGCTACTGTGATCTGTTCGATTTTTAGCGGCAGAATTGGACGAAGAAGTTTTATGATATCTCTAGCTTGCTCTTCGACTGATTTGTAGGGATCAATGGGATAGTGAATTTGCTCCATGGCGTTTTCTATGCGCATTGGAGGATGGGGCAGATTTGTTTTTGGATCAACTGCCTGTCTAGAAATGAAGTCAATTACTTGTCTGCGTTTATCGTCGACCATCTTTCTTCTTTGGTCGGTTGTAAGCTGAAGGGTTCCTTTTTTTAATATTTCATCAGCTATTTTGAGCGCATCTACCGTTTTGAACGCTTTTTTCATAGCCTCTTCAGAGACTTTGGTGCCCTTGTTTGCATCGATAAAAATTGTTTCAGCGGCTAAAACCTCCGTTATAGAGGAGATTTTGCCGTTGCGGTATTCTAGGGCTTTGTTGGGTTTGACTAGGATTTCAAAGTGTTCGTTCTCTCTGGTTAAGCGTGCGACGGTGAACTTTTCGCTCATACCATGTCACTTGCTTGAACCCAGCTCTTTAATGTAGCCTTCTACTGTGTTGTCGTTTAGCATTTCGAGTTTCTTTGTAGTGGTTGGGATAACTGCGATTTTGATTCGGGGCGGTAACTGACGTGCCTCAAGCGCTTTAACAAGGCATTTAACCGCTAGCTTTATGGTACTGTCTAAGTCAAGGTCTTCTTTGTATTCTTCTTTGAGTATGTTTATGACTGTGTCTCGACCTGCACCTAGAGCGGTAGCTTTAACTCCGCGGTATGTTCCGCTTGGATGAGTTGCAAAAACACGTGAACCGGTCTTGTCAACCCCGCCAAAAATCAACGAAACACCAAAAGGCCGCACACCTGCATGCTGAGTGTACATTTGTTGAATGTCACAAATACGCTTAGTTACGACCTCTATGTCGATAGGCTCGTCATAGGTCAGTTTATTACTCTGTGCATAAACACGCGCTTGATCAATTAGAACACGGGCATCAGAACTTAAACCAACGATAGCCGCTCCAACATGATCGTCTACGCGAAAGATTTTCCACGAATACCCTGCTTCTTCAAGGGCCTCTATATTTTCTTCTGACCCCAGAATTACTCCAGCTGAGGTTTGAATGCCCAAAATCGTGGCGCCTCGGTTGACAAGTTCCATTGCGTATTCGACTTGGAAAAGCCGACCATCAGGCGAGAAAACAGTTATTGCACGGTCATATGCTCCTGGTGCTGCAAATACAGACATAACGTATTAACCTCACTTTACTCTATTGACTTTTTCACAGTCTCATATAATAACTATACTAAAAACCTTCCTATAAAAAGAAAACCCAAAAAACGCCAAAAACACCTAAAAAGAAGACGTTAAACACCCAAAAAACTACTTTTTGATACAAGATATCACCACTGCACCATTTTTCAACAACCAATAAAAGGCTTATCCTGCCGTTACTGATTGCTTTATGCAACACGCAAACACTCACAGCACCCAAACCGTCACCAATAAAAAGAGATAACAGAGTTGCTCATTAAATGGTACATATCCCTGCTATGAATTATGTTAACAAATCTATACCCCGTCATAATTAATAACAGTGCTTTTGACACCACAGCATATAACGGCTCTTAAAAATGTGAACCTACAGTGTTAACAGCCAGCGGAATAGTATGGCAACATGTAAAATTCAGTGCCTCAATGACAGAATTCATATGTAATTGCTCATCTAAAACAGATTTTTTGTTTTTAGCCAGTTGTGGAACAACTTGGTCTGTTGAGCTATGACGGGTTTACTGTTCCAGATAAATCCTGATATGATAACTATGAATCCTACAAACTGCATTGTTAAAATGGGGTCATCTGTCATCGACGGGTTTTGGACATAAAAAGAGTAACCGACATCGATGGTAGGCTGGACCCGGAAAATCAGATAAGGTGTTGTCGTCAGTTGCTGTGCACTAAACATGTTGGTAATTAGGGGGGTAACTAAAAGAGCCAGTCCTGCTATGACCACTATGGTCATCAAAATGCGCCGGGGTTGAGTGGTTTGGTTGGCGTTCTTGAACAATAGAGCAGTTTTGGCTACTAGTGATGCGGCAACTATGCTAAAGAAGGGCAGGGTATGGTAGAGGTATTTGAAGGCGCTGGTATAGGGGGCTTTGAGGTTTAGGTTGACTGCCAAGTAGAGCACCAATCCCACGATAAAACTCAGCGTAAATAGACATATGAAATCGAAGAGAACCACCTTTTTGGGTAGATACCGCCAGAACAGTAGAGACGCCGCCAAAGATACTACAACTGTCACACAGAAGAACAGACCCAAACCATAGTTTACTAAAAAATCAGATGCAAAGGTGTAAGTGGGGGTGTAGTTTGTAAAGTTGTAGTCACGAAAGTCGTTGTGGTTAAAGAGGTATAGAAGTTCTTTGCCCAGGATAAGGTTGTACCAAAGGAAATGAGATATTGCGATGGGTGTAACAAAAACTGCAAGCTGACTGAGGACTAAAAATTTGTTTTTTGGGCGATGATAAATGTAGAGAATTGCCAGAGGGATGAGCATAAAAACGGCGAACTGTTTAGTAAGCAAAGCGGCGGCAAAGAGAACCCCAGAAAGTCCAGCCAGTTTTAGGGAGTCTTTACGGATAGCCAAAATGCCCACATACAGGTAAGCTAAACTCAGAAGCAAACACTGTGTGTCGATAAGAAATGCCCGAGTCATAATCAGTTCCCAGGGGGCCAAGGCAAAAAATGCGGCGGCAAAAAGGCCGGTAGTTTTACCATAGAATTCTCGTGCCAAAAGATACACCAGTACCGTACAACCCAAGCCAAATAAGGTTATAATCATAATACCAGTTTCAAGGTTAGCGCCAAAAATTGTAAAATGCAGGGCTTGAGTGTAGAACCCCAGCGGCGGCATATTGAAAAGATCGCCATAGCTATCGACACTAGGAGGACCAAAGCGGTCAAGATAGGGATAACCCCATCGAAGCACCCCACGAGTTGTGTTATATTCAAGCTGTGTATCCAGCGTTTCATAAGGTCCCATTGGAAGCGAGACAATCAAAACACCAATTAAGATGGCTAAGAGAGGATAAATTCGGCCCAGCAGGGTTTTGATGTCAGGTCTGTTCAACATACCACGAGTTTTCTCCAAGCATGCTGATGCTGATAGCGGAATCAAAATAACTATGAATCCATTACCATAAAAAGCATTCTATTGATATAAAATTAATACAGCAAAGAAAGAGCAGTAAGAGAACTGAATTTATGGGAGACTCACCACATAACATAGTAGAGAAGGGAAGATAATGCCGAGAGTAACAAATTTTGAAGTTCTATGTAGAAAAGAACAATCCACATTGTCTATTCGGACTAAAACAAGTGTACAAAACTTGCCAATACTAATTGGTGAGAGTTATGGGAAAATGGGTGCATACCTACAAGAGATAGGTGAATACTTGGCAGATATTCCCTATGTGGGTTATTTCAATATGGATATGCAAAACCTTGAGGTAGAAATAGGATTTCCAGTTTCTAAACCACTGCCCGAAAAAGGAGATATCAAAGCAGGAACCATACCCGCAAGCAAAATTGTTTTTTGCATATATCGCGGGGCATATAGCGAAATTACATCAACCTATGATGAAATGGCAAAATGGATTGCAACCAAAGGATTCAAACCCACAGGCATAGCCTACGAGTATTACTACAACAGCCCCATGGATTTCTCTGAAAGTGAACTGCTAACAATGCTTGTTATGCCAATAGTATTGCTTTGACCGCATTATAAGTTAGGATATAGATGTTTTAGTTTACCTCTTGCTTGTTTTGTGGTAAAATGCCAATCTATCTGCTTACCCGAACCATTTCGATCTGCCGCCCAAACCGA
>Ga0123354_10012896_pt1 | contig 12942 bp, 8 predicted proteins | sample TergutLab28metaG_2_FD_97872 | JGI IMG/M metagenome (GOLD analysis project Ga0123354, IMG submission 97872) | Labiotermes labralis P4 segment gut microbial communities from Petit-Saut dam, French Guiana - Lab288 P4 | ecosystem: Host-associated > Arthropoda: Insects > Digestive system > Gut ...
CAGGATGGTGGTAAGGTTGTCAGCCTTACGCACCGGCCGCCTTTATCCCCAGGAAATACTCCTGGTACTCATTTCTGTTAGAGGCTGAGTCGACCCCAGGGCCATAGTGCGATCGGAAGGATTTTATATCAATAAAAAAATCCAATGACACCATCTGGGATATAACCAGCGACCTTCCGATTTGTAGCACAGAACCTTAATCACTGTGCTACTGCGGTCCCCAGGTAGGATATTACTAAAATAAAATTCAAAGGAACAGGCAAAGAAGATATTGAATAGGTTAATTTGGCTTCGAACAGGAAAATTGGTGCGGATTATAGGGAATTTTCGCCTTCCATAAAAGACTTGATATATCTTGAACAGTCTATCGAATATCAACTTCTCAAGAAGCAGTCTGATCCTTTATGTTAGTGAGAGGTTTCCTCCAGGTTATGTCTGCACATATTTCGCTTCCCTGTCCCATCTGTTCCCGTTCTAGAGCGTCAGTAAACACTCTTTTCCTTCTGAAAGCCACCTTTTAACATCATAAACAGCATTACTCATCGACCGACCACGAGTAGGCCTATCCCATCCCTCCAAATCTTATAGGCCATGCATCATCATACTCCTCCTCCTCCTCATCATCATCATAATCATCTTTTAAAGTGATCAGTGGCTTCCTCGGCATACTTCGTAAAGATTGATAGCTTCCTTCGCTCCTTTTTGTGCTGCTTCATTAATGTTATTTTAAGGAGTATTAGTTATGCTGTTCGTCTAATACTAATTCTTCTGTGCAAACCTAAAATTCAGCAAATTTGTAAAACCTGCTTTTTCTGGATGTGGTACGTTAGGTTCAGCTTTTGCTTAGACGTGAGAGGTCACTTTTAGGAGCGTTCGCAAAGTTGGGAAGCGCGACTGTTATATTTGTCGTGTGTGTCCGTCTGTCCATCCGTCCCTCTGTCCGCATGGAACAATTCGGCTCCCGCTGAAAGTAATTTCACGAGTTTTGATATTTGAGTATTTTTCGAAAACCCGTCAAGAAAGTTCAAGTTTCATTAAAATCTGACAAGAATGACGGGTACTTTACATGAAGACCAATTTGCATTTTTGATCATATGTTCCTCAGTTATTATAAGAATGAGATATATTTCAGACATAAGTTGTAGAGAGACCCAAAACACACGTTTTACGTTAAATACCCCTTTTTTGGACAATCGTACCGATTTGAGGAATGGCGAAAAAATATTGTAGAGCCGGACATCCCACAGATGACATGGCTTATGCGCATTGCATGCTGGATATCTAAGGCTACAAACAGGCACTGAGAATATGTAATACTCATTTTTTTAAACTGCATCAAGGGTTGCACGAACCCGTCTCAATATTACGTTATACTACTTTGCCTGTCTTGTTATGTTCTATTTTCCTGATACAGATATAAGACCGTATTAATCACAAGTACTCTGCGTCTTATTTTAACAAATACCTTAATATCTCCCAGTCTTCATTATTTTGTGCTTACAAACAATAATGGAGTCCACATTGTTCCCTGCCTTTAGCAAAGTTTATTTTTTGCAAACCGATAAGTAAACCCTTCCATTCATACTTCAAAGAACACCGAAAATTTCAGTTTATAGTCCACTACTATAAACTTACAGTTAGCACTGTCGTAGAACTTCTTGGTAGGAGCTGGACATACATAGAAGCACAGATGTCGGAAACATTAGTCTGTTGATGCCACGCAATTTTTAAACAGCAGCCATGTAATGCATAAAATGTGGTAGAAGTCAGCAACCACTAACACATAAATTGTCGGCTGTAAGCAAAGTTGCAGTACTGAAGGATTACAAGCAGAATGTTAGATCGCAATCCAGTGTGATAATGCTACACTAAATGCAGATGCGTATCAGCCTCTTTTTACTTCATAAATTGTAAGTGTACCAACACTTAGCCGTTAATTTGATGATTCTGTTGGTCTTAATTTTTCATATCGTGCGTGACCTATTTTAGTGTATTACTTAGATGGTTCAAGTGCCCTCACATTTTATGGCACTTATTTATTCGACTGATACGCCTTGCAAACCAACCTAATTAGTGATATATTTGAATTTGTGCAACAGAATAGACATGACATTGGTGGTGGCGAACATCGTGAATCAAAATATTATTAGTGCCCTCTGTGAGGTAGGGGTCGAAACACCTAGACCAGTTCAATAAATATATTAATCAAGTGTAGAAGCAGTTGGATTACCTAGTTTAGTCCCTGTCGCCTGCGTTTGATATGATTGTGTGCCACTAATTTAAAAAGTATTGTGATTGTTACATTATTTACAATTGGCAGAAAATATTTATTTAATTTGGTATGCTTTTCAAACTGCTGTAAATGCTCAATTATGCGTCGGTATTTGAATAGCATAATTTGGAATACAGTAGCTGTGCTAACAGCGCCTGTTCGACCAATCACGGTGCTGATTGTGACCATAGGGATAAGCAGCCTCAGTTGTCATTGAGTCACACTGATAGCAGAAATGGGCACTTTTTTGATCGCCAGCTTCTCTTGGGTTGCTGAAATATTGGTACGCACACATCAACAGTCGAGACTGGAGGATTTATGTTCAATTTTAGGTCATAAAAAGCCATAACGTCTCTTGGTGATTAAATTAATGTTTGTAATTATCACGATTTACCGAAGGGTTGCAGTGAAGGGATGGGGGGGGGAGTATGGGAAAGAGATGAAGGCATTTATTCTGAAACAATGCATCTGACAGGGGTGCGTAAATTCTGTACGAGGGCCGGTTTTACAGCAAGAGTTTATGCGGTTTACAGCAAGAGTTTGTGCGGTTTTTAGATAGTCAATGGTATGACTGTGTTGGGTGCTATCTTGTGTGATTGTGCCGTCCTCTAGTATAGTAAAAATATACGAAGGTTTTGGACGAAACTACTGTCTTCATTTTCATCCTAAAGACTGAGACAGTTGATCCTTCGTGGTGAATTTATTTCACGTTACACGGCGTCATATTTCAGAAGAGAATATATTTTTTTAAATTAATCCTCTATCTATATGTTAAGCAGTATTATGGCTGATACCTCATACTTACTTCCTGGCTGATAAAAGTTTTACGGTTTTGGCCTCCGAAGATAGATTTTTCTGAACGAACAATCAGAGCGGTGTCAACCTCAGCAAGGCCGCTCTGCACCTCCGGGGTTTCGGACCAAGGTAAATGTATTGGGGTTCGATAGTGGGATGTGGATGTTATAAATGAAAGGTAAAGTGAACCTAGGACATGTCTATTGAGACACAGAGAGCAGGTGGAGGTATACTTCCAAACCATTCGAATCCCGGCACTAAAAGCCGGCGAATGGTCAGCACCACGCTTCTGCCGTTTTACCCCTCCGAACAAATGGATATCTTTTGTACAGGATATTTGATGGTTCTCGGAGCCGATCTGGGTGACACGAAAGACCTCTCCCCCATCAGGATTTGATTCCCGGACCGTGCAGGCCGTACCGAGTTTCAGCTACGCGATTCAGGCTTCGTGGATATTAAACAGCGATACATAAATTTAAGTGGCAGAATAGAGAGAATTTTAAAGGAACAATATGGACAGTGTGAAGGCTGTGAATGCAGAAGCAAGATATTAGAGTTACGATGAGAATAAAGTAGTGTGAAAAGGGGTGGCCTTGTGAATGGCAAATAAGCAGTTCCGAGACAGTTTCTTGTGTACAAGGAAGTCACAAATACAGGAGGTCAAGTTGGTGCGACTTTCACCGCTTGTTGTAAAAAGTACCTTATCTATAAACATAGGGCCAGGCACAAAGTACCCTTTACGTTCTTATAATAAAAGCCAAAGAGAGGCACTGTTTCTCAGATTTATTTGATAAAGTACTCTACATATTTCGGACACGTCCACTGTCCATCATCAGGGGTATCTCAACACTGTATACACGCAATAGGTATTTATCATGCCAGTTATGTTGGCTGTCCGCTAGCGTGGTCAGGATGAAACTCCATCCTGACCACGCTAGCAGACAGCCAACATAATTAGCATAACATAAATACCTATTGCATGTATACAGTGTTGAGATACCCCTGATGATGGACAGTGAAACTTTCCGAAATATGTAGAGTACTTTATCAAGTAAATTTAAGAAATAGTGCATCTCGTTAGCTTTTATTATAAGAATATATCACGATGCACGGTCCTCTGAATGTCAAATACCCTTTATGTCTTGAGATAATCGGGGCTTTCATAACTTTATTACCTTCCGCATTTCCGCTTGCCTTCATTCACTTACCAAGATTAAGCTTGCAGACTCCATCCGTCTACTATGTATTATATGTATGAAAACAGTTGTTGTGTGTCAGGAACAAACTGACGTCGAAACCTTATTCTTGGAAGTCGCGAAGGCTGGGGCTGTTATTCGCCGGCCTGTCAGCAGGGGCACCACGTTATTTCCGACGTCACTATATGTGGGACTTGTGGTGGTCACAGGAGCACAGGAAGAGGTCTTTGTGCGTGACGTTGGTTTTCCCCTATCAGCCTCATTCTACAAATTTTCTATACTCATATTTCATTCACTGACGCTATATAATCCGAGCAAGTGACAGCATATTTAAATAAAACACTTGTTTTTCACTCGCTGCCCCACAAACATATTTGACCCATAAAGACGTTTGTAGAATAAAGTCCAGAGTATTTACATTGTACCACAGCGCGAATATTTGTGCATGCTGAGTGCTTCCTCGTGTTTTCTCTCTCCATCCAAGCAAACGACAGCATAATGTTTGAAAGGAATCTTCTTCTTGTAAGATCTATGATTGGTTCTTGAGATGTTTACGGACTGTGACCTCTTGAGGTAACGCCCAATTAGATGTGAAGTTGATCGTGAATGGTGCGTGACAGTATGTAGTAGCTATTATTTTTTTTTTGGCCAATTTCAATACTTTAGTCTGATATCTTCCAGAGCCGACAGAGGTAGCACATGAGAACTTTATTTGCAATAGCCAATATTGTAACCCGAGGTATTCAGAATATATTCTGTTGGACCTCAAGTTTCCGCGGGCGACTTTCGTGGGTTCTGCAAGCATATTGCTTTTGCAACGAAATCCGTAAATATAATTTTAATACGTGTCATCGCATTTTTTATTTTTCAGCTACCTTGGTGCAAAATTATTACTGAGTTTATTTTCAGTGTAAATAATCCATATTTCATTCTCTTTTTCATAAATATACATAAATATTTTATTTCCTTCTACGAAGGTCTCTATTAAAAGTTGTCTTAAAGAAATCGTTTCGAAGGGCGAGGAATGAATTGACCTGGCTCATATTAGGAAAATTGGCGGTTTTTTGTGGACAAGGTAATGAAAAAACGGGTTCCTTAAATTGCGGGAATTTATTTTCCCGCTGAGAAGCTCTTAAACTCCCAGGAATAAATCTGCACCATGAAGTTAGTTAAATGAAAGTTTACGTTTTAAAAGCTTTAATAAATTTTCGCACTCCAAAATTCACTTTTGTTGTAAAGAGATGGATATTTATTTGCAAGAGTTCCACAAATGATAGTTGAAAGCCACTGCTCTATGTGCAGTTCTAAAATTTTACCCACACACGTGTGTAGTAATTCACCCGACGCTGCTTTATCTAAGCTGCTGCTTACGAATCGTTAATTCTCCGACATAATTATATTATTTACTTCTGTTGTACCCGAGATAATTCAGTCACATTGTCAATCCTTTCATGACACAAGGTCGAGATTTGATTCCAGTCATCAAAATGTAGCTCTGTTTTCACACACAACCACTTGCAGACTGAATTTCGGCCAACTGACCCTTCTATTTATCAAACACTGACCTGGAGTTACTACTCCGGGAGTAAAGTCTGCCAATGGTTCAAACTGACCGTGTAACTCCGTCATCTCGTGCCGAGTTCAAGAATGTGACGACCTTAACCTCCAGGCGAACATGACTTCGTGATTCTTTTCAGTAACAACTTTACCTTTTATAACTTCGAAGTAGGAAAGGACTTTTGGAGTACCCTGCGTGTTATGATGAATTCCGTAGAAATGATGCAATAAAATTGTCCGCAACGCTCCCCCACAAGACCCTCTTGCTTTCTTTATAGAGATTTTAATTAAAACTCGTGATTCTACACACAATGGCTTACTGACAAATAGACCCACCCGTTCAGCCAGATTTTGTCTGCCGCATAGATTCCTTTTACTTTCGGCAACAGAATGTGGTTTGCAAAGAGTGCGTGTGTATACTTAAAATATCAGCCTGAAGATGACCCCTAGATATTCGAAACATGTGGCTGGTTAACTTATTGTTTTTATAAAGCGGTGTTTATGACGGTTGTATAACTGCCTTTTTATATTCTCCAACACAACGGGATGCACAAAGTTAAAATTATCTTAGTTTGATAAGTGAACAGGAGATGTGAGTTGCGAGGGTCTGAATGTAGAGAATGCGAGTGTTACTCTGATTTGTCTTTCCGGATGTAGCGTTGTTTAGTCTTGTAGTCACCAACGAATCTGACGAAACGAGTCTGACGAATCTGCTTTCTTCGTCAAAAATAACCTGAAAATGGAAGCAGGAGATTCTTCCAAAGCACTTTTATCTATCTACTACATAATATGGTGTTGGCCTGCATCCCTTAAATCAGGCATGTTCACAATAAGAAACATATTTATTAGCTCTGCCGAAAAATGAGGGGAGACGAAAATTGTAATAGAATGTTGCAGGTCCATATTGGTAACACTGACTTGGGGAACTAGGTTCGCGAATATACGTAAGATTTTGGGGCTGTCTACTCCTGCTCTGTAGCATTAGATTTCCGAATATTTACAGATACGTTTATGTTTGTGATGTACTCTGGGTCTGTACTGGGGACAGAGGTTGTATCGAACAGAGAAACTTAATAGCCATAATAAGCTGTAAAGTCCTTTTTTCTTTTTTTGGCGCAACAGCCCCCAGAGGGCCAGGGCCTCCTCGTTCATAAGGTATATAGATCACACACAACGACGCACCACGTACGGTAGGACTCCTTTGGACGAGTGGTCGGCTTTTCGCAGAGAACTACACCTGACAACACTCAACACTCACAAGAGACAGACACCCATGCCCCGGTGGGATTCGAACCTACAATCTGAGCAGGCGAGCGGCCGCAGACCTACGCCTTAGACCGCGCGGCCACTGGGACCGTCAAATCAGTAGTATGAAGAGGAGGAAAGGAAAAAGGAGCTATGCCTGCAGTGAATATAAATTCATTGGCTTGTCCCACTACTGTAGGGGGTCAGATACAGCGAAATAATTCTCAATCCCTCTACTTATGAAACTACTGAAACCACGAAATGCATCGTTCTGTACGGCGAGTTACTTGTTTCATGTCAGTGTAGTATCTCGGAGGAATACTGAAACGTGGCCTTCGTGTGGCACGCGATGCTGACCCTGAGCTTACTGAGGCAGCAAGGTGACTTGTAGCCGCACGAACTGAATAATCTCGTTTAACATGTGAACCGTGGCTAATGCTCAGCAATACTTGAGTCTAATTCGTATTAAGAGCCACCATCGATTAAAATTAGCAGGAGCAGAACGGTAGGTCGTGAGGTTTACAGACCACAACTGTGGAAAATATTGAGCAATGGCCACTAAATTCCAAAATTTTAAAGGTTTAAAAAGTTAACTTAAAAAGTTTAAGAAGGTAATAGATTGTTAAGTGACGGAAAATATGAAATAGGATTGATAAAAACTGATGGTATCGTCCCTGTTATAATTCTACCACTGCATTGCCGTACGAGATGAGCTGGATTTAGACGTTAGACTAGTCTCTCTCTGTCGTGTTTTCCTCCTTCTTAGGAGAAGGGCTTAGTTTAGAAGTTAGGGTGGTCTACATAAAGAGCGTCAGATAAAAATATGAATATCAATAAATGTAGTATAGATTTCCCCTGGAGGACATAGTCTCAGTGCTGGTAAGGAGCCCAAGATTTATTAAAGTAAGATGCCCTGAAAGACCGGAATGTAGGAAAAGTAAGAGGGACAGGTTATAAAGTAGCATGGAGTTACACAGCATGCCAACAGAAGGTAAACTTTTGACAGGTGTCAAGGTAATGTAATTGTATGGGAGTACTGCTGTAAATCGAGAATTTTTTTAAAAATATTTCAGGACGAGAAAGGTAAGACTAAATTCTTGAGATAATTATTAATAAGAAAAATAAAATAACATGAAGGCCATGAAAGAAATTCACAGTAGCAAGGAGGAAGTTCGGGAATTGATCCGTCGGAATGTACTGTGTACTATGTGAAACATATTATGTCATTATGCAATGTTAAGGCAAAACAAGATTTAAAGACGTTGTTGTTGAACAAATAAAACAGGTAGATCTGTCAGGGTACAGTTGGTAACTTGACACTTTTGAATATAGAATCTGATCTGCCGGACAGTAATTTCGCAGTGAAGAGTAAGCTTTGTGAATGAATAGTAGCAGAACAGTTGTATTCCTGCGAATAATTTACGTGTAGAAACAATAAAATTTTTAATCGACAAAGATGTGTTTACGTATTTGAAACTTTCAAGCACTTCTCGATATCAAACATCTGAAGTCAGTCTCTCATATTCTATACCGTGTCTGTGTCCTTTAATAACTGCAATAGCGACTTTGTCACGCGAAAAATTCGGGAAAATTCAACGCACATCTTGCCATGGAAAACCCAGGCGATGTTGGATTTATTCTAACACCTTTAAGCGTCTGCCCTCGAGCCTTAATGTTTGGCATAGCAAGCGATATTTAAGTCGGAATCTTCTTCTGCTAATTTTGAAGGAAATGGTACGAAATGATGTACCATAACTGAATCCTGAGTATAAGGATAGTTTTTCTAAGGTCGATAATTTCCGCTGCTATGCGGTTCTCGTGCAAGACTCTTACGAACATGTGCTGCCACCATCGGAGGTCAAAGGAAGCTAACACATTCTATGTGCTTCCCATGGCTTCCCGGTAGAGGGAGATCTATTAATGTTTAAGGTTAGTTTTTGTTTAAAGACAGTTTCTGAAAGGAATTAATGGCAGCGAAGAGATTTCCGTGCATTCTGAATCCTAAGATTTCTAAAAATCTTAAAAAGATCCTTTCCGCAGTTCAGTACTTCATTATGTCATAAGCAAGTCTTACCATGTTAATACATATGTTATTGCTGTTGATGATGATGAGCTGACGCGATAATTTCAGTGAACCTATATGCGGTGTAATCTTACTTCTTTATTAACAAAAGTTATGGTTACTACGAAGGTATAATAGCGTGATTCGAATAAAATGATTTTCAACTCGTTTCCAAATACGCTAAAGGTTTCTAGTTTATGAAGTAAAGTTTCATTCAAACTGGATCGTAACACGTAAGTTTGGTAAGTTTTGTGTTAATCTTGGAGATGTTTAAAGCCAGTTGCCGAATTCACACCACGTTGGATAACTGAATATGCAACACACGAATATCAAATTTTGAACTCTGGTGTCACGTGCAGTTCATCGCGTCTGCTGTGTCGTACACTGTCAAGTTTTTTATCTAAACTTTTCCTTAGTTTTCCTATAAGTTATCACTCCTCTTTTTGCTGCATTTTCTTTATCACACATCTGTTAGCAGCAGATGTGAAGCTTTACAATATGGCGTTAAGTCGTTCGACATCGGGAATCGATTATCGATTACAATGCATCACGTTACTGATATAAGGTTAGATATCCTTCTTACTCTAGACGAACATAGAAGGTTAAAGATGCTATATCTGTATACCATTCAAGTGGATAAGCCATTTAAAGAGAATATTAGGTAATCGATAACATTTTCTGCAAGGAAAATTGAAATCGGATTTTTATCATGTGTAAAGGAAATAAGTTTTTGGATGTTCGATAGGATTTACATTTTCGCTCTGACATTTTGGTTCAGCAACGCTGTAACCAATACTCTAAGGCAACATTGCAACAAAGGAAAGTGGGGAAAAAAAGCAAATTATTTCGATGGAAACTGTCGTAATCTTCACTGCAATACAGTAACACGTATTGAACTGACGGAAGGCATAGGGCGTTGTCGCTCGCATTAGGTTGAGTGCTTGCAGTAAATTCCGTGCCGCTCTTTCCTCTCTTCCTAATTCTCTTTTATTCAGGTCACTCTCTGATATTTAGTCCTATTTGCCTGCAATATTCTGCAATGAAAAGAAAAGACTTAAAATATGTTATAATAGGAATGACAAGCAGTTCTGAGAATAAATTCTGTTGCACCGACATCTGTTCCAATATGTATGTCTCTCCGTCTATCTGTATTTCACCTATTTCATCTATCTGTCCATCCATCCGCCTAATTATATACATATCCATTCATCCTTCCATCCTTCCGTAAGATGTCATGACGAAAAATGAAAAAGAAAATTGAGAATACTTGGAAAGTTCAATATGATAAAAAGTTATAGAGTGTTATGTGGAGTGGAAGTAACGGGACAAAAATTAAGAGAATCAGTAAAGAGACACTTTGAATTTAGAAGCTTGTTGCAAAAACATTTTAGCACATATCGGCCTAACATTGTGCACATTGTCCTGAATACTGTAATATACGAAGTTCCTATGATTACCGTCTTCCTGAATTTGACAACATTTAACCTGATAGAAATAGGCAGACGCTAACGAGGAACATTTTTTTGCCGTCTTCAAGGTGTCCCGAAGAAGGAGACAGCTGGTCCATCCGAACGTCGGCAGCGTTCCTCCAGACTGTACGCGGTGGTCTCAGAAGACGATAGCTTTCCTTTTCGGATAATATGTAAAACGTCCTTTCAAATAATCTTCTTAAAAATACGTGTTTTGGATGAAGCAGATGAATACAAATATGTAATGACACTGAAAACTGGGTATTTTTTAAATGAATGAGTATCAAAGTGAAAATAATGTCACCTTTATTGCCGCGTCCCTACGCTGGTTTCGTTAGTGACGTTCACAGGAGCCGAAATGAATATCTGTCTCTATATTACGTGTCGAAACTGATTAGAAAAAAACTAACGACCCTATAAATTCTACACATAAAATCAGTAAAAAATCTTCCGATTTGAACATGGCTGAATTTGTTTGTATATATGCTATTTATTTCATGGTTGCAGATATTTTGTTATTGCCATATTTTCAGCCGTTAAAACGTTTAAATATATTTTATTTCAGAATTATTGTTTTATGGTAAAATTGACTTTCTTGGCAATAAACAAGTAAAAGAGGGAATTTGCCCATGCCTTGCATACGCAAAATACATATGGGTTATTTACAGCACTTCACCGCGGTGTAAGGTAAAAGAAGGTGCATTCCAGTGGGTGTGAGCGTAGTTCGCCATTATTTTACTTCAGTCCGGAAAGGAAATTTAGGATAGAATTGAAATTAGTTTTGGTTATTATACGTATCAGATTATTTCATCCAACGCTTGTCTTTGTGGAGCAATCATTTCGGGAGAACATATTAAAAATATAAAAATCGAAAATAGGAAAAATAGGGAATACGCTATATACACGGGTGTATTAAAACGTAATATCTTTTCTGTATATCTAATTTATATATTTTGTTTTATATGTTGGTATCTGTACAAACCAATGTTGTCTGAGTCATTTTAATTTTAAATTACTAAGTTACTAAATGTAACCTAACTGCTTAACGTGTTAATCACTCGAGATGTAACTGGCCAGGTGAAAAATTTACCAACAAGCATCTAGCAACCCGATTAACTAACCCTAAAAAGCAAGTCCTTCTTCATAATCTAGTATTTCGTCAGTAATTCAAGAAATTCCCCGCATTTTATGACACTCGAAAGTTCATTACCGCGTTCAAAACAGCCCGCCACTCGTCACTGTCCAGAACCAGATGAATATAGCCCACTGCACTGCATGCTCTTCCTTTCAGATTTACCGCACTCTAGTTTTCCCATGCACCCCTATATATAGCTTAACCAACCAACACTGCATGTATCCATCTCTCCACATGAGGCCTACGTGCCCCAACCATTCCGTTCTCCTTTATTTGATCTCTCTTGACTCCCCGTCTGACTGTGCCACTGCCACTACATGTACTAAAGAAACAAACAGTGCTGTGTCAGTATTCGAACAATCATCTGAAAACGGTAATATGATTGTTTTCAGAGACTTTAGTCAAAAGGCTAGAATGTTTTGTGAACGTCTTGGAAACTTCTTAAATTCACAAAGAAACCTACACAAAGAAACAAATAAACACAGATCCACTCCGAATTACAGAAAAATTTTTTGAAACTATAATTCGATAAGAAAACACATCTTAACCATTTGCCTCCCCACAGGAGTACCTCCTCACAGCAGTGGATAAGCTACCTGGCGTGTCACAACTGGCATAATATAGGCTATACGTACGGTTTTGCGTTTGATTCAGTCGTAGTAGTAGTAGTAGCAGTAGCAGCTGTAGTAGTAGTAGTTGGACGAAGTTTGACATTATAATAAGCCTGTATAATCACATTATCATTCAACGTGTAATAACAATTTTATTCCAGAATTAGAGTGAGGACAGATTGTATCAAAAAATGAAAAATAATTTGACATTTTGTTACAAATAGTGTGTAACACTAACTAAAGATTTAATGACTATATAATGAAATCAGTCTGCTTTATGATATTTTGTTTACAGTAACAAATACGTTTATCGTATATTTCCGTCTTTACATAAACACGAAAGCAGATTACTAGTGTACAGCTATATGGTCAAAAACCTATAAGCAGTCGGAGTATTAAGGTGGGTCCACACTTGTAACGTTACCGCGTAACGTAACACCGTATCGTGACAGTGTGGACGTGCAGCGTCACGCTGCTCGTCCACACTTGCTCCGGCCGTAACCGTATCGTCCCTTTGATGTGACAGCCAAATACCGACAGCGCACCGAACAAGCACGTAACGTGACCGCGTAACCAACTTTTGATACGTTACCCGGTCAC
>Ga0123354_10012897_pt1 | contig 12942 bp, 10 predicted proteins | sample TergutLab28metaG_2_FD_97872 | JGI IMG/M metagenome (GOLD analysis project Ga0123354, IMG submission 97872) | Labiotermes labralis P4 segment gut microbial communities from Petit-Saut dam, French Guiana - Lab288 P4 | ecosystem: Host-associated > Arthropoda: Insects > Digestive system > Gut ...
GCCTCTAACAGAAATGAGTACCAGGAGTATTTCCTGGGGGTAAAGGCGGCCGGTGCGTAAGGCTGACAACCTACCACCATCCTGTGCCGTTGTCACGAAATCTGGGAACCTTAACTTCCTAGAGCCCTCCGGGCCTGTAACGGGACTGCTTTACCTTTACCTTTCACTGACACGTCGTACAGTTCAACGAAGAAAATTTCAATTAAACGTCATGCAGGTGGAAAGGGAAATAATTGTCAGAAATGAACTGTCGATAAACAACGGATACAGAAGTGACGAACTTATTTGTGTAGTGAGACTGCGTAAGGAACACAGTATTAGCTATGAGATCGTCAAAAGCAATCGGAAACGAACAGTGTGGTTAGAGGACAACTGGGATAACTCAGTCAATATGGCGACCAGGTTACACGATGGATGACCGAGGGAATGTGGTTCGATTGCCAGCAGGAATATAACGTTTTTCTGTTTTCTGAAGAACCTACTTAGGCTCTGGAGCCCATCCAGCACCATATCCATTGCGTACCGTGCATTGTTTCTACAGAGGTAAACTAGCCAGGGTGTGAAACTCACCACTCACCTCCATCTAATAAAGTATAGTTCACCATATAACAGACCACGAAGTCCCAGAAGGGGAGCAGAGGTATAGCTCCACACAATCTTAGCCTCGGCGATAGATGGCAGTGGGTTGTCAACGAAACAACCCAACCGCTGTACCCATTTTACAGGAGAACTGGATCTTGACGGGTGTACAAAATCTCGCCACCGCCCCCCCCCCCCGGATTAGATCCCAGGACCTTAGCCAGTCTGTATACCGAATACTCTATTCCGGTCATCTAAAGCCATGATGAAATATACATGGAGCAATATCACTGCATGTCTTCATGGCTTATTGTGTAAATAATTTAGCAGTGTAGCCAACAAAATTATAATTTTTTTGCCTAAGTTATTGCAGGGTTGCAAAAGTTTCTCAACTTGATAAACATATCTCAAAACTCGAAAAAAAAAATTAATTTACAAGATTATGTAGATAAAGACAGACCCTCGGAGTTCAAGGAGGTTGAGACTCCCAGAAATTCTAGACAGTCGGCGCGTGAAGGTGGAAAGGTTTTTCAACCCTACGTACCGGCCGTCTTTACCCCCCAGGCAGATATCTCTGGTACTCATTTCTGTTAAGAGGCCGGAAAGATTATGTCAATACAAAATCACGATGAACCCATCGGGAACCCAACCCGCGACCTTCCGGCTTGTAGCGCCCAGCTTCAATTAACAGCGCCACCGCGCGCCCCCAAGATCATGACGACTTAACTTATATACAGTAGATGAAGGAGAGTACTAAATTAAGGCTCATGCAAAGGTATCTAAATGCGTGTATGTTTTTCTTCATTTAATTAAATCATTAAAGAGACACGTTCGTTATGCTGATTCATGTTTTTGCTTTTACGCCTATCTCTGTCTCTGACACCTGGCCTAATCTGAGTCGCTGGTCAGAAAGGTTGAGAACACCGATTTTGAGTGACTTAGGAAAATAACGAGAAATCTGAGACTGAGTGACTTGTCTTGAGGGCGATATAACAAATCGGGAGCCTTCTGAATACAAGCCAGAAGCTACAGCGCATGTGCAACTACATGTTTCCTTTCAATCTCGTAATTTTTGTGAAACGTATGTTGAATTATTCCCACTAATCATTAAATTCAGGTTCCACTAAGACAGACAAAATACGTATAAGGTAACATTAAGGCGCGATCGTGCAACCACCGTTGCTGTGGAAAAGCAAAGAATATTACATGGTATGAGTGTTTGTCTGTAGCCTTAGGTGTCCAGAATTCAATGCGCATGCGCCATGTTGTCATCTGTTGGCTGCCCGGCTCTACATTATTTTTCCACATTATCTCATAAACGGAATAAAAAAAAAAAAAGGAAGTTAATGAACATAAAATGTGTTTTGATTTTCTCTACAACTTTTTTCTGAAACATTTCTCATTCTAAGAAGTACTGAGCGAGATATGATGAAAAATATATATTGGTCTTCATGTACAGTACCCGCTATTCTTGTCAGATTTTAATGAAACGCGAGTTTTCTTGACAGATTTTCGAAAAGTATTAGAATATCAAATTTCATGACAAATTCATCCAGTGGGAGCTGAGTTGTCACAAGCGGACGGACGGACGGAGGGATAGACAGACATGACGAAGCTAATAGCCCCTTTTCGAAAATTTTCGAAAGCGCCTAAAACTGAAGGGATCTAACGTAAAGCGCCTTTCACATTATTTGCCACTGTGATGCCACAAAGCGATGCCTTGAAGTATTAACTATTTCTAAGCACTGCAGCACCTCTTTGGCATATTACATCCTCAGGCAATCACAAACGTAATACAGTGGCTTTACAAGAGCTCCATCAGAGGGAAAAGTACGTGGAAACCTCAAAAAAGAAGAAAGGTAGTTAAAATAAAGGTGGAAATGTTTTGCGTTGTTACCCTGAAGGCAAAGTCACTACAATCAGTCAAATCTTTGGTAGTTATACACCAGTCAGCATGTCGTAACAACCCAGACAACCTGACACTTCAACAGATGTCTGAGAGAAGCTCAAATGTCGATTTACAAGAACAGAACACCCGTAGCAGACCAACGAACTTTATACACTGCATTCCAAGTGGTTTAGGAATGGTTTCGAATGTTGTAATAAAGATGGGTTTCTGTTTGTAACTTGTAACAAGGCTGCATGCAGGCAGCCAATTTTCGGGAGGCAAGTTTGCAAGTAAAGCTACTAGCAGTGTTCACACTTGCGACGTTTTGAAAATATATGAACCAGCTAATGGCGCCAACATGAACTGGTCGGTTTCGATTCACAAAATATTTTCTTATTTACTTGGTTCATAAAGTTTTCGTTTAGGACGTGTTAAACTCGGCTTGGGGAGATGCTTGGCTGAAGCTGGCCTATGTGGTGCTGCTAATGTGTACAGGTTACGTTCGGAGCAACCGGGTGCCAGACCAAGAAATTAAGGTACTTTGTTCTGAATATCGACTAATATTTATCTGGATAAATCACTAACAGATAAGACGGACACTCACTCGCTGACTGACTGATAACTTGTATGTATGTATGTATGTATGTATGTATGTATGTATGTATGCATGTATGTATGTATGTATGTATGTATGTATGTATGTATGCATGTATGCATGTATGTATGTATGTATGTATGTATGTATGTATGTACGTATGTCCGACACCAAGACTCCACAAGCCTTTGTCTAGGTTTTTTAGCATGTGTGTGTGTGTGTGTTTTTTTTTGGGGGGGGGGTGATGGGGTGCTGGCCCATCGACCCAACCCCCAACCTGTAGGACCAGTGTATCTCTCTTTGTCTGGGTGCTCTCCTTTGACCTGTCCGGCAAGGCTGGCCCTACCAGTAGCTACGCTACCGCCAGCATAGCTCTCTGGATCATTGCACCACGCAAGCCTTCTTACCCGCCAAAAGATGCCTTCGTCAAGGTGGAGATACTTCAAGGAGGCTGACTGATAACTCACGAATTTAAATTTGCTGACCAAAAGATAGGTAGGAGCGGGAGTGAAGAGGAGTTCTCAGACTGAACTGCTGTACGTAGTATACTGGACTTCAATAATATGATAAGTGTGCAGCGCTGCTCTAATTAGTCGTGTATGTACGTAGATCAAAACCTAGGGACTCGGATAATGAACATACTCCAGTGCTACTTTCTCCATCGCAAACGCTACATGGATTATAATGGATATGAACCCGGACCTCCACAGTAAGAAGCTGACAACTAATTGGCTGTGGTATGCCATGGCCTGAAAGGCCGACTAACTGAAGTGTCTGGCCCGTTCCATTGCCTTTAAAATCCCCAATCTTTCATTGTTTCTCTAATATTTGCTAGGATTTTAATTGAAAAAAAATACTATGTTTTCTTCTATATGCACAAGAATCTTTATTATGCCATATATTTACACATATTGCAACATGTTTCGGCCTCTCCCACTAAAGAAACCCTAGTACTTTTCAATTGAAATTCATCGCAAAGCACAACGGCATACCGTACGTTGGAGACAATCATGGACATTAGTAAAAGTCCTCTTAACGAATTCTAGTAACTCATTCCTCCCCCACAGTTTCAGGACGGTCGACGAGGATGACGAGGAAGAGAACAGCAGCAGCTGTCGTTGTTAGTTAGACCCTGCCGATGGAGGAAGTAAGTTCTTGCAAAACGACAGTAACTGTTTACCAGTTGACATAACCGAATAATAATAATAATAATAATAATGAGACACGATAAAATTTGTGCACATTTGCATTACTGAATATGCAAAGCTTTAGGTATTGAAACGACAGACAATTGGTACAAAGACATGCCCAAGCCAGTGTATGAAAATGGAGATGTCACAGTGTTGTGGAATCAAGCAGTTACACACAGACAGAGAAGTTAACAGCAAATAGGCCAGATATAATAATTAAAAACAAAAAAGAGAAAACATGCACACTGATAGATGTGGCAATACCTGCAGACAGAAATGTTGTGCAAAAGGAAGCGGAAGAGAAGTTAAAATACAGGAGTTTAGGCATAGAGGTACAGCGAATGTGGAACCTGAAATGTACGATTGTACCGGTAATAATTGGAGCCACTGGAATAGTAACGAGAAGCTTAAGGAAAAATTTGGAAGCTGTACCAGGAAAACACTCGATAGATTCACTACAAAAAACAGCTATACTTGGAACATCACACGTAATACGGAAAGTACTGCAGTGTGAAGATTGAAGCCTGAGCGGTGGGGATCACCGCTGGTTCAAGAGAAGTACCAGGAAGAAATGCCTGTGACAAGAGACGACGACGACGACGACGATGATGATAATGATAATATCGTTATAAAATTACAGCACGTACGGCGAAGATATCTCCGTCAGAAGATTCATCAACGAGAATGATACGGACAAGACAGGCAAAAGAAATGGACAAATGATAAAAAGTACTAAATCTGGTCGGTGAACGTAATAGAAAAACTGGATAGAGAGAATTATATTAAAATATACCTTACAGAAATATGATGGTGAGATGTGGTTTAAGAGAGGGCCCTATCCCTCATTTTATAACACAGTAACGAACCTTACGGGGCTGAAAAATTTTTGATAAGCTGAGCGACTGCCAGTTCTCATGAAGGCCATCATTTTTTTTTTTCTTCATAAGAATCGACAATAATTTGGTAGAAATACCGACACGTCACTAAATGAACTACTTGGAACATCCGGTCACACTGTATTCGGCGTCAGTAGTGGACATATCTGTGGTTCGATACAAGGCGGAGGAGGAAGAGCATTCAAATGACGTAGTTGCCTGTCAGGTCTGATATTAGTAAGTGGGCTCATGTAAACGTGGGGTTGTCTCTGTGCTTAATTGTGAGCATATGTTTAATGCCGTTGTATAAAATTGAAAGAGAAACACATACACCGCCCTACTGTATTGTGACCATACAGTTACACAAACTCGACGTTTGGAAGGGACCGGTTATATTCTTATGGTGATGAAGTACAGTCCTGACCCAAAGTTATTGTGTGTACAGTCTGGTCTGCAGTTTAACATTATTACACGCACAGCAAATCTAGATATTCAAATCTTCTGGGATGTTACGTCGTGACGTACTGAAGGCGCGAATTTGCTCCATCTTCAGGGTGAAGCACTTCCTGTCTTATTAACTGACCCTGAAGAGGAAGGCACTAAGATTCTTCGAAACGTCGGTGACTATTTACCAGTCGATACGGTGTAACATGTCAGAAGATTTGGGTATTGAACAGCATCACTGTGTCAACCTCAGAACTCGGATAGTAAGGTTCTTATGAGGAAGATTTCAATTGAAACAAACCAGTCGTGGAAGAAATTGCGGTAGGTTGGTTCGGTTATTTCGTTGTTTAACAACGTTTATCGGCTAGCAGATTTATTGTCGGTCTCAACGAATTATGCAGAATTAGGTTTAGCGTCGTGTCAAAACCCTCGTTACATTTGGATCACATCGTTTTGGTATGTTCACTAACAGTGGCGTACCCAGGAATTTTGTTCGGGGAGGGGGGATTCAACAAATTTAGTTGAGGACAGAGGACAGAGAGAAGGGGATCTGGGGGGCGGTAGCCCCCTAGTCTGGGGTTCTGGAGGCAGCTGTAATTTGGTACATGAAATTTCATTTCATATAGTAAAATTTTCTAAATTTTTGGTACTTTAAGACAATTTATGATGACAACCAATTTATTTGTCTTTGCTAATGTAAAACAATTGCGAACCGGCGGTAGTTTTAGAATTTTACTGCCTTTTTTTCGAACATCTTGGGGTGTTGGCGTCCCAAATTCAACAATTTTTAAGTTTTCACAATCGGGTTGAGTTTGGCACAATTTTGGAGGGCCTTCGGAATTTCGGGGAGGGAGGTTGAACACCCCCCTCGGTACGCCACTGTTCACTAATAACATTCGAAAGAAATTCGCCTCTCAGATTCACATCCGTACATCTGTCCGCGTTTCGTTAAATTTAATATTGGAGGTCTGTATAAAACTTTTGTTACCTTCATTTTGTGGATAAAATAGGACATAATGTAGTTCACTGCATGAAGATTTAACGGCATTTCTGCGCGTCTGTCCCCAATAATTATGGAAGCGAAAAATGTAAACAAATATTGTAGAGAGTAACAAAACGCAGATTTTATATCAAGTAATTTTTCCTTAAGATTCGGGGTCAAGTAAATTCCCCCCCATTTTATTAAACTTGACGTTTCATCGTAGCATTTATAACAGCCCACCACCTGTCCCTATCCCGAGCCAGATCAAGCCAGTCCGCGGACCCAAAACGATTTCTTGCAGATAAAGTTTTAATATTATTCTCACATCTACGCCTAGGTCTCCCAAACAGTCTCTCTACTTCAGGTTTTCCTACAAAAATCCTTCACGTACATCTCCTCTCTCCCGTACCTAATACATTCCCGCCCATCTCATTTATAAATTTATTTTTTCGAATAATATCTCGTCAAGAATACAAACCATGAAGGTCTCATTACGAAATATCCTCCAGTTCACTGTTACCTCGTCCTTCTCCTCAGCACCATATTCTCGAACCTTTGCCTGTGTCCCACCCTCAGTGTGAGAGGCCAAGTTTCACACCTATACAAAATAATGGGCAAAATTATCGTTTGGTATATTTTAAACTTTCCATTTTCGGACAGCAAACTGGTAGGCAGAAGATTACGCACCGAATGGTAGCAGGCATTTCCGGAGTTGAATTTACTCTTAATTTCTTCATAAATACAAATTTTGATTTGCTCCCATATATTTAAATTCTTCCACACTTCCGAATGATTTATGACGTCTTTCGTGTTGTGATATTATCTTGCATTCTCTTCGTGAGACATGAACATATAATTCTCAGCATATAGTCTAGAGAGATATCCTTACTAACGACAAATAAATGTTACTTTTTTTATGGTATGTATGTTTGCAGCCAATGACAGGGACCGTTTATCCTGCAAGTCTCGCTATTACTGATAAAACTAAGTAAATAAAGAAAGGTAAAGTGATCCCGTTACAGGTCCGGTGTGGCCCATGACCGGGGGTGAGTGGTCAGCAGCACGCACCGGCCACACTTTACCCCTGGGAAAGACCTGGTACCCATTGTACAGGAGGCTGGGTGGGCCCCAGGGCCGGTCTGGACGGGCGGAAAATCTCGTCCCACCGGTATTCGATCCCGTACCGTCCAGCCCGTAGTCAGTCGCTGTACCGACTGAGCTACCCGGCCCATATATTTGAGTAAATATATTTCTAAAATGTAGACGTAGTAACTGAGTGGCGAAATAAGAGGCTGTCGTTGTATTTCCCAAGTGGATTTTTTCTGAATAAGGAACATCTGTTTCAATGGTCCCTATTCCAAAATGTACTTTTTTTTCGTTTTGCCTTGATTCTACAGGTCACATGTGATGCAGTATCTTCTTTCAATAAGACAGCATGCGTCTATATTGAAGATTTAACCCTTTGAAGAATAAAAAAAAGTACCTTCCTATCCAGTGCTCCTACAGACCCGAAAGGGCATAATTTTGTTGGAAGGTCCCAAATTTTCGTCGATTTGTCCTTCAGACGAGAGCAGTGTCACGATGAAGACGAGTATTAACATTTGTCAAATGATGCTAACAGGGGGAAAAACTGAGGTACTGCGACAGAAACCTGTCCGAATATCACTTTGTCCACCATAAATCTCACATGGGTTGCTCTGGAATCGAACTCGAACCTTCGCGAGGAATGACTGAAAATAAATTCATGTGCTGCATACATTTACGTTCATACTGCAAAGGAAACAGCGTGCTCCCATTAGAAAGACAAGTCAGCTAATGCACAGAAAAACGAATCGCTTTGTGCCGTGAGAATCATATGGAATGTAAAACTACATACGTTATGTGGACAGAATGCTGAGTTTATAGTTGTAGGTCTGGCGGTACGCTAGCATACAACTAGGCTTCCGTGGGTTAACGCGTGAGTTACATATCCCCGGCATGTATTTCGATGTGTGACGTATGAATGCCGAGCTGGGCAGAAAGAATGTGGAAGAAGACAGAACGCGACTGACACCGACAGGCCACTCAGATTTCATGTCGAACTTAGACTTTGGGTGATTTGGTAGGGAAATGTCTCAGATGGCAACACTGCTGTCATTCTGGTGTTGTTATTCTTGCTAAAGAACAACAGATAAGTTCAGTTATCACTTGACGAGTGAGAACAGTGGTGGTTTTTGCACATTCCCCCTCCACTGTCTCTCTTTCGCTTTATGAGTTCGCAAAGCAAGGATGACCAAAGTTTCATCACAAGCCCCCCCCCCACCCCCACCCCAAAAAAAATCTTAGATGCGACAAACAGAATGGCGTAGAATTGAAATAGCAGCCTTCTGACGTCACCATTACAACTTCAGACCGGTACTTCCCGTGACTGATTGCGGGCTATGAACTCAATACGCCAGGAGCTGAAATTCCTTAAACAAGCAAATTAATGACTGTCGAATCCACTCTCAACATTATTTATTGTCGACATCAAAAACAATACGAGAACACGTGCTCGTAAATAAAACGTGCTTAAAATCTACTCGACTATGACTGCCATATCTCCAACAAAACAAGATTCCCGGCGTACTTTAAAAGAAAGGTATGCAGGTACTCTTAAGTGGCCAGCTTCTTTTCCTAAACTCTTTTCTCTCGACATCTGCTGTGACACAGACTACAACAATAAATAGTAAGTTCCGTAACAAATCATTAATAGAGGAATAGTCACGCCGAACTTCGGTGATTGCGTCTACAAATGTGTTGATGTATTCCGCCAACTCTTTTTTAGACTTAACGATCTGATTTCATGGGTCAGCATTCATGTTAACAAATTCATTTTATCATGTCTTGTGTAACGACGGTATTATTAAATGCACGTATTAGACAGCATAAAGAAACCACTTGCAAGACCTAGGCGTAGATTGCGGGATAATATTAAAATGGATCTTCAAGAAGTGGGATGGCGAATCATGGACTGAATTGTTCTGGCTCATGATAAAGACAGGTGGCGGGGGCTTGTTAATGCGGTTATGGACTTTCGGACTCCATAAAATGAGGGGAATTTCTTGACGATCTGAGGACGCGCTAGCTTCTCGGGAAGGACTCTGCTATACGGAGTTAATTAGTTTTTACATATTCGACACAACAAAAGCAAATACAGGCAGTTTAGTTCACTTATTAGTTTATGGCCAGTGGAATTTTATAAAGTGGCAGGTCAGCAGCGAATAACTTGGACAGCGATGGTAGCGCATGGGCGGACGGGGGAAAAATAACAAATACGTGCCCTATCCTTACCACCTCACGTAGAGAGTAGGCCCGACCGCCAGTCCTGTTAGGTTCTTAATTGTCCAAACAATAATGAGTTGCTTATACCAATGAGAGATGAAGGACACGAAAAAAAAAATCCTTATTTTTTAAAAACAAAAAAAAAAAACACTAATTAAAATAAAGAGATCACAAAACACACATCATAACAGATGCCGAAACACGTAGGAGATGGCAACGGATATAAATTGTGCTTTGTGATGTTTGATTGATTTTAATTAGTGCATATTTTTTGTTTTTAAAAATAGGGAACTTAAAAAAATTCTTATAATAAAACAAACTAGATGCACTCATCAGGAGTTTTTCACTATACACACAGCAATAGTACATGTCATACAGGTTTGATGGACAGAGGAACTGTTCGAAACATGTAGAGTTTTATTCCAAAAATAAATTTTAGAAATTGGTGGGTCTAGTTGGTTTTATTAAAAGAATTTATCACGCTGCACGGTCACCTGAACGTCAAATAAGAAAATGCATGGAGTAAACAACATAAAATTTAAAAAGACACCTAGGAATGTTTGGGAGCTACCAAATCTGAATTTCTGTTGGGGCACTGGTTAGCCTGAGCGAGATGTTCCGTGGTTTCTCTGCTTTAAGCCAAACAGGCCATCAAATTAGGCCACGACAGCTTTCGTCCACTACCGTTTCCAAGCAATTCATTCTGACTTTCTGATAGTGTGATTACATAAACTAACCATCTGCTGACAATTCTGTCTGGTAACTCACTTCAGTGGACAAATAACATACAGTACAATGCATAGGACAACAGTACTGGTAAATCCAAAAAGAATCCAATATTTTGTCAGTTCTTTTTTCGGTCACTGGATCGTGGCTTGAGATATTTGTTGTTATCAATTCGCACTAACCCTCCAGACATATTCAATCAGCAGCAGCACCTTAACCATAGTTACTTTCCCATCCCTTTAAGCGCTAATATATCGTAATATGCTGTTAAACAGACCATGCAAATAAGTGCACACGCAGTAATGCCTGCGTTTTCATATCTTCTTAGCCACAAATCTCTTGTTTGTTTGAATGCATTTGTGTTCGACAATTTTGGCCCTGTGAATTACGACTACTGATATGGTTATCACTTTCGTGTTAAAGAGTTCCTGGCTCATTTGATCAACAGAATTATAATAGGGTATATGCCGACGTGATGAGTACCCAATCCACTGGTGGTAGGAGATTAAAACAGGTCTTCCCAGCCTCCGTGACGCAACGTTTTTAATTTAAACACAATCATACACATTAAACAACGAATAATATAGGCAACGTCATAAAAAAAGTTAGTATTGCGTTTCGTTCGCGTAACTTGTGTTGCAGAGAAAACGTAGCCAATGCGCTCTCTGTACTGTGTTTCTGCCCTACACGTTGCTAGCAGCAACATCAGACAGTTGAGTGTTGCTGTGGAAATGCTACAATTGGGTTCCCTTTGCACTGTTGTTGAACTACAAAATATGTCTTACTGCTGTCAACACTATAAAACTCCCATTCACGTAAAATGCCCGATATTTTTGTTACATTTTAAAGAAATGTAGAGTTTCTCGACAGATTTTCGTAAAATTCCCCACATAAAGTTTCACGAAAATCCATCCTGTGGGAGCTGCGCTGTTGCATGCCGACAGACAGACAGATAGGCCGACGGACAGATATGACGATGTTAAAAGGCGTTGTTGCTACTCATATGGAGGAGTATAGTACGGACCGAGACCCCGTTGAGCCATTATTTCTCACTGCATCCGACTGTACCGATTTTTCCTAAATACTTGGTGCATCCCCATTAGGCGCGTTCGCAAAATTTCTAAAAGCGACTATTTGCTTCGTCATGTCTGTCTGTCCGCATGGAACACCTTGCCTCATACTGCACGGATTTTCATGAGCATTTTCAGAAAATCTATCGCGAAAACTCAAGTGTCATTAGAAGAAGAAAAAAGAAAACCGGGTACTTTACAAGAACACTAATACACACTTATCTCACTCACTTCTTTCTAGAATGAGAGATATGTCAGATGAAAGTTGTAGAAAATCAAAGCATACATTTTATGATCAGTAACTTCTTTCTCGAAAATAGTGCCGTTTATGAGAAAATTTGGAAAATACTGTAGAGCAGTACAGGTCGCAGAAGACAATATGGCACATACGCATTGCATTGTCGGTAACTAAGGCCATAAACACACATATGTAATACTTATTGCTTTTTCCCTGCAACAATGGTTAAACGAAAGCGCCTCATTATTATGGGTACACTCACATTGTCTGTTTTAAATACATATTTCCCTTTTCAAACATCATGTTTTGTCTTTCACTCTGGTCTCCTCTTGCCGTTATTATGCAGTCATTTTTCCTTAAAGTGGTGGGATGATAAATAAAAAAAAAAAATAAGGAAAAATGTCCAGATAAAACTGACCATGTCATGAAGACATGCAGTGGACGTGGAGGTAGAATTCCACGAATTGCAGGACCCTCACCTAGACAGATATGAGTGGTTGCTTTCAGACTCCTGAAGATTTTTCTCCGGAGGAGTGATTCAGCAGCCCTTGCGTGAAATGAGTACCAGGAGCATTTCCTGGGGGTAAAGGCGGCCGGTGCGTAAGGCTGACAACCTTGCCACCATCCTGTGCCGTTGTCATGAAATCTGGGAACCTTAACTTCCTGGAGCCCTCTGGGCCACTCCAGGCCTGTAACGGGACTGCTTTCAGATAAGGCCCCCCCAAAGTCCCCAAGAAGCGAAGCGTCCCGTGAGTGCGGACAGCCCCCAAACTTACGGAATACTTAACTTTCTTGGGGTCTTAATACAAAACGTTTGTGAGTATTCATCGTCTGCTGAACGTAACACCTCTGACACCCCACCAGAAGTGTGACCAGCCTCATCGCAAGAGATACGCACGTGAATATTTGTGAATTCCTGCATTAAACCTTTAACACTAGAAGCGCCAAGGCGGTCAATTTGACCGCTGCTGACTTTTGACTCTCTATTATTCTGAATCCGTGTATCGTTCTAACGCGGCACGTTTTGACTTTTCATTATTGAGTGTCTACAA
>Ga0123354_10012898_pt1 | contig 12942 bp, 23 predicted proteins | sample TergutLab28metaG_2_FD_97872 | JGI IMG/M metagenome (GOLD analysis project Ga0123354, IMG submission 97872) | Labiotermes labralis P4 segment gut microbial communities from Petit-Saut dam, French Guiana - Lab288 P4 | ecosystem: Host-associated > Arthropoda: Insects > Digestive system > Gut ...
GGATTAGCGCTGACCCCCATCAATCCGTAGAATCATGGTTGGTCAACCGGGGCGTAGCGTAGTGGCTAGCGCGCCTGCTTTGGGAGCAGGAGATCGGAGGTTCGAGTCCTCTCGCCCCGACTAAGAGAATCCACAATTCGAACCCCACATCTTGCGACGTACGTCCAGTACGTGTACAAGATGTGGGGTGGCGAATCTTCATGGGTCCAGCACATCCTCGCTCGGAACAGCGTATTTCAGCACGCTCCTAGCCCCATGACCTGTCCACACAGACGCTGTAAAGCTCAGCAGTTCTGCATCGAGGTCTGGACCAGGTCTTCCTCGACCCCACGGCTGACACGTATGTGGCAACCACGTCGAAAGGCACCCGACAGTTCACGTTCGGCTCATGACCCGTACCTGTTCGGCTCAGACGCGCTGGACGCCCAGTGGAAAACCACCCAACAGGGCATCGACGCGAACGACTTCGAGATATGCTACCGTCTCGCACCGGGCAAGGCCCCGATGGATGTCGACGACGACCTGGGTGTGCGTTTCACACCGGGGCTGCTGGGGTACGCCAGTGAACCGAGCCAACTGGAACAGGATCAACCCCAGCTGCACGACAGTATTCTGCGCCCGACTCGACCCTGACGAACCGTCACGGATTCCGAGTCGGTTTGGTTTGGAGGACACTAGGTAAAGTCGAAACAGCTTTCGCCCAAGTCTGTGCGTCGGGATGCACCCAGCCGCACAGCATCATGGCTGCTGAGAGGTCACGAGCCAGGTCTCGCCGATGGATCGGTTCATGGTGGGCAGCGCGGTTGCGAACGAAACTGAGTCGGTCCATCGCCCACTCCACTTGGGTCCGTCGTTGCCAGGCGTTGCCACGAGCACCAGGAAAACCCAGGTTAAGCGTTGGGACCCACAGGCTGGAGAAGTACTGACTGGTCGTCATGTAGCGCCAGAACCCGAGCGACAACTCGGCAATGACCTTCCCATGAACCTCGGGGTTGCGCCGATGGCTGGCCTGTTGCGCCGATGGCTGGCATTGTGTCGTCTCCCCCCCGTAGAATGTCTGGTGAAGACCCCGGAACGATCACTGGCGAAAGCCAAATCGCCGGGGTTACGTCTTTCACAGCCATCAGTCTGACACCAGCCACCGACATTTTTCCCCGCCTGTTGTCGGTTATTGGTGGACAGGCCGGGCAACGGCAACTGGGCGGGGGCCGTCTAGGGCAGGTCGGCTGCGTCGCCTAGCAGGCCGTTCTGGTCTAGGAGCCCGCTGATATACCATGTCCCGGCTGCGGCGCACCGGATCGGGCGATCTGGTGACCCCACATCTTGCGATGGACGTCCAGTCCATGTACAAGATGTGGGGTCACCAGATCATCCCGCCCGGCACGTCCTCGCTCGGAACAGCGTATTTCAGCACGCTCCTAGCAGGGCTACCTGGTCATCGGTCAACCCGGCGAGTCTGGGGAGTTTTCCGGACACTCGCAGACGCTGGGTGAGTATCCAGGTGTACATGCCCCGTTCGTCCTTGTCCTCAGACCTCGGGTTGGGCCACTGCCCCACACGTGTGATGAACGTCACAACGTCCCGGCGGCGAGCGTCCCACCGCTTGTCAATGCTCACAACGCTCGTGCGATCATCCTACTATGTGCCTATCGGTGCCATCGGGTGATGCTTCGGCTAGTCGATTCGAGTCTCGCCTAGTCAGACGGGGTGATGTCGAGCGTGGCGGTGTACCCGTTGATCTGGGGCGTTACCGGAACCCGCGTGCCGTCCTTCCGTTCTCTTCTGATCGTGCCGTTACTCGCCAGTGTCACCGGCAGCGTTGAAACACGCCTCACTATGTCTTTGCTCCAGCGAAAAGTCATCTTCGCGGGAAAGCGATCAGGCTCCGCATCTCGTCGTTAACCTGCTGAACCAGGACCTCTTTGGGGTGATGGGCGGCTGATCCGTCAGGGCCTGCCGCTACACATACTGTGCCGATGGCGGGACACATGAAACCTCAACCGTTGGAATGGTTGCTACCTGTGCGGTCAGCAACGCGGCCTCAGGCCGGCTGTTCCGGTGGCCGCTCATCCTTACCAAAAGGCGGCTCCTGTGCCTCGGAGATAATCTGCCCAGCGTGCAGCCCGTCGATGGCCTCGGCGACGCTTCACCAACTGACGCTTGTCGGGCGACTCGCCCTGCCTCCCTGGCGATTGTTGTGGCAATAAAAACCCTACGGCACACATACGGTGACACATACGGTGACACATTGTAACTTTTGAGCTACACTGAGGGGGTGGTCCAAGTGAGAAGAACTCCTGAGTGGGACAAGTGGTTCGTCCGTCTGCGCGATCAGCAGGCGAGGGCTCGGATCGTGGCCCGGCTAGAGCGGGTTCAACTCACTGGCAACTTCGGTGACTACAAAGACCTCGGCGGCGTCTTCGAGTTGAAGATCACCTGGGGTCCCGGTTATCGGGTGTATTACGCCCGCATCGGCGACGAGATCGTGTTGCTGGTGGGCGGCGGCGACAAGTCGACGCAGTCGGCGGACATCGAGAAGGCACGCCTAGTGGCGCGAGAGTGGAATGAGAGGTTTGACGATGACTAGGGTTCAAGATTTGCCGGTGTTCAATGCCGCTGAGTATCTCGACACCGAGGATGCTATTGCCGCCTACCTGGAGGCCGTGGCGGAAGAAGACATCGCAATGTTGCCGGCGGCACTCGGCACGGTGGCGCGTGCCCGCGGCATGAGTGCGTTGGCGCGCGACACAGGCTTGGCGCGGGAGAGTCTGTACCGGGCGCTGTCGGAAGACGGCAACCCAACGCTGAGCACTCTGATCAAGGTTTTGTCGGCCTACGGCGTTGAGATCGCGCTGAAGCCAGTACGCGAACTCGTCAACTCCTGATCTGTTAGGGGACCACTACTCGTCTTCCAAGATGTGGCACAGCACTGACGATGCAATGGGCGGCTGTCCGGGCATACCAAACAACTTGAACGGCCTGTGTCGCGTGCCCCTGCGTCTGTTGATCGATATGGTTATACTGAGTTATACTTCGATTGTGAAGACAGCGATTTCCGTACCTGATTCCCTGTATGCCGGTGTCGAAGCCAAGGTGAGCGAGCTGGGGATGTCACGTTCGCAGTTCTATGCTGTGGCTGTGCAGCGCTACTTGGACGAGTTGAGTCGCGCCGACCTGGTGGCTCGGATCAACGAAGCAATCGACCTGGAGACTGAGGAATCACGTCAGGAGACCAAAGAGTTTGTTACCACAGGTGTCGCGTCTTCGCAGGCACGCTTGGGGAATGATCAATGGTGACGCATCCTCGCCGTGGGCGGGTGTATTGGTTCGAATTCCAGCCTCCGGATGTCAGTCATGCACCAGCGGGACGTCGTCCTGTTCTCGTGGTCCAATCAACTGTGATGAATTCCAGCCGATTGCCAACTGTCATTGTGGCATCCTTCACGTCGAATCTGGCCGCCGCCCGCTATCCAGGGGCGGTGTTCGTACCGGCAGGGGTAGCTGGATTACCCAGAGATTCCGTGGTCAAAACCACGGAACTGATAACAGTTGACACGTACTTGCTGCTCGATGCCCTCGGTGATCTGCCAGGTGACCTGATGACCGAGGTGGATGCGGGATTGCGCATCAGCCTCGGTTTGTGAACAACCGAAGTGCCTGTTGCTGGTGCATCACACCTTTCTTGTGCGGGTTGGTTTGTTCCTTTTCGAATGCGGTGTTCAAGGAGTCTCACCCAGTTCTGCTACTCGGCTGGATTCTGATCCACATCTCAGTCCACGTCCGAGCATGAGCCTGCGTCGACTCGTTGGTGCAGTCACGATGCCATCGTCGAATGTTCGTCAACCTTGTTAGGCGACGAGCTTCTCCTCAATGACCCGGCGTAGCCATTTGCTGACACTCATGTTGGCTTGCTCTGCTGCGGCGTCCACCTTGTCGCGGGTTTCTTTGGACACGACTAGGCGAAGGACAGGGGAGTGACTCCCGTCACCAGACAGGGATTTCCCTCCCGGACGCAGGCCTGGGTACTGACGTGCCATTTGCTCGGCTTCTTGGTCGAGTACGGCTTCTGTGATCCTTTGACCGTGCTGATCATGAATGATCTCTTCGTCGAGGTCGATGTCGCCCACGTCGCTGACTCCAGGGACATAGACGAATCTGTCTAGGCTGACGTCGTGACTCATGGGGTCCTCCTGAAGTCGGTTGGCATGATGTGTTTGATGATGATGAGGTTGTTGTTTTCTTCGGCTTGAAAACCGATGATTTCTAGTTCGATGCCTCGGTCGTCGGTACCGATCCATAGGTAATTGATCAAGTATATGGCATATAAATGAGCTCTTTAAGATGTTCAGAGCGGGTTTCGGCGCCGGTACGCGGTGAGCTTGCGTGGCATTCGAACAGCCCCGACTGCCGGTTCGAGCAGTGCCACACCCACTGAGATAGAGCAGTGGGTGTGGGTGGTCCCCATTGACCAAGACACCTCCTGGGACTTCAGGTGGAGTGTTATCATGAAGCCTCACCGAGGAGGACAACTATGAAGAAGCTGATGGTCGTGTGCGTGGTGTTGGCCGTGGGGGTATTGAGCGCGTGCTCCGGTGGGGGGTACAAAACGATCACGGCACAACAAGCCAAGACGATGATGGATCAGTCATCTTCGTACATCTTGGTCGATGTCCGTACTGAGCAGGAGTACGCGTCGGGGCACATCAAGGGCGCCATCCTCATCCCCAACACCGAGATCAAGAATCAGGCTGCATCCCAATTGCCGGACAAGAAAGAGACGATTTTCGTCTACTGCCAGTCGGGTGTGAGAGCCGCGTCGGCCGCCAAGGATTTGGCCGGCATGGGCTACACGAACGTCTATGACATGGGTGGACTCAACAGTTGGACCTACGGAACGGTCACCACAGGGTAGTTGACCTGGGGTGCTGGAGCCGGTTTTTTGACCGGGTTGTCAGCTCTCTATTACACTGAACACGCTCGAATCGGGCTTGCCCGTTTCCAGTTCGCGAACGTAGCTCAATGGTAGAGCCCCAGCCTTCCAAGCTGGTCATGCGGGTTCGATTCCCGTCGTTCGCTCTGTGTGTGATGTCTCAAGACATCAGAAACCGCTGAACCCTCACGTTGCGGTTTGCTGTTTCCGGTCGTTGTTTCCATGGCCATTCCTTTATTCCCGCTCGGTAGTTCGGTCGTTCGACACCGTCATTGTGGGGCCTGTCGGGCGCGGTAGGATGATCCGGTGAACCGTCCTGTTTCGGGCGTTGGAATCAGTGAGGATAAACATGACCACATCTTTGCCGCGTGTGCTCGTGCTGCACAGCAGTCGTTTCGGACAGAGCATCAAGATTGCCGAGGCCATCGGCCAACAGATGCGTACCCAGGGGGTCGCAGCCGATGTACGCCCCCTGACACCGGTGACTGCTCCCGATCCATCCAGGTACGTAGGGTTGGTCCTGGTCATGTCGGTTCGGTACGGGCATTTTTCGGCAGACGTCGACACCCTCATCCAGCGGTACGGCTGGTGGCTCAACTCGGTTCCGACCCTGATGGTGACTGTGTCGCTGACCGCCCGTACTGCTGAGAAACGCTCTCCTGAAACACATCTGTACACCCGGAAGTACCTGGCCAAGATTCCGTGGAAGCCGACCCACGTCGAAGTGGTCGCCGGGGCTTTGGAGTATCCGCGCTACAACACGCTGGACAGGCTCGCCATCCAGATGATCATGACCATGACCCACGGACCGACCGACCCCACGACCATGCTCGAGTACACCGACTGGGATCACGTCCGCGAAATCGCCGACGACTTCGCCGCCACCGTGACAGTGCGCTCAGCCTGAATCCACCACCGATCGCTGGCGTAGTAGCCATGAATCGGTGGATCGGCGCTAAGGTGCCCGCCTCTAAAAACTGATCACCACAGTGGTGGATGTCTGCGTGCTTTCGGGGGTGCCGATCCATCCGGACAGGACCGTGGGCGAGGCCAACCAGGAGAACTGCCCGACACTGACAGCGCTGACCCCGGTCTGAGAGGCCCAGCTTTGGGCGAAGGCTGCGGTGGACCAGGCGATGGTGTCGGTGTTCGCGGTCAGCGTGATCGAAGCTGGCTGGTCTGGCGTCGCCGGGGTGGACTCGGCTTGGATGGTTGGTCCGTACGCCTGGGTGAGGGCTTGGAGAAGCTGGTCCGGATCGGGGCCAGACGGATTTCTGACCACACACGACCAGGCTGCCGGGGTTTCTCCGGACAAGGCTGAGGCCAACAAACGGGCCTGGTCGACGTGCTGGTCGTACGCGTCGGGGAAGCCGCTGCGCTGGACCGTTTGGGCGACGGTGCCGATGTCAGCGCTCTGCCAGCCGTCGACGGTGACCATGACGTCGAAAAATTTACCGGTGGCATAGTACGGGTCCATGACCTGTTGGGCCGTGCCCCACCCCATCGATGGGCGCTGTTGGAAGATCCCGAGCGAGTCGCGGTCGCCATAGTCGAGGTTGCGGATGCCCGACTCCTGGAAGGCTGTGGCCAAGGCGATCGAGACCGCTCGTGGGACCAAGCCGCGTTGGGCGGCGACACCGGCAATGATGGAAGAGTTGCGTGCCTGCTCCTGGGTGAGGTCGGCCGTACTGGAGTTGACCAGTGCCTGACAGCGGACGATGGGCGCCGATGGGGGTTGGACCCACAAGGTTGTGACCCAGCGGAACAAGCCCACTCCGGAGGCGACCAACGCCACAACCACGACGATGGCGACCAATCCGGTCACCGCCGCGCGCGTTCCCTTGGGTCTGGCCATGAAGCCTCCTCACGCTCAGTTGCGGTGCAAGTCTGCGTTCAATTCGACAGTACGACCCGCGCGCGGGCGTGCTTTGACCTGGCCGGTGAGCGAATCGCGCAGATAGAGCCAGCCAGATTGGCCGGACAGTTCCGCCGCTTTGACGACTCTGGAATCGGGCAACGTCACCTTGGTGCCCGCGGTCAGGTACAGCCCTGCTTCCACAACACAGTCGTCCCCCAGGCTGATGCCGATTCCGGCCTGAGCGCCCAGCAGGCAGCGACGACCGATGGTGACCATCTCCTGCCCGCCACCTGACAATGTCCCCATGATGGAGGCCCCGCCGCCGATGTCCGACCCGTCCATGACGATCACCGAGGAGGACACCCGTCCTTCGACCATGGAGACCCCCAGCGTGCCGGCGTTGAAGTTGACGAAACCCTCGTGCATGACAGTTGTACCTTCAGCCAGGTGTGCACCCAGCCGTACCCGGTCGGCGTCGCCAATCCGTACACCACTAGGGATGACATAGTCCACCATGCGGGGGAACTTGTCGACGCTGTAGACGGTGACCGGTCCGTGTTCGCGCAGCCGGACTCGTACTGCTTCGAAACCTGCCACGGCACACGGTCCCACCGATGTCCACACGACATTGGGCAGGACCGAGAAGATCCCCTCCAGATTGATGGTACGCGGCTGGCACAGCCTGTGGGACAACAGATGAAGTCTCAAGTACGCGTCCGGCACACTGGCGGGTGTTGCGTCGAGGTCGATCTCGGTGGGCACGATCGCGTGATGGATCGAGCGCACCTTGGCCGTGGGGTCGGCCGGCAGACCGATATCCGGGTCGGAAGCAACCGCAGGACCCAGGTGTGGAGCCGGGAACCAACAGTCCAAAACCCCGGTCGTCGCATGAACTGTGGCGATTCCCACGCCTGACGCTATCCGAGCACTCATGGTCACCAGCCTACTAGGCTTAGTCTGTGCTGAATTGTGAAGCGGATATCTCGGTATTGTTGCGGCGCCTGGTGGATGTCGAGTCGGTCAGCGGGGGAGAAGGGCCGCTGGCGGACATGGTACAAACCGCGCTGTCGGCGTACTCCCATCTGGATGTGATCCGGCTGGGCAATGTCGTGGTGGCGCGGACATCCTTCGGATCGGGCAAACGTGTCATCGTCGCCGGGCACCTCGACACCGTCCCTGTCGCGGGCAATCTTCCTAGTCGGATCGAGATGGTCGGCGGGCGCGAGACGCTGTTCGGGCGTGGAAGCGTCGACATGAAGGGCGGGGTGGCGGTCCAGTTGTCGTTGGCTGCCTCGCTGACCAGGGCGGATACGGATGTCACCTGGATCTTCTATGACAACGAAGAGGTCGAGGATGCCAAGAATGGTCTCGGACACTTGGCCGTACGCCGTCCGGACATTCTGCAAGCTGACATGGCCATTCTGATGGAGCCCAGCGACTCCCTCATCGAGGCCGGCTGCCAGGGAACCTTGCGTGTTGGTCTTCATTCCCGGGGAGTGGCTGCCCATTCGGCCCGCTCCTGGCTGGGCCACAACGCGATTCACGACATGGCGGGGGCATTGTCCATTCTGCACGACTATGAGGGTACCAACGTCCTGATCGACTCGCTGGTCTACCGTGAGGGACTCAATGCGGTGGGGATTTCAGGCGGGGTCGCGGGCAACGTCATCCCCGCCCGGTGCGATCTGATCGTCAACTACCGTTTCGCCCCCGACAAGAATCTGGCCCAGGCTGAGGAGATGGTACGCCAGATTTTCGCCGGATATGACGTGGACATCCTCGACGGCGCCGAGTCGGCCAGTCCCGGGCTGACCAGCGAACTCGTGGCCTCCTTCGTCGGCTGCGTCGGCCAGGTACGCCCGAAATTTGGCTGGACAGATGTTGCCAGGTTCGCGCAGTTGGGTGTTCCGGGCGTCAACTTCGGCCCCGGCGACCCCAATCTGGCCCACACCGATCATGAGCACATCGCCCTTGAGGACGTTGTACGGTGCCGGGATGTCCTCGCGGGGTGGCTCCAGACGCCGCGTCCATGGTGACACGCGTGCTGGAATCTTGTCTTCAGACTCTGTCAGGCCCGGTTTCTCCCGCGATACCACCCCGCCGTGTCCTACCGGCACGATAGACTGACATTTTGTGGACGAGGATTACCTGATCCGGGAACAAATGCGCGTTGTGCGCCGCAGTCGCGACGGCGGGATGACCGCCGACCAGCGTCTGCTGGACTCGGTCAACGGCGAGTGGCGCAATGCAGACCCGTGGCGGGTGATGAGAATACAGTCCGAATTCGTCGAGGGTTTCGACAGTTTGGCAGATTTGGGTCCGGCCATCTCTGTGTTCGGATCGGCCCGGGCCACGCCGGATCAGCCGATGTACACGATGGCTTACGAAATCGGACAGCGTCTGGCCGCCGAAGGATACGCCGTGATCACCGGCGGTGGGCCTGGAGCCATGGAGGCGGCGAACAGGGGTGCTTTCGAAGCCGGTGGCACCTCCATCGGTTTGGGGATCGAACTTCCCTTCGAACAGTCGCTCAACCCGTACCTCACCTTGGGCATCACGTTCCGGTACTTTTTCGCCAGGAAGACGATGTTCGTGAAGTACGCCCAGGGTTTCGTCGTCATGCCGGGCGGTTTCGGGACGTTGGACGAGTTGTTCGAAGCCCTGGTTCTGACACAGACCGGCAAGGTGACCCGGTTCCCCATCGTGCTGGTCGGACGGGATTTCTGGACGGGCATGATCGACTGGCTGAAAGACCGTGTCCTGGCCGAGGACTACATCACAGCAGCCGACGTGGATCAAATCCCGGTCACCGACGACCTTGACGAGGTCGTCGACATCATCACCGCGAGAAAGGTGTGAGAAATGGAATGGATCATCGCCATCCTGGCAGTCGTGGTGCTGGGGCTTGGCGCCGTGGCCGCAGCGGGGGGTCTGGGCCAGTTCGGGCCCATCGAAGTCGACCGCGTGCCGCTGAAACTCCCACCTGGTCCGCTGACCGCTGAGGATCTCGACAACATTCGATTTCTCGTCGTTCCCCGTGGATACGCCATGGACGACGTGGACGCCGTACTCGCACGGCTGAAAGACCAAATCGGCGCCGAACCAGACGGGTTAGCCGGGTCAGAATCTGGAATAATGGTAACTAACGAATTGAGCGACAGAAGGAATCACGATGGCAGCGATGAAACCTCGCACGGGTGATGGACCGATTGAGGTGACCAAGGAAGGCCGAGGCATTCTTCTTCGTTTTCCCGTGGACGGTGGAGGCCGTCTCGTCGTCGAGATGAATGTCGCTGAAGCCACCGGGCTGTATGAGGCCCTGAAGCCAGTGGTCGGCCAACAGTCTTAGGAGCGTGCTGAAATACGCTGTTCCCTGCACGTCTACGAGGCGAAGGTTTGGATGGCATGCCGGTAGACGTTGATGGTCTGATCCGCGACGCTATCCCAGGAGAACTCTTCAATGCACCGGTTTCTCCCCGCTTTGCCGAACGCGGTGGCACGCTCCCGGTCGCGGGTCAGTGAATTGACCGCCTCGGCGAATTGGGTTTCGAACCTGGACACGTACTGCGGATCGTCAGCCTGAGCCGGATCGTACGGCACTAAAATCCCCGTTTCCTGGTCGACGACGACTTCGGGGATTCCGCCCACATTGGTGGCCACGACAGCGGTCTGGCACGCCATGGCTTCCAGGTTGACGATTCCCAACGGCTCGTAGATCGACGGGCAGGCGAACACCGACGCGTGGGTCAGAATCCTTCGAAGGTCTTGCCGGGGCACCATGTCCACCACCCAGGTGACGTTGTGGCGAGTGGCCTTCAGCGTGGAGAAGGCCTCCGTGAACTCCTGCTCGATGTCGGGGGTGTCCGGTGCGCCGGCCAAGAGGAGCAACTGGGTGTCGGAATCGAACTGCTGGGCAGCCCTGACGAGGTGGACCAAGCCCTTCTGGCGGGTGATCCGCCCGACGAAGACCACCAGGGGAGCGTCGAGGTCGATCCCCAATTCGACCAGTTTGGCCGTGTCGGGTTCGGGATAGAAATCATCGGTGTCGATGCCGTTGCGCACGACAAAGATCTTGTCGGGATCCAGGTCGTTGTACGATTCCAGGACGTCGTGTGCCATGCCCTCAGAAACTGCGATCACGGCGGTGGCGTCGAGGAAGGCCGTGTGTTCGGCCCAACTGGACACCCGGTATCCACCTCCGAGTTGTTCAGCCTTCCAGGGACGATGTGGTTCGAGGGAATGAGCGGTCACGACGTGGGGGATGTTGAGCATCTTGGAGGTCAGCAGCCCGGCCATGTTCGTGTACCAGGTGTGGGAGTGGACGATGTCGACCTGCGGTACGGCGGCCGCCATAGCCACGTCCGTACCGAGAACACGCAGAGCAGCATTGGCCCCTGTCGGGAAGGTTTCCGGGTGCGCAGTGGCTCCCGGGCGGGGTTCGCCCATGCACTGAACATCGACCAGATCGCATCGGGGTTCCAAGTGGGACACCAGTTGTCCGACATGCACCCCAGCTCCGCCATAGATGAATGGGGGGTATTCACGGGTGAGAATTGATATGCGCATAACGGCATCGTCCCACATCTTGTGCCATTTGGGTATTCCCAACATGCCCGATGGCCCGGGACGATCCAGGTGTTCCCGGTTGTGGTCGCCAACGTCTGGTAACCCCTGGGCGCTGTCAGTGCGCGGACGAGTCATTTTTCCACCAAAAAAATGTGCAATCGTAAGAATTCGCCTCAGGTTTCCTGGAATCTGGTGGATAAAGTTGTCATCTGATCAAAAAGGCTTTAGCGTAGGCGCATGGCAGTCAGACCAAATGTCCTGTCTATCGTTCTCGCGGGAGGCGAGGGAAAGCGACTCATGCCTCTCACGGCAGATAGGGCGAAGCCAGCAGTTCCTTTCGGGGGGACGTACAGATTGATCGACTTCGTGATGAGCAATCTGGTGAACTCCGGTTTAAGGAAGATAGCTGTCTTGACTCAGTACAAGTCGCATTCTCTTGACAGGCATATTTCCCTGACCTGGGGGATGTCGACTCTGCTCAACCAGTACGTCACCACGGTCCCGGCTCAGCAGCGAACCGGTAAGCAGTGGTTCCAGGGAAGCGCTGACGCTATTTACCAGTCCATGAATCTGATCACGGATGAAAAACCCGACTACGTGGTGGTCTTCGGCGCCGACAACATCTACCGGATGGACGTCGAGCAGATGTTGACCGCCCACATAGCCTCGGGACTGGCGGCGACAGTGGCTGGAATCCGCGTTCCGCGGTGGCAAGCCAATCAGTTCGGAATCATCGACGCGACGCCACAGGGCACGATTTCGAGGTTCTTGGAGAAACCAGCCGATCCTCCCGGACTACCCGACTCTCCTGACGAGTGCTACGCGTCGATGGGGAACTACATCTTCACCACGCAATCTTTCGTCGACCTGCTGATCCAGGACGCCGAGGACGACAATTCGCGACACGACATGGGGGGAAACATCGTTCCGGCCTTCGTCGACGCGTCTCAAGCCGGTGTCTACGACTTCACAGCCAACGACATGGTGGGAGCGACAGAGAAAGATCGCAATTATTGGAGAGACGTCGGTACGATCGACGCGTACCATGAAGCCCATATGGACTTGGTGAGTATCGATCCCGAATTCAACCTGTACAATCGGAAATGGCCGATCTGGACTAATCAGGCTCAATCCCCCGGAGCCAAGTTCGTTCTTCGGGGGACGGCGGAAGATTCCATCGTGTCGGCCGGGTGCATCATTTCAGGTGGTGACGTCGATCGTTCGGTGTTAAGCCCAGACTGTATGATTCACAAGTGGAGTCGGGTGGAAGAAGCTGTTCTCTTAGCCGGTTGTCAGATCGGGGAAGGGGCGGTGATCCGCCGGGCAATATTAGACAAGAACGTGAAAGTGGGTCCCCGTGTTGAGATTGGGGTGAATCACGATCACGACAAAGAAAGAGGGTTCTTCGTTTCGCCCGATGGAATCACGGTTGTACCGAAGAACACAGTGGTGAGTGAAAGTTAAGTTCAGTAGTGTGTGTGGGGCTTGAGGGGTAGACAGCGCTAACACCTTGATATTTAGTTGCAAAGGAGACAACTATGCCAATCCCAACGCTCTCAGCTGGAGAACTTGCTGCAGCACGGGCTAA
>Ga0123354_10012899_pt1 | contig 12942 bp, 7 predicted proteins | sample TergutLab28metaG_2_FD_97872 | JGI IMG/M metagenome (GOLD analysis project Ga0123354, IMG submission 97872) | Labiotermes labralis P4 segment gut microbial communities from Petit-Saut dam, French Guiana - Lab288 P4 | ecosystem: Host-associated > Arthropoda: Insects > Digestive system > Gut ...
CCTACACAATAAAGCACCAAGTAGTCGCAAGTTCCTGAAGATGGATGTATTAACATCTGAAATATGTTGAGCAGTAAATTGACATAATAAAGCAAGTGTCATCAAGTTGGTCTACCTTTATTCTGAAAATTTTTGTCCTACATCGCCCCAAAATATGCTGGAAAATAGTAAAAATTTCTCGACTGAAATGCCAGTATTTATGTTTTCTTATGTATGGCCGAGAACTCTAGAGGCTCTTCGTTTATAGTCAATGAACAAATGAATCAATGTCAAATAAATATTATTGCAAATAAAAGCAACAAAAATGATGCCACTTATTTTACAAACTAATACATTTTCAGGTCCGCAAACCTGTGATACGGAAGATCGGACTCTGTGATAAAAGATAAATGTAAAGTTCGCGTGTTTAATTGAGTAACACCACATCAAGCCACATGAAGGGAGTGGAGGTAGAGCTACAAGCATGCTTACCCTCGGTAGCAGCTGAAGGTGCGTGGCCAACTTATGCCTCAGCTAATTTAACCGACGCGAAAGAACTGAATGTGAGGGTACCCGTATTTGGTCCTCGGGGTCGGTATGAACGCGACAGAAACATTTACCATCCATGCCTAGAATAGAAGCATAATACCCCTGTCATCTAGCCCATAACTTAGCCGCTGTACCGACTAAGGCAACCATAACTCATTTTTTATGGTAGCAAGTCAATACATTACCTAAGGCATGACAAATTTCGCTGTAGCACGATGTAAGTTTATCAAGTTCACCAAGTTTCCTTTACAAAACAAAATTTGTAATAGAGCGCACTCACCGCGTATTAAATTTCGTAGATTTAAGACAAGATATAAATCTATTGGTAGAAGTGCATATGTATCGTCTATTTAAAATATGTTTTCTGGGATAATATCAGAACTGTTGACACAGGAAACGACACAAATATTAATTTGCAAGTTTCGGTTTATACATCTCGTTGTGATGCTTTTACATTTAAATAATTTCAGACGATCCATCACGTCTCTGTATTTTCGCTATGTAATATTAATTCAACATGTTTCGGCCTGTATGCCCATCAGCATGTATTCACAATAATTCTAACTATTTTCGGACTGTAAATACCTGACATGTAGACCGAAAAAGTCGTATTATATATTAAATTACTCATAATATTGAGATATGATCGATTGTAAATTAGTTAATTAATTTGGATTGCTTTAGTGATGATTTTAACACATAATGGACAATGAGAAAAACTGGAGGACAGAATATACAAAAAAAAAATGTATTTTGGGTTACTTCGCAAAGGACCGTGACGACTAACTCCACTGGTGCAAAGTCTTTCTTGATAAGATCTTAGTTGCTGTGCTAATGAATCAATTCTGCTCCTCTCTTGCAATACGAAGATTATTTCCCGCATTCTCAAAACACCGCAACTGTACATAACCCAGAAACAGATAAACTGAAACCACACATTCATTCTATTTCTTTGAAATCAATTTTAATTACCCTCTCATCTACCTCTAGGTCTGCCAAGTGTTCTCCTACTCTGAAGTTTCCTAACACAATATAATTCCCTATGTATTTCTTTCACTAAACAAGCCTGCTACACTTCCCATCCGTAAGCCTTCCCTTTCATTTTAAGCCCCCAGTTTGATTATTATGTGGTGAAATCCACGAATTTCGCCATTGTTTCACTTGACGAAAATTTCTGATAATTTCTCCCATTATGTCTTCAGTCCCCTTTGCACAATATCCTCACATCTTATTCTGCTTACCTTTACAATGAGAGAAAGACATAACACAAGTTAAAAACAAACTGTATAGGTTCATTGCTACATATTATTTAACCTTTACTTACTAGTGTTTAGATTGGAGCGGGAGACAAAAGATAACAAACTGAATGACAGCCGGCATTCCCTGAATTCAACCCATCATGATTTCTTCGTAAATATAATTTTTATGTTTCTGTAATACCAATTTTCGTTTTAGTTGTTCACAATAAAGAAGAATCGCGATGTTGCCCTGCCTGCTATTGAGACCAGCACATGTTGAAGGCTACTTCAACCTTTCTTTGTTATTTGCACAGATTCAATTGTGTGTTTCTGTTTGTGTGCTTTACATCGTCAGAAATAACTAAGTACAGGATATATTAAATTATAAGCCAACGCACGAGTATAAACGAAAGGAGGAGAGTAATTACGTAACTGTGAAAAATACTTACAGAAAATAAAGGAATGAATTAAAAACCATGGTTTAAGTGGGGTAAAAAGTGGTCTACATTGTTTCGGTCTTAATATGAATTAAAGTAAAATAAATACGCCATTTAAATTCGGACTGACTCAGCAGAACATCCATTGACTTATGCGATCAAAGTAAAACTGTGTTGTGGTGAAATGTGAAGTTAGAAAATTAATTTAACAAAACCAGGAAGTCTTAAACTACGACCCAGCGAAATGCATTTCCTGAAGACAGGACGTGGTTTTTAAACTAACGGTTTCGGCATCAACATGATTGCCACTTCGTTAACAATGCTCCTTCTGGTGTGCCATGTCATCCGGTGTTTCAAAAGTAAGGTTTATCATAGTAACCAGCTGACACAACATACATACAGACCCTTATGTTGAAGGCAGAGGATGTGTTCTGAAAGTCACGTACCAAATCTTAACGTGGCCGATAACAACAGGAGACTGTCAGATCTGCTCTCTGCTGACATGTTACGCAGTGTAAAGTGGTAATTCTGTACCGACGTCTGGGGACAACCTGTCGGTCCCGTCTTCGAGGATCAAGAGGTCAAATAATAATTCTTTATCGTACACTTCTGAACCCTTTAAGATGGGACCGAAAGGATGTCCTGAAACGTCGGTACAGAAATTCCACTGTACACTGTGTAATAGTCCAGAAGAGCGCACATATAATCTAATTCGCACCGGAAACCTTACGTACCCACATAAGCACAACTTGATATTCATATACCGACAATCGGAGGCGGTAGAAATTCTATTGATTTGTGATTTAACGATTTTTTTTATAACAAAACAAAATTAGAGTAATGCACTTTCACAAGACGCTAATGCTTTTAGTTAATTACTGTACATCCGTCCGCCTTACGTACAGACGTGACTTCTGTAATTAATTACTGTGTGTAGGAATTAAAGCGACGTTAGAAAATTGGAAAGTGCCACTTGCATTCATTTTCAGAAAAGACATAAGAAATAACTGTGAATATAATGCTCTTTAGAGGACAAAACTAATGCAGCTAGTCAAAAAAGTTCTCTCCTGTAATGGAGTCCCAACATTTATCACCTTTTTAAAAACACTGCTCACTTAATGCTATACTTTGTCACAACTTGCCATTTTTATGGTATCCTCTAATCTACAATTCTGCGCCCAAAGGAAAATATTTCTTAAGGTTTTTTGGCTACGTATTAAGATATATTTCTCATCCCTTACATGCGTTTCACTACACAACCATTTTATTTCTCCCACTATCATTACCCCAAAAACACTATGTGTAGGTCATGGAACATGTAGAATTTTTACATACCAATACTGAACTAACTAACTAACTAACTAACCAACCAATCAACCAACCAACTAACTAACTAACTAACTAACTAACTAACTAACTAACTAACTAACTAACTAACTAACTAACCAACCAACCAACTAACTAACTAACTAACTAACTAACTAACAACTAACTAACTGACTAACTCCATGGTGCACACTCCATCTTGAAAAGCTAAGCGGCCCCCAGATAGTCAAGAAACTTCCCTCATTGCACGGAAACCGAAGGTGCATTACTACGTTCACAAAATCCCTTCGCGTTTCATTCGGAGCTAGATTAACCCAATCCATTCTCCCCAAACAGATTACTTGATGATACATCTTAACCCTTACCCTGCTAACATGGAGAATATGGTGAGCTCCTAATAATGCCAGCAAAGTGCAGATGGGATTTAACTCGGCGTTTAAAGGGTTAATATTATTTTTTTATCTAAGCTTAGGTCTATTAGGTCTATTACAATGAAAACCCTGTTCGTAGCTCTGCTCTACAACATACGTGCTACGTGTCCCGCCAATCACATTCTTATTTATTTCATTACTCGCATAATATTTGATAAGAAGTGAAAATCATGACGCTGCACACTCTGCTGTTCCCCGTAGCCCCCTGTTACCTTGTCTCGCTTAGGCAAAAATACCTTCTTCAGGGCCCTATGATCTGATTTACAATACAACTTTGTATTAATCTCTCCCAGTATAAGCCAGAGAAGTTTAAGCTCAATCTAGGTCTGTTCAGTGAAGAGATCTCGAATTAAATCACAATCCAGATTCGTTTTCTCAGTGTGTATGGATTAATTATGTGTGCTAATGTAATTAACTCAATGTTACAGATTTTTTTTTAAATTCAATTAACATCATTTGACCTCCTAGCAAGTTTACTTCTTCTTTGTGTCTACACCGTGCTCTTCTTTTGTAATGCAAGTTAAGGGTGTCTCATAGGTACAGCTGTGTTTTCCATTTCAAGATAGGGTACTTGAGAGAATCCGACTTGACAGAGTTCTTCTCAGAGAAAGTGTATTGTGATGAAAAAAAAGACAAGGAACGGAAAAGCTGAGGATGAACCAAGGTTTCATTATCACACATATTGGATGCGGGACGGGAAAAGACAGCCACTAGGTCGTTAAAACGCGAGGAAAATTAATTGATTTTTGAAACTCGAAAATACACAAAAATAAATGTCTCCTTCTGCAGCATACTCATAAATATGTCTAAAATTTACGAGTAATTACTGTCTAGTTATTATGATTTCCCACATACGGTTCTTTGTGAAATTGTAATATACACTTAGGTTATTTAAAGAGTATTAAAAACACAGTGATGAACTGGGTAACATGTCTGAAGGAAAGAATAGCAAGAAAGTTGTCCTGTCCTACTTTCAGAAAATTTACCAGTACTTAAAATGGCGAAGCTTGAGAAAAACAATTTTTTTAAAAATTTAACATTCATATGTCCGTGCGTCGTTAATATATTCGCAGAGTACAACCAACAAGACGCAGCGTTTCTCAATTTATTTATTTCTGTAAGACGCTCTACATGCTACTGCTACCTGCTGCTAGCCTGGCCAGGTCAATTTATCAATATATCAGCAGGTAGCAATATCGGTCTGGCAAATACCTGACGCTGAATATGCAGTTTTGAGCTCCTGATGATGGATGGAAAAACAGTCTGAAACATGTAGAGCGTCTTACAGAAATAAATAAATTGAGAAACGCTGCGTCTTGTTGGTTGTACTCTGCGAATACTTGTGAAAACCCCTAGATATTAATCAGGATGATTTGTTGCCACTCTTTGATTTATCCTTTCGCCTCCAAAGTCCAGGCTGCAAGTTATAAAAACTGCCACGAAAATAGGAATCATCTTAACGGTCGTTGTAGAGGCACGTGAGAATGAATATTGGTTATGGAATATAAAGTTTGTAGTTACAGTGACTAAAGGAAGGAAAATGTGTGAAAGTGACGAAATAACAAACTCATACAAAATATGGTTAGACCATAACAAGGAAAGAGAGACTACTTAGGAAAATCATGCATATTTGAGATAATAACAGTGAATGTATTAACCTTTTGGCGCCGGAATTATTTTTTTAATTTTAGCACATCCTGTACATAAAATGTGAATAACACAGGAACCAAATGCGTTAGAATTATGAAACAAACTGCATTTTGAAGAGAAAAAGAAACGTAGAGTATATACCATGTTTAAAATATTCAGTACCTATATTTGTTGAATAAATATATAAAATGCAAGTTTAGAGGTTAGCGGTGCGGTACGACCACTACAGTTGATATTAGGCGTCTGAAGGTTAAAAGACTGTGTTGTAGATATAGGACTTTACTGAATTCAGAGAAAACGTTATTGTGTTGACGAATTCTGGTGTTCCTTGACAGGAAAGTTCTTGATCAGGTGATGAACTGTGAAGGGATCGCAAAGAATTACCTTCTGAAAGATGGCTCTGATATACGAGTTGGTCAAATGTCCTTTTATGCTATTTCGCAGGTCATGAGATTCTCTGAACTATCCCACTCTGGTTACAAAATTTGACAGCTTCGCTCTTCTAAGATTTGTAAAGCTCCCTAGCAGGTACAATGAAACCGATCACCACATAAACAGTGTCACATGTTTAATGAAAATTTACAACATGTTTTGGCCCAAAATAAGTCTGTCATAAGGTTTCACAATATAAACTACTTCGAGAAAATTAAGTAAAACAAAATTTATAATAAACTTCGATAACATTCTTTACGCCAAAAATAAGATTTTGTGTAATATGTGGACGCACAATGTAATGTATGTCTGAGCCTCATACAGCTTTATTTAAAGGAAGTGATTCCGTGCTGAAATTGTAATCAGCTCTCCTCTATGAAATAATAACACGTTACTAAAACTTTGATCTAATCCTCAGTTTTTAAACGCATGTATTTAATAGATTCTCCTGACAGATGGTATCAAGATTGTGGATTTCTTGTAAAATATTTACGTGGAAGTACATCTAGCACTATCTTCAGCCTGTAATTTTTTGCAAGTTTCACTGGACTGTACCACCACAACAGAACTCTCTCTCTCTCTCTCTCTCTCTATATATATATATATATATATAGATGCGGGCTCGTTGCAGCTAATGGTTTCGCCATTAGAGAGAATATGAATGGTGGTGGAAGGAACGGGGGTGAGGAGCTGTTCGGTAACCTCCATACGCATGACTTGTAACGCCAATATAAAGTGGCGTGGCTTCTAAACTCCTTTCGAAACATGTGTCGGTGGCATTTCAGAGCACCAAATGAATTACACTTGTTTAATTTAAACTATCATGTCATCTACGTTATAAGGAAAGAGCTGGAAAGAATAGAGCCTACCAGTAGAAAAAATGTCGTAAAAATTGCATTAACTCCCAAAATCTTTCTGGCCGCACTGAATAAAAAAGCATATAGACAGATAAGGCTAGTCACTCTGAGGTCCTATTTTGGAACAGAAACAGGCTACCCTGACACCAATATCAGCTGGGTCACACCAGTTTACTGACCAGGACATGAACAGCTTTTGTCACTTTAATCAATAAAACCAACCCAGCAAACAGCTGTGCTGGCCTGATTTCATTAATTAAGTTGATAAGCTAAACACGGGTTGAAACGTGCATTCGTTTAAGATAACTTTTGTGAATTCAGCGATTTTACGAAAAATGTAAATTTTCTCTCATGCACATCATGAAGAAATACACGAGAATTCGAGACGTAGCTTCATTCATACTTAACCTCAGCAGCAAATGGAGCTGAGTGGTCAGACTCACACATGTATCACCACACCCAAGGGGGGGGGACTCCCCCATACCCATTGAATAGAAGCCTGGATGGGCCCCCAGACTCTGCCTCGACATTTCGCAGAACAGATGTACGACATTTCTCGGTTGTCCAGCCCACAGCCTGTCAATGTATTCGTACCGACTACGCTACCACGGCCCATTTACAATTTAAGTAAGCCACGAACACATCGGCTGAACTCGTACCATTTAACTGACCACGAAATGTAAGCAAATAGATAAGTAAAGTTTACTGAAACAACTACGTTGGGACAAATTTTAATACTTAACCACGGACAGGATAAGGAAATGTGGTGTAAAAGTACGTACAACAACAATAACAGCAGCAGCAACAACAACAACAATAATAATAAATTTGAGAAGAATTTAAAGAAACAAATGAAAAGCAGTGACATGAAGAGAACGCCAACAACACACAAAAGCAAGAATATTAATATTCATGAAAAAGAGCAAAAGGAAAATAATGGATGTGCATTATTTTAGAAGTACAGATAGACAGGTCTTTAGAGAAAAAGATACGTTCCTATAGCTATGGGGGAGAGATCTGAAAGTCAAAAACAGTGAGTAAAATAATAGCAGCAAATAATCAATCATTACAAACCAAATACCTTGCAACAAAAGCATGACAAACAGAAACAGCAATTGCAGACTACGTCAACAATATACGTGACAGTACAGCGTGATACAATTAGTAACTGGGGCAAATGGAAACATGTGAAAATCATTTAGAAAATACCTGTACAACACACTCGGAAAGTTCGACTTCAAGAAATTACACAAGACGGCCATATCGGGCACTGCACACCTACTTCGAAATGCACTAATGTGTTAGTACAGAACGTCTGTCATGGAAAATAACGTTACATGTACCACAAACTGTAACATCAGAATAGCTGTAACACTGTATACTCTACAAAAGTAGTTTGTTTCACGTGTGCAATTGTAAATGTCATGTAGAAAACAGATAAATAATAATAATAATTATTATTATTTTTGTTATAAATTGTTTTTGTTGTAGTGGGCGAACATGCAGGTGTTATGCAGAAACAAAGAGAGACTATAGAGCAATCCGACAGCCCCTGCACAACCGCAGAAGTCCTTCCGCTGTTCGTACTTTTAATTTTGTGGTTTAGTTCGCACAGAGACACGTAATAGGACGAAAACAACTCCAGCTTATGTGTTTAGCCTACATAAGCTTTATGATAGGGAAATCTGTACTGTTGGGGGTCCAGCCATTCTCTTTCTCCACATTCTGACGTCGTAATGTCAGCAGCTGGCACAGCAGAATGCGTGTTCATGCTGCCTTAGCGCGAAGTACAGAGCGCCTGCTGCTGATTCGTACAGCCGCTGCGAGGCTGGGAAACGTCACTGTTCTGATGTACAGCACATGGCACGGTCACACCGCCACTACCACCAACACCACATTCCCCACCACCACTTCCACATCCGCCACAACCACTTTCACCACAATCACCACAACAACCACCACAATCACCACTTCCACAACCACTACCACCGCCATCACCACTAGCACAAACACTTTCAACACAACCACTTCAAACACCACCACCACCACCACTATATCAACCACCACAAACACAGCCACCGCTTCCACCACAGCCACTAACACCACTGTTGCCGCCAAATCATGACCACCATAGGCAATACATATTATTGTGCTTCTTATTCTTATTCTTCTTTTTCATGGATTAATTCATCCGAAATTTCCGAGCTCCAGACTGTGGAGACTATGAAATAACATTTCCAGGAATCTTCTGAATAAAGTTTTATTCAGTTTCATTCTAAAACACATTTTATTAATTCCTTTCCCTATATCTAAGACATCAATCAGTATATCTGCTACTTCAGTGTTTATTTGTATTTTCGGTCGCACTGTTAAACATTCGTGTCCTTACCTAGTAAAGATAGTGTTACTTCTTCGTACGATACAACGTGAGATATACGAATTGCTCTTCTGTCACTTTTCTTCTGACACACTTCATTTTAAACGCGCAGTTTTCCTCTACTCCCTCCATTACAGCTATAAGACAATTTTTTTTTCCGTCAAAAGAACCTCAGTTCTTTCCACGTCAAGAGACACCTCATCTCTTCCAGTAATTTAGTGTGTCGTATTGCCTATAACAGTGTCTGCGAAGTGAACACACCTTCAGCCGTGCCATCAACTTTCTTTTGACGTACTAAAGGTCTAATATTTCTTCGTTGCAACAATGCGGAGAAAGTCCCTGTCCTTCTACAGATATAAAGAACAAAACTTTTTTTTTAATGTATCTGTCAAGCGTTTCCAGCGTCTTATGTTCCTTGGTTTATCGATTCAGTTGTCTGCTGTGGAAAGGAACCTCTTCAGAGCCCAGTAGTTATTTTATGTACCATCAGAAATAATATAAAAAAGTCCATCTTCTGCCAAATGAGTGCATTTATGTGTTTTGTATATTTCTTAGAACAGATAACGATTATTTCGCTATACAGTATTAATCGATTAGTTTTTTTTATAGCCGAGACGGAGAGTGTTTCCTGCGCGGTACAATCTGAATCTTTAACTTTAATTCAGGCTAATCTTATGAAATATGTTGGGGCTATGAGCCGATGTAGGATGTTCAAATTCACAAACGTTTCAGAGGCATACTCCGTCTCCATAACCAGAACCCTGAAAATGGAGACGGATTATATCTCTGAAAATTTGTGGGTTGAAACATACATGGCTCTCAACCCGACAAGATCTTACTGAATCACGTCGCCGCCAAAGATTCAGCACATAAACAGGTAAATCCTAGTGTTTAAAGCGTTACGGTGCATAAACTCAGGTTACGCATGGTAATAGTCTCTCAGATTTAGACGTTCTATGGGGACGAATGACAAAGCCTACAGTAATTTTGTGCACAGTGATTGAATGCGAAACGATCATAACACATTTTGAAATTATATACCCCTTTTTTAATTAAGAGAAACTACCAAAAATATCAGTCACTCTACATGTTTTAATTCATAATTGTCGGTCCTGAGGACGTCTAACCAAACTAGAAAATTTCGAAGCAGAGCTACTAACTACTGCACACTGAATTTCATTGTCAGCTGTTTACTCCCAAAACCCATTGTTCCTTCAGTGATTCACTCATTCCTGTAGTTGGTGGTGTAACTGCTCCCCCAGTCACGCAGACAATTATACAGGATGTTTCTTATTATGAAAATTGAGTACCTGTATAAGTCACGCTCTTTAGATCGGGGGAACAGTGATGTATGAAGAATTCAACTTTCTGGTGACAGCAGTGTGACATCGCGTTACCGAAAATATCTTATTTTCGATATGCCTGAACAAGCGCAGCTCAAACTTACACTTATGTTATTGCAGTCCTTGAATTATGATTAATATAACCTGGACTACCGTATTTATCGGTTCTGCTGGCTGCTCCCTGCGGCTAACATGTCATTCATTTAGTGGTCTGTCTTACGACAGGTCCAAAGCCTCTTCCAAAGAGAGTTCTCCACATAGTGCGATCTAGTGCTTCCTCCTTCAAATGGGAATATCCTCTCCTTTCCTTAAGGTCGTCCAGTAGCTCCCTACTTCTTCTTCCTCGTCTTCCTGTCACTCCTATCCCCCCTTTTATCTTTCCTTCAATAACCTGTTGTAGAAGGCAGTTTCCACCAAAATTTGACCAATCCAGCTAGCCTTCTGTTTATTTATTTCATGTAGGATATTCCTCTGCTCCTTGACTCCAAGTAATACTTCTTCATTTCTCACATGATCAGTCCAACTGATCTTCTCCATCCTTCTCCAGCACCACATTTCAAAACTTTCCAGCTGTTTCTGATCTACTGCCCGAAGCGTCCAAGTTTCAGCACCACATACAGCTATGTTCCAAATGTAGCATTATACTAGTTTCTTCCTCAATTTTAATTCCAATGTGCCAGTAATAAGAGCCCTCTTCTTGTTAAATGCAGCTTTTGCCATAAAAATCCTGGATTTTATTTCAGAAGTACATCTTCCATCACTTGTTAACATGCTACCTAAATATTTAAAAATTTCCACATTCCCCAGTTGTGTGTATCCAGTAATTAGATAAACTGATAAAATATATTTTAACACAACTTAATTAATTTTCTTTTTTAAGACTTTACAGCGACATTTTACGGCTATTATAATCCATTTTCAGGCTAAACATAAAAGAGCGAGGGCTTCTAATAGCCGAAACATTTCGATGTGAGGTCTTAAAAAGAAAATTAATAAATTTGTGTTGTACTACCTTTTATCAGTTTATCTAATTACTGGATCAAAACACAACGGGATACCTTGCATAAAAATTATAAACACTGTGTTTCCAGCTTAGTATACAGCAAACCCAACGAATAAGATGCAGGGAACGAAATTGTCCGATCCTTGTGAGTGTCACTGTGTAACGTCGCACACCCTGTCAATTTGGTGACGGCACTCATATGCACGGCATCTTAAAATCATCGTTTGTTTCACCTTCGACAGAATTGTATTCCGGGTACGGCAGTCTGCCTTAAGAGTTGCATGTTGACTGGGGTACGTTTTAAACTGCATTAAAATGTCACACATCAACGTCCCTGTGCAGACAAAAAATTCTCGCTTCCTTATACCAGTTTACATTTTACATAGGTCTACGATTCGAACGAATAATAATAATAATAATAATAATAATGTAATATTAGGATGATGACAGAAGTTACGAGGAAGAAGACGGTAACTACACAACTCATATAATTACAATTCGCGCCCTTCAAAAGATGCAGGAAATTGACAGAAACAAGAATAAGGAGAGTGACGGAACGTATAGCACGCATACGTGGGCAAAAAAAATAATTTCAGTGCTATATAAGACCCAGGACAAATTCCTTACAAATTATAAAAAAATTATTAAAGTATTATAATTTGCAAGGAATTTGTCTGTGTTCTGGACCTGTTAATAAACTTGAATTATTATTATTATTATTATTATTCAAGTTTATTCACTTGTTGAACCAACAGCCTGAGGGCCAATTGGCAGAAAGAGTGCAAATGTATTTTAAGAGAGACAAGTCAGCTACACAAAATATACATTAGGCATTAAAAAATGTACATTAAGAAGACAAAGCGACAAATACAGGTAGCAAAAGACAACCGTAAAAATTAAGTTTTATGTTATAAAACAACAAACGAAGTATATAAAAGGAGAAAAAATACAAAATAAAAAAAGGATGAAATTACAATAACGTGGGATGATGTCTGGAAAATCCATTTAAAAAATAGACAAAATTGACATAGGTAAAGTTAAAGCAGTCCCATTACAGGCCTGGAGTGGCCCAGAGGGTTCCAGGAAGTTAAGGTTCCCAGATTACATGACAACGGCACAGGATGGTGGTAAGGTTGTCAGCCTTAAGCACCGGCCGCCTTTACCCCCAGGAAATGCTCCTGGTACTCATTTCTGTTAAGAGGCTGAGTCGACCCCAGGGCCATAGTGCGATCGGAAGGATTATGTCAATGAAAAATTCCAATGACACCATCTGGAATCGAACCAGCGACCTTCCGATTTGTAGCACAGCACCTTAACCAC
>Ga0123354_10012900_pt1 | contig 12942 bp, 2 predicted proteins | sample TergutLab28metaG_2_FD_97872 | JGI IMG/M metagenome (GOLD analysis project Ga0123354, IMG submission 97872) | Labiotermes labralis P4 segment gut microbial communities from Petit-Saut dam, French Guiana - Lab288 P4 | ecosystem: Host-associated > Arthropoda: Insects > Digestive system > Gut ...
GACGCTATACACCAAGAGATTCAAGCCGTCAACGTCAACACTTTGGGAAAAGTATTCCAGAATTTGGAGAAACGCATTCAAGTGTGCTTGGATGTGAAAGGAGACCAGTTTCAGCATCGATTATTAGCAGGTCCTGTTTTGCACCGTTCCTGGTATGTGTATATAAATTCTCAAGTCATTATCTCAATAACAATTTTTTATAGACAATAGTTTGGGGCCTCTAGCGAGACTCACCCTGCATAATAAAGTGAATATATATCACTTTACCCCACAGTGCCAAACCAGCTTTCCATGAAGAACAATACATTTTATATTCTGTGAAGGATGAAACCTTACAATTCCAATTTATTTTAACAGCACAGACAATTTTTATAATTTCCAACAGTTAACATAACCTTTCTTGTGGTTAACATGACTCACTTTTATTACAGAGCTTTCCTGTTCAGAACAGAATTTTACTTGTAAGAGTAACAAAATCAGTAACTATTAACCTCCATTGGCTATGCACTGTACTGCTGGAACAGTAGATTCATGAAGTTCAGCTGACTGAGTATTGCATCTGCTCAGTACCAACATAATTACATCCACATCAAATTCCAGCCACAAGTCCTACAATTCCGGGGGTTTTTAAATCCCCTAATCACGGATGGCAAAATGAATTTCCAGTTGATTTAAAGTTTTTAGTGCTTAAAAGCCTCCCTTCTCTTAAATGATAGTGTCAAATTTCTACTAAATAAACATGGAAGTACATATACATTTGAATGAAGAAGTACACTGCTTATGTATTTTACTTGGCTTGTATCATATAAGTATGGTTCTACAGCTATGTACATGTCAAGTATTCGTTGTAAATGAGACTGAAATTCAACTTCACTTATTCTATCAGTAACAAAATATACAAGATAACCTTGTCTTCCACCTCCCATATTCTTTGGAATTTTGGGTTTTACTGTCACTGCTCTCCACCATGATAGGCCTATCTGCCAGGCAGCTGTTGTATAACCACAGAATCTATAAGAATCTACTATCAATTCAGTAGCATCTCTATGTGAATTACCCTTACCTTATCAACAAGCCTACACTCTACAAATGTTCTATATTCCTGAGTTCTTCCATTCTGCATTGTTATGTACTTGAAATAGCGTAACACCATCATAAAGCTTCATTATCACATGGGGACTGAACACTCGTGTCGTAACTAGTTATGAATCACGTGTGAAATGAACGCTTACATGTCACAACTAGTTACGTATCATGTGTGGGCTGCACTCGTTTCGTAACTGGTTACATATCACGTGAGGACTGAACGCTCATGTGTCATTAGTTTGGATTACACGTGAAATGAACGATCGTGACGTAACCAGTTGCATATCACGTGCAGACTACACTCACGTGTCATAACTAGTTACGTATCATGTGTGGTCTGCACTTGTGTCATAACTAGTTATGTATCACATGCTGATACTCATATTTCATAACTAGTTATGCATTGTGTGGAATGAATGCTCACGCGTCATAACTAGTTATGTATAACGTGCGGACTGAACACTGATGTAACTGTCATAACAAGTTACATACCACCAACCAGTGTTGCAAATTACAGTATAAAGGCATTGCTCCCATCCTCAATCAGTGCTTCATTTGAAGATAAATTTAAAAGCAAAGAATTACTGACAAATTCTAAGTAACTTCAAAACATCCAAATTTGGGAACAGTCCTGGCATCCAAAGCTCAGGGCATAGCTACAAAACCTGGTCACTCTTCTTTAGCAAAAGTCACTCATTCACCATTCTTTATTGTGCTATAATAATGGGAACAATAATGAAATGATTATGTTGACATAAATATTTTGTCTGCATAGCTTGTACACTAAATAACATACAGGGCGTGTGCCAAATCCGAATACATTATCTCTGTGAAACTCAGGTTTCTACTATATGAAAAATATGAAAAATTAGGGTATGTAACAAATACAGTAGTACTACAAAATAAATAAATAACTCTTTTACGAACTAACACTACAATCACAGTATCTATAGACCACCTACTTCTTCATACTGATGAAATTAGATATCACACAATAATGCACTCAGGAAATCTGCCCTCCAAAAAACGTACCACGTGCGTGAATCTGTTGAAAGTATCCATTGAGCATAAAAGAGTTTCTTTAAACTCCCTTTGTTTTTATCACAAACTGAACACATTTAGATTTACATCATTCAGCAGGAATAAGATATTAGTAACACAACACCAATTCAAGTCATGGTTCTTCCCTATGTTTTAATGCTCACAGGTGAAGTGGTTAAGTTACCATGTCTCTTTCTGCTGAGTGATCTCTACATTTCCTTCAACAACTGCATCAATTCCGAAATAAACCATTTCCGGAATCTAGTTGTCCGTTTACTCAAGATACATATATAATACGTATACAAACAGTTGCGATACATCACATGAAATACAACCGACTACATCTGATGAACCCTCATAATACAGTGCAAGACTAACACACTGATGTCACTTCAACTACTCAGTGCTGTCTTAATCACTAGCAACATAAACAAAAACCAAGATAAAATAAGTGACTCAATATTTATGAATGCATTCAGTTTAACCCTCCAGCACTCACTAATCCAGTTCTCCATACTTTGTAGAATCCCAATTACTCAAGCTCTTAATGGTGATAACGTGCACAACTGTTTTGGGGGAAAGAAAGGCTACAACTAGTTCAAAATACATTCCGTTGCATTCGTGAAACACGATGATTTACGTCTTCTAAAAAAAAACCTTAAATCCCATGGGCCTGCAACAATCCTATCCCCTATTCCTGCCTTCTGTAGCTCTGATTGGCTAAACACCCTCAAACCGTCCTGCAGCAGTGACATTTCTTCACAATATCCCGTCAACACCCGCTTGAACTGTCGTTGTGAACACGGAGGCGCTGATGTTCCCCCAGAACGTTGCGACATGCAACCGCTAAACACTGCATAAACCCAGAAGATTATGTGATAGTTTACATTTCTTGTTTACATAACTGATGTACACTCTTGACAGATAGGAGTTGTCCCATGTTTTTGTGAGTCATTCAGACCCACGAAGTCATCAGAAATTTTCCTGACAACTGTAATGTCACTGTGGTCAAACTGTGTCTGACATATGTGATGTACATGAGACAAGCATTGATATCAGTGTGGGACACACCATAACGCTTCACAGCTCATATGTGCAAGACAACTTGCAGCACGGTCCAACGGCAAGACACATTCTCTTTATATCACTGGCCCACTGCAACAATACATCAGGCAGTGTGTGGATAATTGCCTGAGCTGGGCATAAGTGGTTGGATGTAAGGTGTCCAGTCAGGTTGTGAAATTATATTTCATGTGTCTAACTCCGACAGCACATGTAGGATTGGGAACCACATAAGAAATGGAAAAAAAGCATGGCATAGGAATGTTGTGAGTAATGAGTGCTGCATTACGCAGGACTCGGCAGAAAGGTGAACTAAAATTTCAGAACCCTGGGAAACTATCAACCAGGAGGAGAAGAATGGCATGGGTAATCTGTACAAATGCATTATTTAATAAACAGTGAAGGAGAATGACCTGTCAGAAAAGCAACGTTCAACACCAAGAGAAAACAATGTAGTTTTTAAAACATAAAAACGACGTTTACAGCTTCGACTTGGTCTCTAAGGCAGATTCTGCTAAGGTTACATTTTCAGTGGAAATGAGCTACCAGTAATCAGAACGTCTTAGCCGAGGACGTGGCATCTGCAAGCCATCAAGCTGTTGTACACAGCATGATCACTGTTAACAAACCTCAGGATGTTTATCTACAAAATATCAAGCTGTTTAACACACCATGACAACTAGTGGGAGTAAAAAAACCTCCACACCCCACCATCACTGTAAGGCACAGAAGACAGTACTGTTCAACCACAGCAACTTATCCCCCACCCCAACCCCCCCTCCAAACACTTAAAGCAGGCAGTGTGACATGAGAAGCAGAAAGAAGCTCAGTTCACCCCAGCCTGCATTTACACCCAAAAAATAAAAAACAGTTGTGCACTGACAACCCAATCATGGCTAATCAGGATTCCAGTGTATTTACATCTGCACCTGCAATATTGACACTTACAAAATGCACATTTTAACAGCCCAACATATGGTCTGAATAGTTACTGAATGATATAGCAATTGTAACCTATAATAATACAAGTAAAAGGCATGCAAAATGAAACAAGGTGTCCCAGAAACTCAGCTCCATTGCGAACTGTTTTACCTTTTAACAGAATGCAACGGGACTGTAAGGGATTGAACTGCATGTTCACCACGTTCACAATCAGTGAACAAAAAATGAATAACACTTTAAAGCCACCGGACTAGAAAAACTGTTAAGTGTCAATGACAGAAGTTATTGTACATGGAAAGGATACCAACTGTCACACTCTCATTTAGTACAGCACCCTTTCAGAATTTCTACGGCAAAGTGAGATACAAGTTTCTCATGATGGTGCTGCTGGCATGTCTGCTGGGAAATGACATTACGTCACTGGGCTGACGACACTACGATCCTGCGAAACGGTCGCATCCGTTCCGTTATGACGAAGGCAGAACTCCTGATTTTCACGCAATTTTTGCACATAACACAAGGAAATTCATATTACTGATAAAGTTGATGTAATAAAAAGCTAGTCATTTATTACTAACTATAAAACTGTTCCCATTAACAATATGCATAATTTATGTACTGACATTCTAGAAGCGGAAAGGTGCTCAACACTCAACTGATTACTCCGAATGTAATATCAAGACCTATAATACACTTTAGGTAAAGTATTACAGTGACATCCCTATTTAATGAACCACTGGGGGAAGTGCCTCTTCTGATGCCACATTTTTAAGTTTCTAGTAAAAGGGGGGTGATGCAAAATTACAGGAACGAACTGCTTGTCCGTTTATGTGACTTTATCCGATTATGATAAAACCATATCATGTGTGGTTAGTACTAAATAAATACTAACAAAAATGACAACACATGCGTGGCAGAACGTCGGTCAAGAACGAACGCTAAGGTGATGCCACAGGCAGCAGGGCACTGGTCTTCAACAAGTGACTTTAATTACCAAATACCAAAGTCCATGTTATTTACAAAATGATTTTTGATGGACGGAATATAAATCCCCACTGTCATTTTGAACACAGCTGCACCCTGACGGTGAACGAGTCCTTTAGGAGACAGATTTAAATATGAACTGTAGCTTGTGATTCCCCCAATTTTTCTGGCTTAGTGTGGATATTTAAATTGCTCGACACAAATAGGCGTCAATTTTCAATTATGTTACTAAGTCAGTTATGCCATGCTCCAACATGGAAGGACAAAAATCAGATTTCCTTATATCGGGGGGTACTCAAATTTTAAAATTCCGGGTGCCGGACGGGTGGCACGAATCAAGTTCCTTACTTAGAACCCGCAAATATTAGGTGCCACCATATAGGACTCATTCATCCATGCAACATGGCACCCAAGGTTTGTGACCTCTGAGTTTGACAATACCAAAAAATATAAATTTTCATTTGTTTTGAAGATTAATGTTCGAGACAACCCGCGCAGTTATGTATGCACCATTCTGCGCACTTGAGAAGACAGTTACCAGGGAATGGCATTTCAGCTTTTGTTCATCGATTTTCAGGTCAATACAAAAAAAGATCATGTTTGCCAGAGGTGGAAGTAGGTGTGATAGTGGTTTATAATAACTGATATTGTACATACAGTATGTAGAAATACTCAGCTATGTAACAGTTGATAATTGCACATATGTTGATTTAGAATTTCCATTTTTTTTTAACCAAAAACAACTCATACGAGAATGCAGTTTGGTATGCCTTGTGCGGAACAAATGCACAATAATCCCTTACAGTACACAGAAGTGTTATGCGAACACAGATGCTTGTGACAAATGGTGGGGGGGATAGAAAAAAAGAAAAAAAGAAGACAATAACCAACCCAAACTTTAAGACCTCACATTACCTTCCAACTAAGTGATACATTCATACGACATGTTTAAGTAATCTGCAACCAATTCAGACACATATGCTAACTACAAGCAGTTGGAACACACTACCGCTGGGCCATCTTCCAGTTATCGACCGCAGATTACTGTCTATGACGACCCTCCACTTTGTTCTCTAGTGTATGTTAAATTCAGTGATTTTACTTACTGTTTAATATATGATGGCCAAGTAAAATACTTCCCTTTAAAATATTACACAGTATTTGCAGTTGCACAGTATGCACCACTGCTGTTAATAACATACATTACTGCCAATAACATACACTGTCCAATCATTGAAATAACCTAAGAGTAGTTACACAGAATACATTATTATTATTGATAATATACATAATTGCAAATAACATACACCATTCTATCACTTAAACAACAGTGTACATATTAAAATTTCCATAAATTATATAGTATTTTTCATATGTGCAATACAAATAAGATTACAGATTCCTTCACACACTTGATATGAGGTTATTTTGAACATGAATATTATATGTTGTATGTGTCATAGTGTATTTCATCAATAGGAACTATGCATTAAGTTACTGTCTGTATAATTACCATGCACATTAACAAGTGTTGTTGGCAAAAGCAATTTATCTATATAAAAAAGGTTGAAATTATTCTGATGTGCATGCATTGAATAGTGGTTGCACACAAACACAGCTTTCACGTACATGCGTTGCTTACAAAAAGAATGACTTAAAATACTTCCCCAGCAACAATCTCTTAACACATCTTACAATTATGTACATAAAATTACATATCCTTTAAAGTCTACAGAAAAATAAGATCAATTTTCCATTGATCTGGCTTCTAATGTAGAAGACAATAACAATCAATCTGTCACAATCTTTGTAAAAATGTCATCAAACTCTCAACACAGCTTGTAACAGCAGCTAACGGTCATCAAGAGGATGCAGCTTCAGTGCTATGAGATGAAAACCCCTCAAATTAAAAAATTAAATTCATCAAGGTTTATATGGAATTGGTGTTCACTGAAATAATACAATTTTCATATAGAATTTTTACTTTTCAAACCATAATGCATTGTTAAGGCCCAAGGGACCCAATCCTTTTTACAGTACCAAACTTCAAATAAACAGAACTGAACAGGTTATATTAGATCTTCTATTTCGCGCAGCGGGTAAAACAATTACCGATTTTCGAGATGTGTCAATCAGTCTTATGCAACAGTCCGTTCCATTATAATGGAAATTCTTTTAATGCATTCACATTTTCTAGGGAAAGCTTGGTTCATTCTTTAGTCATTTCATTTCTTTTACTTTCTCATTTATTGACATTTATTCCTCTGGTTGCATAAACTGTGGTTATGTATTTGGGAAATTTTAAGACACCACAAAGTGCCTTACGTTTTTAAGAATATTACCAACTGAACAACCGACTAATTAAAGTGAACTAAGCTAAAATCACTTCAATTTATCAACCAACGAAATGCACATATAATTTCACACAAAACACTTTTAAAACATTTTAAAACACTCCGACATGTTTCGATCTTGTCAGATCATCATCAGGGAGCTTTGTTCCTTGCTAAAGTTATGTTACGGTATTCACAATTCAATTCGTATTTGCAAACGAGGTGTTGTGGCAGCATATCTGTAAATAATTATACTATACTACACTATACTATAGTATACTTTTAAGTTAACAAATGCAGCAATATGGTTCAACAAGATGTGCAGAACAATGTACTTAATACTGTAATTATATACAGACATGCTGCCACAACACCTCGTTTGCAAATACGAATTGAATTGTGAATACTGTAACATACCTTTAGCAAAGAACAAAGCTCCCTCATGATGATCTGACAAGATCGAAACATGTCGGAGTGTTTTAAAATGTTTTATGCGAAATTATATGTGCATTCGTTGGTCGATAAATTGAAGTGATTCTACAGAAATGCACGGTGCTACAATAAGATTTATGAACTATGCTAACTTACTAAACCCAAGGAGCAGTGTCCATCTCGAGAAGCTAGTAGTTCCTCAGCTGGTCAAGAAATCCCAATTTTATAAGACACGAACCTTCGCTAGTGTGTTGACAACAGCCAGTCACTGCCTATCCTGAGTCAAACAATTCCAGACCATGCCCTCCTGTCCTGTTTATTTAAGATACGTATTAAGACTAATTCCGACTATGAACAGATCTTCCAAGAGGTCTGTTTCCTTCTGGCTTTCCCACCAAAAACTATGTGGATTACTGTTGTCCCCCACCACATATGCCATATAACCCCGTTTGCCTCATCCGCCTCCATTAGATCACCCACATAATATTTGGTCAGGCATATAAATTATTAAGCACCCCATTATGCAATTTTCTCCAGGTTCCTGTCACTTTCTCACTCTTAGGCACAAATATCTTCCTCAATACCTTATTTTTTGGGACACACTCAGACACGATCCCCCCCCCAGTGGGACAGACCAAGTTTCACACTAATACAGATCAGGCAAAATTAGAGTTCTGTATATTTTAAACTTTATATTCTTCAGGTAGCAAATGGGAAGCCAGAGAATTCTGGACAAAATGAGATGAGGCACTGCCAGAATTGACTCACTCACACACACAAAAAGACACTAACTTTAATACACAAAATCAAAACAAGGTTTCCCTCTAACAGCTCACCACTGAATTCGTTTGCCTCCACACTCAGAATGTGCCAGATATCACATGCACCTCTACCTGGTGCTGTAACTCAAAGTACAACAGACTACACAGTCTCATTATAGGACAAATTGCATCACAACATGCAAATGGTTTACCCTAGAGGGTCTACCATCTCACACCAAACAAAAGAAATTTGTTTGCTTAATTTATTAGTTTCATATATAAACCAAATTCAAGGGAGAGGCCACACAAATTCAGAGTCAAACAAGAATATAAACCCTAATAAACACAGCTAATTTTCATATTTGTTGGAGAACATCAAGACATGCAAAATATTTGTGTGAATGTGATCTCACAGCTGGTATGACAATGGAACACTTAAAATTTGTCACAGGGAAGAAAGAATACAAACAACTGTACATTCACAATGACTAAAAACGTTCCTGAAAGACTCGAAACAATTTCGGACAGCATTCATTTTCTGGAATCTGACTTGTCTCATAGCGCACACTAGTATTAAAAATAACCCAAGGTGACTAACGTATTAATTTCATTAGCGCTCCTTCCCTAATAATATATTTCTTCATGATCAGAAAAATTTACCTGTCTGTGTCACGTAGCAACTTGACACTAAAATCAACGTCATTTGGTTACAACTCACACTTGCAAAGTAAACATCTGCTTTAGTTTAAGACAGTTTAAAAATATATGTGTGTTTGGAAACTGTTCTTGAACAAAGAATCCTGTTCCACCACAGTCAGTGTAAAGCCCTGTAGTCATCAATTTCTTTAAAATTACCACAAATAAAGCTACCGACCATAACGAAGCCAAAATTATAAATACTACATCATGTATCTTTTTTAAAAAAAAGTTACTTTCACTGCGCACGCACGTTAAGCATAAACATACGAACACTGAATGTCCAGAACAAATGAATGACTATCAGCTTCTCTGCTCTATGGAAGTAACTGCAAATATAATTACAGTAGGATCTCTTTTTGCGACGTTTCATTTTATGAGGGTTCACTTTTACGACCCTTGTCTACTCGGACCAAGCACTCCCGAATTGTGGTGCATCACTGTCGCAACTCAAGTGTCCTTTCTCTACTCAGTGCGCTTCCAGCTCTTTTCCGGTGTGCATGTGTTTCTTCCTTTTCTATTTTAGTCCAGTTCTTTTAAGTTCATTGTGATTTTCCCACGCAATGGCGTCCATCAAAAGGACATAAAAGAAGAAAAAATAAAAACAGCTGACATTACATTCTGTCTTGATGTCTTCTGAACCACGGCCTGGGCCTTCTTCAGCAAAATAAAAAGTGATTTGATTGAGATTTTTTTCACTTATCTGTGTAATTTTCTGTATACCTAATTCAGTAAATTAAAATTGTATGTCATAATGTAAAGAAATGTTGTAAATTATAAAATCGACCAATTTGTTTGGCCCATGAATCTATCTCGATTTAAACCATTCAAACAGTACTCGTTTTACGACGATTCGATTTATGACCGAATATTCGAGAACGTAACCCTGTCGTAAAATGAGACCCTACTGTATTACATCTACGTGGCTCCTCTTAAAAGATAATTAGTTTATAATATTTATAAAGGTAAAAATGGCTAGTGAAATGTGGACAGCAAATATAAAATACAACAACTAGTAACTTTAACTAAGATGACGTCCACAGAACGGACTTTGGTAAAACAAAGGTTGTTCAGCACTGATTTATACAGTTCCAGTATCCTCCAGTTTTCACAACCTACAGTACTGGCATGCTGCTATTGTGTTTAAATCTACTAAATGGGTACAGCTCAACATCCTGATATGCAGTATGATTTGTAGCAAAATGAATGTACAACAGTGGATGAAAAGAATGTGACTTATTTTATAACGAAATGCTAACATTTCTGCAAGACCCAGTGTCTCAATTTTGTGTTAGTAAAGACAAAGTTCTGCCATGAAGATACAGAGGGGGGGCAGAGGTATAGCTTTACTCTTTCTGTAACCTCAGAAGTGGAAAGGGGTGGGTCATTAAAGCGACACCCCAGCCACTTTAAGCCTGAGAACAACTAAGTACCTGTTGTACAGGAGGCTGGGTGGGAACCAGGAATGGGCTGGCCAGGTGTAGAAAAATCTTTCCCCCCCCAACTGAATTTTATCCCCAGATCATCCAGGGCGTCGTCAGTCGTTATTCCGGCCCATGTTCTTGTGTTAGCACAAACACACATCTACAAATAAGTAACCTGGACAACAAAAGAAAAGTCTCAATTCTTAGTGACATGTATTTAAATTAGACATTTTTCAGTTCTTTTGGTGTAGTATGATGTTAGGTGTATTGATACTGAATTAGCATAAACATTCATGGCAACACTCCTATGCATATTAGTATATCACTCTCTTCTGCATGTTTCTACTCAAAAAATGCAAAATTCTCAAATGAAATAACATCACAAATTATAGCAAAATTCTTACAATAAAACCAACTAGATGCACTAATTTCACATATTTATTTTTAGAATAAAACTCTACATGTTTCAGACACTTCCTCTGTCCATCATCAGGAGTTCTTCACCATACATAAAGCAATGGTATATGTAATACTAGTTTGCTGACAGCTGTGTGTACAGTGAAGAACTCCTGGTGATGGGCAGAAGAACTGTCCGAAACATGTAGAGTTTTATTCCAAAAATAAATTTGTGAAATTAGTGCATCTAGTTGGTTTTATTATAACAATTTATCACAATGCACGGTTACCTGAACGTCAAATATAGCAAAATATTGTTAAAGCATGTGTTGAAGCTTCAACTATATCTGTAAAAGTTCAACGACGCAAGTTCGGAAAGGACAAAAATAAATTATGCCAAGGTTTCCGACGTGAAATAAATTTCAAGAACGAATTTTCTCACAAATAAATTCATGTCTATGTTGTTGTCTTCTGGGTTATGACTGAAATGTTGGGACTCACTGCATCGTAACTCACAAAACCACACAAAGAAGCACCACCTGAATGAAAACCTCATGACAAAAATTTAGTCCTAGGTAGCAAACATTACGCACTACAACTGTCCTTCAGAACACTTTTATCGGCATCACGCGTCACAATGCGGCGGGAAATGTTCAAGAACGTAAAACAAAAGCACTGAAACACTGTGCACATGATGACCAAAACATATGTCACAGGATGACATAAGTAGTACTGTTGCTGAATCACAAGAACAGTTCTGACCTTGGTGATGATGATACAAGGGGAAGATGGACATTCAGCAGTTTTTGAAGAGTACTTGACATATGTCAGTTAAAAAATATGCCAGGATGAAGTGTAGATGTGGCTTTTGCATGCATGTCAATACTAATATTCTTGATTTTAAGCTTTCGCCATGTTCTATATGTAGTGCGTTTTCTTTTGGGTAATTCCCCGGCGTCTGAGTTCCATCTTCATAGGCAGGTGGATAATTCATCCACCTGCCTATGAATATGGAACTGATGGAGGGTTCCGAAACGTCGGCTATTAGAACTCAGACGCCGGGGAATTACCCAAAAGAAAACACATTACAATACTAATATTTTCTGCTGCATCCTGGTCGGTTAAAGCTGAACAAAAATTCTACTTCTGGGCTGTAATAAATTGAACACCTATCAAATGGTGATGAGTATAAGTGACCGATGCAGTGAGAGAGGCTTATGTTCTTCACAGGACCTATACATTTTCTCTGCATGGTCAACCCGGAATTATGGGACCCTACCCATACTCTCAAGGTCAAAGTTGCTCCCATCAGTAAACACCAGCACATTATACATAAATAAACTTAGTGATAAGATATTCTGACTGAAGGCATCACGATGTGCTTGCAATTCAATTAACGTTACACAGTATACATCAGCACAATCTTTTTTATTCTTAAGCAAGGCTACATGTTTCGACTAAAAGTTAGTCACCAGCGGACAAAACAACGAAATACGTCACAACAAAATAAAACTTTACCCAACAATACCGTACAACAATCCAGACAGCGTTGTCGGTTGGAAAACACAACTATCCTTACCAAATAGGAAAAACAGAAGTACCCCAACATCAGCCACAATACGACAACGGAACTCACAGCTAAATACCCGGTGAACATTAACGTACTGTTAAGGAAGAATTTTTAATATTTTAATGTTTAGACACAATCTGTAAATAACACACTTTATAAACAAAATCAAAACCTTTTTAGAAAGTTTTAACTAGATGTATTCCACAATTGTAAAC
>Ga0123354_10012902_pt1 | contig 12941 bp, 6 predicted proteins | sample TergutLab28metaG_2_FD_97872 | JGI IMG/M metagenome (GOLD analysis project Ga0123354, IMG submission 97872) | Labiotermes labralis P4 segment gut microbial communities from Petit-Saut dam, French Guiana - Lab288 P4 | ecosystem: Host-associated > Arthropoda: Insects > Digestive system > Gut ...
ACCTCTACTCATCCCCCCACCCCCCGCCCACATTTTACTTCTCACAAAACCCCCCAAATTACACCAAATAAACATCTCCCCCCCCCCCCCCAAGTTGAGCGATAGGCACAAGTTAAGTAGCAAACACCTTCGTTACACAATTTGTACCTTGATACTTACTTCACAAAGTTCAGCGGTCAGAATAAGATACACAACAGTGTTTACTCGCCTTTCATTCAGTGTTAAACGATGAGCAGAGTTAAACACACTGCTGGAGCACATGACCTCAAAACCGATTATTATGTGAGTTATCAGGCTGTATTCTGCAGAGAAACTTATGGGCATTTCAAAGCTGTACAGCCCATTGGCCAGTGTACGGTATATAACATCTGCTTTGATACAAACCTTGCGAGTCCCATAGAGTGCATTTACGTTGTACATGTTGCTTGGTTCTCACTGCAAACAGTTATTATTTCCCTAACAGCATTAACCCATCGCTCTTTATTAATGAAAGCTCTCTATGTGTTTACTGTGAGGTACAAACTCGGCTCTTAATGTCTGTTACATTAGAATAATGGAAATAACGCGAACCACACTTGCAAATACGCACTGCAGATATCTGCGATAACACAAGGCAGCAGAAACCACAAAGCAGTTACCGAAAAAATGATACCCTGAATCTTACACAAAATGCCCCCCCACGCAAACGTTAGTCTCCTCACCCACACACATTTCTGGCAAACAATTCCAAGATTTCGTTTCAGGTAGCAGATATGCAAGGCCTTGCTGAAAAATCCAGCCCAAAGGCGGTTTTCCTACGCTGGCAGGAATAAGGGGAGGAACAGAGGCAGACGGTGTTCCGAGAACAGGGTGTTGAGGAAACTACTTGGGCCTAAGGGAACTGGAGAAAATTGCGTAATGAGAAGCTTCATGATCTGTACTCAATACCAAATATTAAGGTGAATAAATCAAGAATAACGAGATGGGTGAGACGTGTAGCACACATGGGGGCGAGGAGAGGTGTAAACAGGGTTTTGGTGGGGAAATCTGACGGAAGGAGTCAACTTTGAAGACCCAGGTGTGGAAGGGATGATAATATTAAAATTAATTTTCAAGAAAGAGTTTTGGGGCTGGCCTGGATTGAACTGGTTCAGGATACGGACAAGTGGCGGACTCTTGTGAACACAGTAATGAACTTTCGGGTCCCTTAAAATGCTGAGAATTTGAGTGGCAGAGAAACTATTAGCATCAGAATAAGGACTCTGCTGCATGGAGTAAGTAAACAAGCAAGCACGTACTACTTACTTACTTATTTACTTCATGCAGCAGCAGCTTCATTTCCTGGGATCTGAAATTCGCACAGAGTTGTACAGCAGTCGCACGGACGACATGCATGCATGCTTGGCTTTCTAGCAAGACCACCAGGTGAGATGAGCAATAGGCAGATCAGTAAGCATCTTTCAGAATTATGCCTACGTGTGGGCCTTACACTACTGTAAACTCTTACTTTTCCCTAGGAAATTGAGGTTCTAATTACGACGTTAAGGAAGATTAAAGGATTCTAGGACGTTACGCACTGCAAAATGATAAATATTTACCTATGTTTCGGGGGAGCTTGCTCCCTCCACCGTCCTTAGTCTACCCTGATGAAACTTGTACCTAGTTTCTCGATCACAAAATTTTAGCCGGTGTAATGAACATAAGAGCGACGTATTCAAAAGGTGTGTAAAACTGCAGGCTACAGGCGCCAGGTTCCTAACACGCGCTAGCACAACCATACAGATTTTGCACAGGGACCTTGTGTTACAGTCCCTAGGGAAACACATAAATTTGAGGGTGATACAAACAGACCTTAAAGGAACGTAACGTGTAATGATGTGGGCTCGGTTCGTCTGGCTCAGAACAGTGACAAGCACGAGGCTCTTGTGGACAGGGTAATGAAGTTCCTGGATACGTCATATGAGCGCAGTTTTTAGGCGCTTTCGCAATATTGCGAAAAGCGACTATTAGCTTCATCATGTCTGTCCGTCCGTCTGCCCACATGGAATAACTCGGCTCCCACTGGACGGATTTAATGACACTTGATATTTGCGTACCTTTCGAAAAACTGTCGAGATAATTCAAGTTTCATTAAAATCTGACAAGAATAACGGGTTACTTACATGAAGAACAATGTACATTTTTATCACATCTCGCTCAGTTCTTCTTAGAATGTGAAATGTTTCAGACAAAAGTTGCTGAGGAAATCACAACATACATTCTGTGTTTAGTAACATGTTTTCGAAAATCGTGCCATTTTTGAGATAATGTGCAAAAATACTGTAGAGCGGGGCGGGCCACAGATGACAATATGGCGCATGCGCATTGCATGCTGGATAGTTAAGGCTACAAACACACACTCACAATACGTAACACTTATTGCTTTTCCTCTGCAACAGTGGTTACATGACAGCGCTTCATTGTTACGCTTATACGTACATGCCCGTCTGGTTTTACTAGTTCAGGAGGCTACTGGCATCTGAGGACGGACTATTGCCAAAGCAGCATCTTAACTGTAATAAATTAAAAACGGCGAAGGATTTAAGTAAGTTCTGAAACACAAAATCTAGTTTCAAATCCGCTAGCCACTGTACTTCTTTATGGCAGGCTTCAAGGGAGAGGGGAAAGCACTGTCAGGTGTCGGCAGGTCTGGTGAAGCGCGAGGTGGCTTCCAATAGGCGGAAATCTGTGCGAATTGGCAAGAAGCTCCTTCCGTCTCTTGCTCCCATGCACCGAAGACATCCTATTGATCGACTCAGTGGTTCGATCAGACAGCCTTCAGGCGAAGAACTGAAACTACATTCTTAAGGACGAAGAGATGAGGTGCGGGGTGTCCTACACCCACGACAGACTGAATTCGTCCAACTCGTGAAGACAAGAATGTACGATGCCTCAGAGCATTTTCTACCTTGATCAGTTTGCGTGTAATGACGAATCATTAGCGATGATCACGATGACGATGATGATATCTGTCAACGGTATTCGGCTCGAAATAAAGGAACAGACCTCAAGAGAATATTAAAGATCTATAACAGTACAACAGGCGGCAGCAGAAGTAATAGTGGTAGTAGCAGCAGCAGCAGTAGTAATAATATTAACCGTAGTAGTCGTTGTGGTAGTAGTAGTAACAGCGATAGGACTTGAAATGAGAGTTAAAATGACGCAAAAATATTGCCAAAACACTTTCGCCAATCCGCAACTTGCTATTCAATATATATATTTCCCCGCCCCCCCCCCTCCCCTGCTTGAACTGTAAACGCCGGCCCAACGCTCTAGTGAGCTTTTATTAGTCTTAGGTGACGTATTACATTTTAAATGTTTAATTAGAAACAATGGATCATACCTATAAAGTGTAGCAGCATAATCTGTATATTATTTTAATGTCGCTTATTATTCCGTTTCCAGAATAATTATTACCACAATAATTTTAAAAAAAATTACACCCACTGTTTGCAAGGTGTGGGGGGGGGGCTACAACTTTTATGTACCAATGTCCTATCTGATGACTGCTGAAGTGGACAACACAAACAGGTAGCAGTATCAAATAAAATTAATATACAAGATCTGTTTAGTTGTGTTTATGGGACAGTGAAAATAAAGGTTCATTAGACTTGCTAAAGGTTAGTACCACTGCGATCGTTTGTCTAGCTCCCGTCATCGACCGTTAAACCTCACCGGACACGCTGCGTACGACACAACGCTGGCATAGCGACGGGCGGAGCGTATTGTCAGCTACACTCTTCTTCGTCCGCAACATGAGTACGTCCCATTTTTACCTCGGTAAGGGACACAACACGAACCCAGGACAACCCAACACATTAAGCTGCAATACACATCTATACTTGGCTCTGTATTCGAACCAGTAAACCGACAGCCCTTGGGGAATCAAACAATAGACACTTGCAAGTTGTAATTCCTCGCTTCCACAAACGTCTAGTCACCCGTCAGGACGACTTCACCAGTCACGTTTGTTGGGAGTTTAATAACAAGGAAACAACAGACATGCAAGCGGGTTCGCAGGAAGACAGGGCCTAATGTGCAGTAGATTAAAAGTGCTTCCGCCAGCCATCACATGAAGAAGACAACGCCATTTGCTCGGGCTGACGTAGGATATTACTTGGCCGCAAGCAGGTGGGTGTGTAGAGAGCAGAGGGTACTGTAGCAAAGGGGGAGCTTAACGTAAGGAGACTAAAGATAAATGACAGCTGGGAGACCTAGTTTCTAATCTTTTGCTTCTTCCATCCGCAGGACAGGAGACAATTAATCCGACAAGTGTAAGGAAAACATGCATGAAGGAAGAAAAATGAGAGGTAAGAGAGTATAAGAGCTTTGGAAGGAAAATTCTTAACACTTAACTAAGGCAAAGGAATTTAATTCATTTTTGGTTATTATCTGCACAGTATATCATCATGAGAGTGACACGGCTTCATACTCGGAGCAAGTTACGAAGCGCCGTGTTGTCCGTGTGAAGAAAATGGTGCAGGATTTCATGGAAGCTGAACACTTAAGTAGCAAGGATTTAATTCAATTCACAGGCTTAATTTAAGGAGAATATACGCACAGCACGGACTGCGAGGTAAGGACAGGTGATTTACTCCACAAAATGGCTCCCTGCTCCAAACTTTATCTTCGGATTCATGGTTCGTTAAGATTTTCAAAGTTTCTAACATGGATTAGTTTTCAAGGACTTAAAATAATCTCATTCCGGGCGCTAACCCACCGTCCTAATTACATTAACTTGTGATATAAGGAGAATGAATGAAGACGACGTCACTATCACTTAGCGTCTTCAGAACTCTAAGGCACGACTCTTGATGGTATTTGTAAACGTGAAAGTAAAGACACGTGTATACCGCACGTACTTATATGAATGAAGTCGATATATCGGCATCTACACAAAAACAGTTATTTCTGCCAAGACATCTATTATGTACACGCATTTATTCTTCAAGTTTGTTTACACAGACGTAAAATATTTTACCACTTAATAGCCATTATTTCGGGGAAAAAAATAAAGTCTTAGGAAAGGAATAAATATGAAAATATTCAAGTTATTTGTACGGAAAACCTCCATCTGAGACATTTTTCAAGCCCGTCAAATGTTTAAACAGAATACATTCTTGTAGATCTTCAGGATTCCACGGCTGATATTTCTTAGAAGGTAGTCCTATTTGTTTGACACCGTGTAGGGTCGTAGGCTCACATCGACGTTTCCGAGGTACGTCATTATGAACCTGCGATCCTACACGGTGTCAAAAGCAAGAAGAACATCGACTAAAGCGACATTATTTTGGGCGTAAATTCAACTGTTCTCTTCCACCTACAAGAGCTACAATTTAAATTACAGTGCCCCAGTATTCAACATGAATGATTTTTATTTTTCGAGGACGCCAGAATATGTTAAGACTTGCTGATATAAAATCAGTTACCAGTTTGCATATTTCGACAACACCTCCCCACAAGTTTTCCTTTGGTTAAGTACACAAAATAAGGCTATTCGCAGACTAACGCAAGTGAACATACTCCACCAACTGTGATAACAGATCTCCACAGCAGTTCATATTCATATAGTAGTCCACTGTAAACTGGCACTGTGTTGAAGTTTTGCGACAGAAAAGTGGTGTGTCACAGAAATACCCAGCCTATAGCTTAACGGTTTAATTGCCTTAGCCGCTAGTACCCTCTGGCAATTACATACACTGGTCACTGCTGCGATAGGAAACTGTATTTTGGGCACAGACTGTATCTAGGCGATTCGGTTGACTCTGGATAGACACAGGTTGTTGTCCAACACACAGTTAAATGACTGCCATTTGTTATGACATGCAGGCTACAATACAAACTGAATTTTACATGCAGGCCCAACTTAGATAAAAGTTCATCCTAAAAGGGCATAAATATGGGATGGCAGGGAAATGCTGTAACAAATTTACTGAAAAAAACTTTTCATCTAGGATGACATTACTACATACGGACAGTAGTGAGGACTGATAATAATAGGTAAACTAGAGTTTTTAAGAAACGCTGATGTAATTGATGCACGAAATATAGACATGGGTAGAAGAATTCCTCTGATATTCTACAGCCTCCTCTTCCTTCTCTTCCCTTAAGGCTTAGACCTTTCGGCCTGTTCCAGTTCAGGATAAATTTCTGAAATTGTGAATCAAAATAATTTCATGGACTCCTTGAGAGTGAGATCGGCCCATGATCTGATCTCTATTACGAATTCCGTAGACGCGCATGTGCAAGATACCGCTGTGAATGACGAGCTGCTACTAAATATACTGCAAGCACTCGCAGAGCGCCCTTGCTCATTACAAGCCACTCGAAATTCTTGTTTTTTCAGTCTGTAGGTAGCAGTAAAACGGCCCGTCGCTCCTACCAGCAGCAGTACTGTAGTACCCCCCCCCCCCCAAGCGAAGCTCATCTTGCAGTCTATGGTCTGTATGTACACAAGACAGAAAAAAAAAACGGAGGCACATGTGTTCAAACTCACGGAGTCCCGTGTGGGAGCGATAAAAAACAAAAACACTAAAACGCAAACAACAACAACAACAAAACGTAGAACAGGCAGCGAGTGACATCAGTCATGCAGAATTTTCAAATACCTGCAGGCAAAAATTTCAGAACCCTAACTTCTTTAATAAGGCACATTTATTTCTGCGCTTTTTCAGCGCTACGTCATGAAGCTAAAGGGCGTGGAGATGCAATTCCACTTATTCTTAACCTCGGCATTATAATTATTTTAGTGTAGCGCCCCGTCTGCTTTATCTCCGGTATCAGTTAAATGGAAGGCTGGGTGGACCCTAGAATCAGTCTAGACCCTTTTGGGGGAAACCGCAAACCTAATTACAGCCCAACTCATGTGTTTCGGTGACTTGTTTCTTCTAACGCCCAGTACGTGTGACGTAACTACTGGAGCATAATGAGTGTCGAAACGGCGAGTTAAACGAGACAAGAAGAGAGCACGCAGTGCCATCTGAGTGAACCGAACAATAAACAACTTGTCTTCTTTATTTTACCTCTCACAAACTGGCAGAAGCCGATTATTTAGTTGCTCTTCGTACTCCATAAATTATAAGAAAGACTCCAGGCACACCATTCTGGACGTTTATTTTCATTTTAAATTGTATAAACCACGGTAAAGCAACGTAATGTGTGTAAGAACGATAAAAAGAAACGTACATCTTTTTTTTTTTAGGTGGGGCGGAGATTGCAATGGATCATTTTATGTAAAAGACTTCACAAGGCGTTTGTTCGGTACGCAGAAGGCATAGCTAATCTAACATAAACGCTATAAATAAGTAACGTCCAGTTGAGTGAGAGACGCTGGGTCAATCTATCTCGCAGTCATGCAATATACAGCTCAGACCTTCCGATATCCAGAGTAATTCTTGCTTTTCTCTTCAGGAACTCGATGACAAGGTCTGGCCATCACTTCCTACCCTTCACTAAACACTACGACTATCACACACTGATTTTCTCGTAGCTTAACTGTCGGATTTAATCCTGTGCTGCTGCAGTATCGCAGGCACACAGTCCATGACAAGTGATCATTTTGTGTTATGTCGCGGATCGTGTGCCTTTCAAGAAAACGAAATGTGGGTTTAAATACACCGTTATGGGGTTTCATAGCGGAGTGGGAAGAAGAAATTTGATTCTACCTGACCTAATGAGAAAAGGTGCTACAAAATCGGAACTCGCTGTATTGTGGCTTCTAAATATTTTAGAAAGTTTGAGAATAGAGCGATATCTTGAGGGAAGGGAAGAGACAGACAACGTCATGCGAGAGAAGCGAACTTACAATTGCCTAAATTTATGTTACCCAGTAGATAGTGTCCAAACATAATACTACTGGAAAGGAACCGCCGTGTGGAGGGATTACATGAATTATTAATAAATTAAGTTCAAGGCGTAATTCATAAAATCGGAAAATAATAAATCCCATTATTAGAAGAATTACTTCGATAAATATCTTCGTACAGTAATACATCCATTAGTGCTCAGTGGACTTGTGTGAATGACGCAATAACGCTGACATCCGGCAAACAGCTATACAGTTGTTCGCACCTACAAAGTTCTTCATGGAAAATGAGTGCTGTCTTTTCTATCGAAGTTCTTTCAGCTTCCAGGCGCCAATGCAAACACGTGGAAAGGCAAATACGGATTGGCCTATGGCAATGGCGCAGACGGGTTGAAATTGAATATATATATATATATATATATATATACATATAGGGAACAAATGTGCCTTTTTTTTTTGTGGTGCTTCTACCCGATTCGGGTTCATGGCCTCCCCTTAAGGGACTTCGCGATCACACCAATTGGACACACAAGAATCGGTACGACTCCTCTGGACGAGTGATCAACCCGCCGCAGTGCCCTCTACCTAACAACACACAACGCTCACAAGAGACATATATCCATGCAACCGGCGGAATTCAAACCCACAATCCCAGCTACGGAGCAGCCGCAGACTCACACCTTAGACCGCGCGGCCAATGGAACCGACAACCATGTATCTAGGCACGTAAAAATGAGACTGTGGCGTTCAAAGGAACCCTTAGCTAACGCCCGAGAGCTCCTTCTCTATAGGCATAGTGAGACTGATACTTTTGGCGGAGTTCCTCTACCCAGATCCTGAATATCTAGTTTTCTTGCAAGTAATCTTTAACAACAAGGTTTCTGGGCTGCCGATAAACAAATTTACCCGGAAGATGGAAGCATTTGGCCCCTCAAAAACATGTGACAGCCACATATCAGACTATACGGTTTCATATTCCAGAAGAGCGAAACCTAAATTTGCATCCTTCTGATAACGTCACATCTCACTTTTAAAGATAAGTAATGACAGTTTGAAAGCTCATAACAGAAGTCTCAAAACAAACTGGGTAATCGGCTTCACGGACAAATGACAAGCTCTCAAATTATGAAAGCTGAGTCCTGTCTTTCTTAGCATGTACAAAGAGTGTCAATGCATTACTGGCACTGTTAATTCCTCTCCCATCAGACAGTAACATTACCTACAGAAGACAATTCACGTCAGTTTCACCAGCGTTCTCCGTGTTATGGGCTATTGATATTTGGACACAAGTTTTTATGATTGCCAGGGCAGCCAACACATGGTGTGATCTTCAAAGGAATTTATAATGAAGAATGTTCCAAAGCTTTAGACGTCAGTCGATGAAAGATTTAATCTCTCCCCGCACCCCCACTGTCAGGGCCCTTGAAATAGGCCTCTAATAATATGGATGGCTTGTCTAAGGGCGGTTGACGTTCTGATTTCCAGTGCATTAGTGTAATCCATTTCACGAAGTCTGCAGGAAGGGGTGGCTTCCCAGTCATGCACAGCCCACTCTCAAAGGGGAAGAAGATTTACCTTCGGTTGTCAGGGTTGACAAACTGAACTTCTTGCAGTCTTATCCACGATCTAGAAAAAGTGACAGTGAGAAAGATTGGGCGCTAAGCTCAGTTAACAGTGATACGAACAAATGGCGTTAGGGTTACAGTCAACAGCTGTTCCCATTAGCACACTAACAGAGACTTCGGTTTAATTGGAGGCAATCTAACACGCAGACCTCGACTGTCGAACACAACAGCCAGACACATGTACACAGACTATAAACATAGGCAAATATCATTTTTTGTATTAGTAGTAGTTTAGGATGATCTTACTGGTGCGAAACTTTGTCTACAAAATGAACTTAGATTCAGTCTAAGTACTGTTGGTGATTATTAAATAAGAGAAACACAGTAACTCGACGCACAAAACTTAGCATGAGGAGCCTCATATTTTCTACTTTACACAAAATGTTAATAGGACGATCAAGTCAACATGATATGTATGACGTATTTGATAAAGATATGCATTGCAGCTTCAGTCTTATCCAGAAGAAAAAAAAAATTAAAATGCATCTGATAAAGCAAGATATTAGAATGTGGCCTGGATAATCCAGCTCACGTAGGGGTCACTGGAGGTGGGGGAGGGGTTGTTGTTCATATAGATTAGTAAACTTCCGGGCTCCGAGAGGTTTTGAAAGTCAGAGAAGTTGTTGGTCATGTGAATGCCAACTTCTGAAGTACAGTGCTCCGTGAAGTTAATAATAATAATAATCCATGACGGCGCGAAAATACAGAACAAGGTTACTTGTTAGCTTCCAAGCAGCAAATGCACATATCCTGAAAGAAATGAAGTAGTAATTAATTTCATTTCAAATACCTTTCATAAGATATTTTTGTCTTGTGGTGACTCCTACGGATAAGATTTGGCCCTGGTTCTTGAAAAGAATACCTCGACGTTATGGTGTGAACTTAAATAAGGGACATAAGTATTTTATTTCATTTCATTTATCAGATGGTAACGCAATAATAATTCAATTACTGTTTAGTAACGCTCTCAGTCAACAGCCAAACGGCCCTTAACAGAAACAGCACAACATACGAACACAAATAGCAAAGGACAATAAACAGGGCACACGGGAAACAAACAAAAGAACACTTAACTAATTCACTAGAACTGATGAATTGTGACAATTTGTCTTATGAAGACGTCAAAATCACTACAGACTGAATTTTCCGTAGTGGCATACCTGGCGGTAGGCAAACTGTTGAAGAGAATCCGATTGAGAATTCGAAAACCAGTAATGAACATAGAATATGGTCAGGATTTAGAACCTCTATTTGTTTACGTGTGGTTTTTACAAACAATAACAACAATAACAAATAGGCTAACTATGCAGAGGCCTACTACTGAAATTAAAGGCGGTTTGGTAAGTGATTACAGATGAGACACAAGATGGCAATGTGCATATAAACGTAATCTTGAGGCGCGTTCTTGCAACCATTCTTGCTGTAGAAAAGCAATACGTATTATATATTATGAATGTTTTTGGCATGAGGTAGCCAGCATGCAATTTGCATTCCCCATATTATCATCTGTGGCCTGCCCGCGTCTACAATATTTTTCCACAGTATCTCATAACGGCACAATTTTCGGGGGGGATTGAAAATAAAGTGTGTTTTTATTCTCTCTACAACTTTTGTCTGAAAGACTCTCATTCTAAGAACTGAGAGAAATACGATCAAAAATGTGTATTGGTCTTCATGTGAAGTACCAATTACCCATGACCGATTTTAAGAAAACTTAAATTTTCTCGACAGATTTTCGGAAAATACTAAAATATCATATTTCATGAACATCTGTCCAGTGGCAGCCGAGTTGTCCCATGCGGACGGACAGACATGACGAAGCTAATACTCGTTTTTCACAATTTTGCGAAAAAGCCTAAAAATTGCAAAGTATATTTCTTACAAACATCCTGCAAAAATGTGAAATGGATTGAAAGGGCTCAAACTTGGGAGGAGGAGGAGGAGGAGGAGAAGAAGGAGAAGGATAAGGAGGAGGAGGAGAAAAAGTTGGAGGAATAGAAGAAGAAGAAGAAGACATACGCTGCGTAACACCCAACTTTGGTCCGCGTGATGTGTCCAAGCTTGTAGGAAGCGAATTCGTGAATGGATCGATATGTTAGTGCCGTGCACACAACCTGTGTGTGTAATAAGTCAGTAGGAGAGTGTGGACAGGAAATCACGTGGCCACTCAATCTGAGCATGGGCGTTGTCGGAAATGAGCAGAAACTGCATGGTGCAAGCTTCTAAACGAACAGGATTGTGATATAAAATATCCGGTTGCAGATCCCTGGGGTACCACTACTGGAATTTCTTTCATTGTGGACTTCACAATAGTGAAAACAAAGGATGCCTCGCCATGCAAGGTTCGCAAACTGTCCTTCCCATTCTGAGCAAACGCTGACTCTACATAGTTTCTGTTACTTTAATTCAAAATTAAAATTTCTGGGAGGAGATATCGTGGCCGTGCGGTCTAAGGCATGGATGTCTGTCTGTTGTGAGTGTTGTGTGTTGTCAGGTAGAGGTCTACGCAACGGGATGCTCACTCGTCCGGAGGAGTCCCACCGAGTGTGGTGTGTCTGAGTGTGATCGTGAATTCTCGAAGATGAGGAGACCGTGGCCCACTGGGGGCTGTTGCGTATTGGAAGGGGGGGGGGGATTCTTGGAATCAGAGTAAAGAGATACAATTTGTTGCTATTTTCAGAACTGTAAACGTAAAAGGACGGTAGAGGAATGGAAATGTTAGTACGATGAAAGGGCGACAGACCCCGCTGCCCTCACCTGCTCGTCTTTGTTCCAACGGATTACTTACACTGGGCCTTCTTACATTCCTTGAAAAAGGATAAAATACAACGAATTCTGCGCAAGAAGTCCTTGGGACGTTTGTGCTCGTTGTGTTGGTTAACATATGCACTGACAACTACTGAACTGCACTCAAGAGATTTCGCGCTCGGTCCTTAACCTGAGTCGGTTTCAAGCAGCAGATTTCCCCAGAGACTATTCCATTGAGGCCCATTTTAATATTACCATAACAAGCAGTCCTTACCCTTCATATTAACGACTACAACTGTGCCTAAATTCCTCACATCTCCAATTCATGCTGTGTGTCCCTTTCATCTTAGTGTCCTTCATATGACAAGCTTAACCCAATATTCAAGGAAATGAAAATCTACGGGTTCCCTAAAAAGCGACATTCTATCACTTCCCCAGCACTCGGTTTTCAAACACTGCCCACCTGTGATTTTCCTTTTGGATGTCCTATAAAGTTGCCCACCTTTGCAAACACGAACAGATATAGTTATGAATGTTTTAACCTTTCGTTTTATAGAATGAGATGGGCTGGGCATGTGGCGCGTATGGGTGAGGAGAGGGAGGGTGTATAGGGTCTTGGTGGGGAAACCGGAGGGAAAGAGACCACTGGGGAGACCTAGGCGTAGATGGGTGGACAATATTAGGATGGATCTCCAGGAGGTGGGATGTGGGTATATGGACTGGATTGGGCTGGCCCAGGATAGAGA
>Ga0123354_10012903_pt1 | contig 12941 bp, 10 predicted proteins | sample TergutLab28metaG_2_FD_97872 | JGI IMG/M metagenome (GOLD analysis project Ga0123354, IMG submission 97872) | Labiotermes labralis P4 segment gut microbial communities from Petit-Saut dam, French Guiana - Lab288 P4 | ecosystem: Host-associated > Arthropoda: Insects > Digestive system > Gut ...
TCACACGTGACCCGAAAGGGCGCCAGCACCAGCCACTTCTCTGTGAAGCGGTAAGGTCATTACACGTGACCCGAAAGGGCGCCAGCACCAGCCACTTCTCTGTGAAGCGGTATTGTTATTCATTGAAGCTGTGATACTTAACGTTTTAAGATACGGTATTTTGTCGGACGTCACTATGCCAATATTGATTGCAAATGCTGTTTCTTTCGTCCGTATCTATAGTGTTAAGGCAGCATATCTGTAAACTGAAAATACATTACTCGTATGTATACATGAAATTTTTGGGCCCTTGTTTTTGATGGATTGATATAAGAAAATCAAGGAATCCATTAGTACTTGTAAGTAACAAAGATAAGAATAATGATATGTTGAGATAAATATGGACAGGACTGACGAGCTATGTCTGTTGCCGTAAGAGAACACAGGCTAAGCGAATGGTAGAACAAAGTGCTGAGGATTATATTATGTGTTGCAGACGGCAGAGGGAGTAACTGCATAAAGGCTAAGGCCTAATAGATATCTTGCAATCAACTCACAACAAAAACGCAAACGATACGGTTGGAAGCAACGAGATATTTCAGTTGAGGACCTGAGGGGAAGACAGGTGTATGATCAGTCGGCGAAGGTGGAACGACACCCTTGGGACCCTGACTCATAGACGGGAAAGGATATTCAGGAGCCTTAGGAATAGATGAGTAGAGACATTTAAGAGCCGTAGACATTGGTGGGATGAGACCATCAGTTGAGTTGGGTATAGGAAACAAGGTACATTTAGGAGCCTTTGCATAGCTGGCAGGATGGCATTGAATGCTTTTTATGAAGGTTAATGACCGAGGTTCCTACTTGGGAGGTCAGAGCATGGCTGTTTTGACAGATTGTTCGTGGTTTCCCCTACTACGTCCAGAAAAATACAGGAGGTGTACCTTAAATTATGTCATTACTACTTTTTTTGACGTTCATGTGATCTATATCGTGGTAAATTCCTGTAATAAAACCAACTAGATGCACTAATTCCTCAAATCTATTCTTGGAATAATACTCTACATGTTTCGGACAGTTCTTCTGCCCATCATCAGGAGTTCTTCACAGTACACACAGCAATGGTATATGTCATTCCTGTGTGTACTGTGAAGAACTCCTGATGAGGGGCAGAAGAACTGTCCGAAACATGTAGAGTTTTGCTCCAAAAATAAATTTGAGAAATTAGTGCATCTATTTGTTTTTATTACAGGAAGTCATTACTACTTCCCCCCACTTCCTTTACATTTCATATTCGTTAAGCGCCTCTGTGATTGCTACCTGTTGTTAGCAGTTGAAGGCTTCGTTAAATAAACCGATAATGTTTGAGAAGGTGGCATTATTGTTTTTGTTCATAATGATAATGAGACGTGATTTCCATTTGGAGGGAATGAGAAAATAGCAAAGGTTTCATAGCGAGTTTTGACTCGAAATAGTTCATGGTATCTTCTAAATGAGATCGATAAGTGCCGCTGGTTAAAAACATTCTCTCATAGTATGACCATGTATCTAATGGCAATTGGTTCATCATACTTTACATTCACATTGATGAATGACACATTTCCAGCTACCAGCATACCAGCTGAGGGCACTGACCATATGAACATTCCTTACTACACTAAATACTCTAGACGTATTGTGTAATAACAACTGAGCTACTGAATGGTGTTGATACACTTTCGCGTTAGTTGGTTGATTATATAATTTTTTTTTTAACAAAGCGGCTGCATATGTCTTTTGCAGTTTTTCCTTTGTGTTTTTATAAGCGTAAGTCATTCTTGCCTCTTGGGTATGTACACATTTAACGTTGTATATATATTATATGCAATAATATTCTATGTATATTTAATAGGCCTAACAACTAATTGCTCATATGTGATGCTAGATGATATGAAATATATATACAATTGTATTAATGCACGGAATATTACAACGTAAATTCTAGACATAATTTTTAAGGATTTCTTATAAAGCGCCACAAACTATATAACAAGAGAATTTACATTAAATATTTGTTCCGTGGCAACGAACCGTAAACAACCATCTTGCACATCTTCAAGAGATTCATCTCCATATCTGTTCTCCCCAGACTGAACTTCGTACTTGCTCTGATGCCGCATGAATGAACACTCCTGGGAGCTATTCCGTTCGGTCCCAAGTCAAATTGTGTACAGACTGTTAATGTAAGAAGGACACACCAAGCTCTTTAGGCACTCTGAAATGGGCATCGTTAAAATGGTAATTGAGTTTAATTAAGTTTTAAGCATCTGTGCTGTTTCATGTTGATAAGACAATAATGTTCACCTTTCGACTAAGACCTAGTATACCTGTTGTGCCTATTCAGTGTTGTTCAATTGACGTCGGAATTTATGGAAATTATTTACGGTAGCAAAATATTTTTCTAGACGAATCTAGGGGTGGGTTATAAAAAAAGTGATCAATTCTAACTAACTTAATCAATCATATTGGATATTAAAACATGATTAAATCAAGAGAATTGAAAACAACAGATAGAGAGTATTGATCTGCAAGGTGGATTGAAGAAATGTTTACAGAATGCGAAGTTGTTGATTTGGACTTACTGTGGAACTAAGGTTGTAAAATTAAGTTTGTGACTTTCGGAAGACTGTTTACATACAAACAAATACAAGCAACTTAACTAAGTAAATCAGCGTACTCATGAAAGAGACGAAGTAAAAATCATCCATCTTATAAAAACCTCAACACGTATATATAGCTAAGGCTTTTTATCTTATCAAATTTCTATTTATTCACCAACTGATGCACCAGTGAGTTGTCTTAAAAACGATAGTAAAATAGATTGATCAACTGACATTAAATTTAGAGTTATGCTCTTCTGTAAAATATTCACCGAATTGAGAAATCTTTGAGATTGGCTAAACTTTTGTAGTGTTAGCGTAAAAATATTTTAAAGTATTAGAATTTTTTCGGTGATTTCAGTTAATATTCGGATTAAAGCACGAAGTAGTACTCTTGATCTAAACACACTGACAGGCGTAACCTGCACACATTTCTTCGGCTCGTACGCTTCATTGTACCGTATTCGTTGTAGCCTTAGTATAAAAAAGTATCGAACTTAATATCCCGCAGGGAGCGAGCAGTCCAGTAGTTAGAGTGTTTCGAGTTGCCATAGAAGATGATAAAACGACACTCCTTCTTCTGAAATGGTAAGTATTATGTCACACTTCTTACCACAATGACGCCTTTAAATTTCTGCACGTATAGCATTTAGTTGCCTCTGGTTTCAAGTTCCAGGTATTCTGACAATACTCTAGTACATCATTGCTATAAGATACGTGCTACTGGCGGAGCTGGATGTTACAGTCGGTGAATTTATACTGATTTTCCAGGAAACAAAGCCGCTGGGAAAAAGTTTCCTCAACCATTCCGTTGTTTACTCTGTAGTCCTGCTGTACATAATTCTAACTCCAGCGAAGTATAATATCACAAGGTAGGTTTCAGTTTGCGATTTCGTGTTGACAGGTGAGGTGTAGAGGACAACTAAGAGACTGAGACTGTTGAGAGAAATGCGATTGGAAGGAGAAGCGTAAGGTTTTGGAGAAATGTCTGTCCAGATGTCACTGTCGTCACAAATCCCGCGCAAACTTTCTCGTGATTGAATCCTGGCTTTTGCGGCGAAATCTCGCTATAGAACACACTTTTTATTTTGTAGCGACATTTGGCTGAGCTGTATTACGACTTGTCTCTTTTGAAGCGACATAAAGCTGCGTCAGCTATAGCACGATTTGTCTAGTTTGTTTCGACACGTAACGACCTGCCTATTTTGCAGAAACGTATAACCGTGTAGCTGCCTCTGTCTGGTCTGTGGCGATGCACAACTACATGAGCTGCAGCGCGACGTGCCCACTGGGTTAGGCTGCAGCCGCACTTACGCACAGATACTGCAGTTATGGCCGTGCATTTTGTAGCGGCATTCAGTTGCCTGCACTACAGCATGACACCTTTACATCAGCCTTAGAAATGTGTACATGTGGTGTCCTTTAAAAGTATCTCACATTATAAAATTACACTTACTTACTCCATGGTGCAGAGTCCTTCTTGAGAAGCTAAATTACACTATCAAATTAAAATATTCAAAACATTGTTTTTGCTACACTGACTTCTCTTACTGAGGACTTACGGCTTTTCTCAGACCGCCCAGGTACGTGCCCAGAAAGCGTCTCGTAAAAGGTCACGTGACTTCCTGAAGTTGTGTCCGAAATACTCATGTTCGTGCTAGTGACAATCGCAGTAAGTATTCCCGGCTGTGTACTGACCGTTCTTTCAGTCACTTCAGACATCAAAAATTGCCTTATTGAGCCTGTCTAAAGCCTTTGAGCTGACCCTCTCAATTCCACGGATCCGGTGGATCTTTGGGCTTAGGCTCATGTAAGTTTCCACATTGAGGGAGACCCAAGAAAGGCGTCATTACCATGTCATCTGCAGTGGGATCCTGTGTACTTGCGTTAAGACTGAGGAGCGTTTATAATATGAAAGCTGTTCCCACTTAGTCGCATAGTGTACTTCAGTCGATATAACTTAAGTCATTTAATTACAGAACAAAAATATGGCTACGGGAATCAATCTTGCTTTAAATCCGTCATAAGGACGAATGTGGCATGAGATACTCAGTTGGCAGTACCGTGTAATATGTGTAAAGTTTGGTTCCCATGTTTCATGTGTCAATACTGACATGTATCGCCATGTTTTTTCTGGTTTACTTTATAAAAAGTACATATTAATTTTTACAATGAAAACAAATTATGTACCTTCTTTTTTCCCCTTCACACAACACTTTTAACAGGCGTAGGTTTTGATGTGTTACAATTATTTTTAGTCGTTGATAACCCCGATAACCAAAGAGTTCCTTTCGCGTAGGCAAGAAACACATAACACAACATTTTGCTTATAGCAGTCGGAAACATTCCTTTGACGTCACTTTTATCATTCACGTGGGTAATATTCTCTTCACTTGTTTCTAACTGTTGAAACATCCCGTGCAAGAAATCTAAGTTTGCTTTAGAACCAAGTAGAGAAACGCGCACGAATACAACAAGACTCATGTTGCCAATTATGCTAGTCCATTCTGCTGGTCTCAAAGACGTGCAGTTTCAACGGCTGTATTAAAAAGATATGGAAAGCGTATGAACACATTATTTCATATTCATCGATGACTGTATATGTTTATATGTATCTAGTAGGCCTATACATGTAATTGATTAACTTAAAAATCTTACATTGGTAAATATTTGTCTTATGCAATACATTAATATTCTGTAGATAGTCTGTGTGATACTGTAGACAAGTAATATCCAACGTCGATTATCATATTTCAGAAGTTTTTAAATATGCAGAGGTATCTATCCATGACACTATAGTGATGCATATGGTACTGTACCTGTCACATATGCGTTCAGTAGGCTAACAGTTATGAAATGTTTATCTTCATAGACAGTTTCATTATCTGAGAGAAGAAAATTTCTCTTACTATCGTAACATTTCATGGCAATTGAGAAACTATGGGACATTCCAAATAACTTTCTTCGGTTTGGTGTTATATGGATATGAACATCATGAAAATTTAAAATCGGAACAGATCGTATAGAGTTACTTTCCGTGTCATTCTTGTGGAACTTTTTCACTTTGCGTGCTTTACTCTTTTCATGTCAGGTTTGTGGCATTACTGCACTAATATTTGCCATGTGTTCAAACGAGTCGCTATCTTGAGATTGTTTGTCGCTGTTTTTGACTTGTTTGATAATTATTATTAATATGGGGGAAGCGACACAATCAAGATTATGTGAATTCGTTCTGCTGTTTCTATTAATGTACGTAGTTAGGTTCATTAGTACTGTACATGAATAAAATATAGAGGATAAAAAAATCTGTGCGTTACAACTGTTTGACTGTCGTGTTTTGAAATCAACGAAGCCGTTATATTTAAGCGAGCTTAGTTTTTTTATTCTATCAAAACAATACAAAGCTTTGCTCTGCCGTGTATTTGAAATATAACTCACATATTCAAAATTCTTGTTGGAGGACAAGAAAATTTATACTGCTTAAGAAAATGCCCCTGCTTTGTTTGTCATCTATTATTCACCCAAACTAATTACAAGCAAGGGAATTCAAGTAGAGATTGAGTGTAAGTGAAGTGTAGTGATGTGGAGTGAACTGACGTGATTTACGTGAAGTTATTTTATTTTGAAGTGAAGTGAAGTGAGTTACGGTGAAGTTCCTGGAGACAAATTACCATGTATATTAGGGTCATACTGAGGGTACTTGTTTATATTGTGACTATTTAATTTGGGTGTATCTTGTACTGTGGTTGTTTTAACTTGTTTTGTAATGTGTGGGTGTGTGTGTTTAAGTGTGGGTGTTTTGGTATTTGTGCTTGTATTTACTGTGTTTTGTATTGTTTGTACTGTGTTTTTTGTATTGTTCCGTTTATGTGTATTTATTCTTATTTGTTTTGTCTGTACTAGTGTAAGAAGTACTGCCACCGAGTGATTGTTCAATTGTAGTTAGTAATTATGATGATGATGATGATGACGATAATAATAATAATAATAACACTTTAATATTTTGATGTTTTGCTGACCGTGCATCTCAGTATATTTATCTTAGTAATTAACCAACTTAATGCACAAAATTTTTGTTTTACAATAAGTTTATTTCATGCCTCTACATGTTTCGAGCACCATGTGCTCATCATCAGGAGGTCAAAATTGCATTACACAGCCTCTGGTATCATCACACTATAGGTGTGATGATACCAGATATTGTAAAACAAAAATTGTGTGCATCAGGTTGGTTAATTACTAAGATAAATACTCTTTAACGTGTTGTCACACACAGAGAGGCACCCAACAAAGCTTAACACATAACTTTCAAGTGCTTGCTCTGGGTGGTGTTCGGTGTTGCTTCAGCTTTAGACTGTAGCATTTGTTATTGTTAATAACACTCAGTTAAAAATAATACATATTAGCTGCCCCAGGAACGACACTCTTACGGGACCGACTTAAATGCAAATATGCCTGTTAGCGTGTGTAATATCAGAGCTTAAATTTTAGAAGGTGACTGAAGAACGGACATACACTTGGCAGTATGCTAATATAATTCCGAAGGAGAAACCGTAAGTGGTAGAACACTATAATTGTAGTATATATGTCATTGGAAGCTGCGGAATATGAAGGCAAGCCATCAAGATCCACTGGCCGTCCTTTACCCCCTGCAGGCGTAAGCCGTCTTGTAATCCCAGCATTGTTGAACGTACGCAGAATTCCCCTTGACGGCATTAACCAAGCGTGCACTAGCTGGTTAAATGCTGGCATTTTGTTCTAAAGCCTCCTCTTTGCCTGATGAGGTCTGAGTAAAGGCGATAGTGGGTTAGTTCCAGATGTTCCGCCTACAAGGAGTGCTAGATAACGTCTTGAACACTGACGTGTGTGTTTTACTGAGGCCTGATTCATTTATTATTTCTGTAAGTAATGAACGATAAATTATATACATTAAACGTTAGGCAGTAAAAACTTCCATGTACGTGTGTTTATCAGCAATAAGCAATAATGTATGGCCGTATTTTGTAGGCCCTTGCCGTTCTGTTTCGTACAACAATAGTGTCCACCATTGATTTCAGTATTTGCTTAAGGAAAAACAAAAGGAAATTAGGAGTGCTACGTCGTGTGTTGTGTTACGCCGTGTAAACCAGTCGTAGAATGTAGGGCAACATACTGCTGGGAATAAAAGGAGTACAAATTTTCGAAAAAGTCTGTAACTCTTCCTGTAAAGTAACAGAATTCATACCGTTGTGTCTTCGGAAGAATATTTATAACAATATTACATTGCCCAATACAACTGCGTTTTACGTGAAAGTTACATATTTCGGTATTGATACCATCTTGATCAAGCTGAAATGTACAGTCATGAAAAAGGAGGTAAAGGTAAAGCAGTCCCGTTACAGGCCTGGACAGGCCCTCAGGGTTCCAGGAAGTTAAGGTTCCCAGATTTCATAAAAACGGCACAGAATGGTGGTAAGGTTGTCAGCCTTATATACCGGCCGCCTTTACCCCCAAGAAATGCTTCTGGTACTCATTTCCGTTAGAAGCTGTGTCGACTCACGGCCATAGTGCGATCGGAAGGGTTTTATGTCAATGAAAAATTCCAATGACACCAGCTGAGATCGAACCAGCGACCTTCCGATTTGTAGCACGGCACCTTAACCATTGTGCTACCGCGGTCCGCCGAAAAGACAGGTAAACAATTCAGTATACAAAACATCATAACGTATTATGTGAGATTCTACAGTTACTCAGTACTTTAGTTTTTCAATACGTATCACAGGTTACAGAAAATTCTAAACCAATTTTTCTTAACACTTAGAAGCGCGTTGTTAGTGTAACCACGTGTTTCAGAATTACGGTTGTTCATTTTACCCACGCACATTATTCATGTGTTCTGTGTGATCCTGACATTAAACAGAGATAATTGCCATTTTTTTAATTCATGGACTGATCTCTATAGTAGAAGTTGAATCCGTTGTCTGTTAGACACGGACTGAAGCTTTGTAAACCGTTTAGATTAATTTTACTTTCCATGGGTCTACTAGAATTCACAACTTTAACCGATTTTCCGGAATAAAATTAATGAAGAACTAAGCCAAGTCCGTGTAGCACACGGTCAAGCGTGCTGTAAGTGAAGTCCGTCTGTGACCAAGAGCTGGTACATAGACCGCTGTTGTAGAGGGAAGGTGTAACTTGCTCTGGCTTCACCAGGAACTGGTTGGCAGCTGGCCATATGTAGGGACACTCGTCTCTGCAGTGACCGCCCTCAGTTTTTGGGAAAGAATGTGAAGAAACTACAACGATGAAAGTATATATATATATGTGTGTGTGTGTGTGTGTGTGTGTGCGTGTGTGTGCTTAATGCTAAGAGTCCGTTGTGAACAGAATTGACTTAGGGCAATGGTCGTTTTCGAAATACGACCGTGAAGAAATAAAATCAGTGTTCTTGCCAATATTAATATGTCTGTTCCTACTTGAGAATTATGCATCAAAGTGATGGAACTGTAAGAGATCATTTTAAGCTCATGGTTCCGTGCATGGTAATTCAATGTTAATAAAAATCCAACCATATGCAACAGTATGCAGATATTTATTTACTGGCAGTCCCGATCAGGCCACGATGGAGGGAAGTAGCTGTACCAGTATTATGACCTGTACCGGAGGTTAGAGTTACAGTTTTTAGTACTCCTGATGATGGGTGCTGTGACACCCGAAACATGTAGAGTAACTTTGCAGTAAATAAATATCTGCATACTGTTATATCTGGTTGGATTTTTATTAACATATAAGAGATCAGTTAAGTTGCTGACGAACAATAATTATAGCCGTGTAAGTTCTCATCCGTTCTCTCTACCCACTGACACAGCCTTACGTTAGAACTGTTTACTCTTAACAGAATCAAAGTCACCAACACTCTGTAGGTGGCCGCCCCGTGCACGGGACAACCACCTACAGGTGTGATGATACCAGATGCTATATATACAATTTTGACCTCCTGATGATGAGCACAACTGTGCTCGATACATGTAGAGGCATATAATAAACTTATTATAAAACAAGTTTTGTGCATTAAGTTGGTTAATTACTAAGATGTCGGAGCTATTTTAATGTAAATTTTAATATTGTTTTTAAGACAATCCTTTGTGCCTTCGTTGGTGAATAATAAACTTGGATTGGAGCTGTATGTAGAAAACATGAGTTTTGACTTTCTGGATTATGTGAAGATGTGACTTACATGAACGTTTCGTCTTATCCTTCGAAGGCCCTTCGACAGTGGAAGAGGGGGCTGGTATGCCTTCTGTAAACGATGGTGAAGGGGAAAGTCCTGCTACCGGTGCTAATCCGACTCTAGTTGTTCAGGAGAAGTCCTGTCACCGACTGAACCCTCGCAGCCCACTTATGCCATGTGTGTAATTTAAAAGTTTTTGCAGTAACAATTTGCTCATGTTCACCCTATGTCTGTGCGCCTTTAAATCTGTTACGTTTTTCGTTTTTCAGTAAAACTGCATTAATAAGTGCTTTTTAGAAGTCGTGTTCATTTTTTCAGCTTCGTGCACTACAGTCATATTTTATTTCTCCGCTTTATTCTTACACACTGACTGTCAGATGTAAATGTGATCAGTATGTGGAAATAGCTGTAACACGAAGGCTGGTTAACACAATACACGGACAAATACCAACAGGGAATACAAAAGCTCGTACGATCATTGGATACTGGCCTCAGTTGTGGCAGGGACTACGAGTAAATGCAATGGGGACTCTTCTTATTAAAGCTTAAAATTTGAAAACGAAAATGTATGCAATGTAAACTTAATTTCTAACTGACCCCCTTACTTGTGTGCTACAGGGTTGGACGCTTGTAAAAGCCGATTAATATTTTATCTCATGTCCATAAGAAGCGACCCCGACTGCCCCATACTCCACAACCGTGTCTAGTTCGCCATCTCATGAATGTTTCATCAACGATGGCACAGCAAAGGCGTCTTTATCGCGCTTTGTTACCCAAACTGCTCTCTGTGCCTCACTGACACAAATAACGATTTGGCGCTTCGATTATCACTGCGTTCCGTTCCAAATCTGGTTTCTGCATGAACAGATTTAATAATCATCAATTACGAATAGTCACATATAAAAATAGTTGTGAAGAAATGTTTTGTAGGTTTTACCTTAACTAAGTTTCATAATTACTATTGTAATTAGGTTTTCCTCTTGGAATTATGAAAATAAAGTCCAAAAAATTATATTAAAGAATTGTTTTATCTCTGATTATTATTGGGCGTGGTTACTTTTCGAGTATTCTGTTCTAACTGCAAGCATACATGCACATTATCGCTCGTGCTTTGAAACAGTGCGGTTGCTTGTACCGTTCTCTAATTTAATGCCTGCATAATATACATAATATTACTTTCAATAGTTCGCCCTAATACTACCGGGTTACTGTCAACATTTAAACGTAATGTTAGGTAGATGACTGAAAGGAATTCTTAATGGGTGTTAACATGTAAACCTATAAAGTAGTGTTTGACATTCAGAGGACTTTGCGTCGTGATACATTCTTATAATGAAATCCAAAGAAATGCATTAATTCTCAAGTTTATTTTGATAAAAAAAAACTCTACATGTTTCAGGGACCGCAGTAGCACAGTGGTTAAGGTGCTGCGCTACGAATCGTAAAGCCGCTGGTTCAATTCCAGATGGTGTAATTGGAATTTTTCATTGACATAATCCTTCCGATCGCACTATGGCTCTGGGCTCGAATCAGCCTCTAAAAGAAATGAGTACCCGGAGTATTTCCTGGGGGTAAAAGCGGCCGGTGCGTGAGGCTGACAACCTAACAACCATCCTGGGCCATTGTCACATAATCTGGGAACCTTAACTTCCTGGAACCCTCTGGGTCCCTCGGGCCTGTAATGGGAATGATTTACCTTTTTTTTACTCTACGTGTTTAGGACAGATCTACTGTCCATCATCAGGAGTCTCAACACCGTATATACAGCAATTGGTATTTGTCATGCTAGTTATGTTGTCTGTCTGCTAGCAGAGAGTCAACATAACTACCAGGATTTGATATAATCTCACACATCATTTGTCACGAAATAGGAAGGAAAGGAGCATTTGGATATCTAGGAATAATCTTTGTCGTAGCAATTGAACTATTGGGATTCGTGATATGAACACACCACATATTTACAGTTGATACATGAGCATACTTTACATCAGCAACAATAATCACTGCCGTACCAACAGGAAATAAAATCTTCATATGACTTGCAACAATATACGGAATCCGAATAAGTTACAGAGCAGCTTGCTTGTGAGCACTAGGATTTGTATTCGTATTAGTCTGGTTTGAAGTGTCGCTGAGTTGAGACGTGTGTGTTGTGAGCTCCTGAGTAGGAGTATAATAATGTGTTCCTACCTGGAGGACTACCGCGCGGGGGTTGGTACCTGGGCTGGGAGATTCTCATGGTGTGGCGTGTCTAGGCGTGGTGAGGCTAACGGAACGGCTGGTGACTGCTTGGGTTTGACGGTGCTAAGTTCCATGGTTTTAGCGGTATTACTAGTAATTGGTGGAGTCGAGCAGAATCCTGGTCCTCTTGTGGAAGTGGAGAACACCGTGCGACGTTTATGTACTGGATGCGGCAGGAATCTGAAGCCAGGAATACAAAGTGACCTGTGTGGACGTGGTATCATTACAGTTATGGAAGCGTGAAGGCTCAAGCGGCTGAGAGAGAGAATTGGAACTGTGATAAGTGTAGGACGGAAAAGGTGAAAATGCTACGAGAGGAACTGCAAAACGCGCTTAGACAAATTGATGAACTGAAGGCTAGGGACAGGGAGCTTGAGGCAAAGTTACAAATGACGGGAACTGGGCAGGGAGACACAATGACTACAAAGCATAAGGTTACAAAGTGTTTGGTGATCGGTGACTCAATAGTGCGCACCGTCGGAGCAGAACGTGCAGATATGAAGGTGGAGTGCTTTCCGGGGATAAAAACCGAACAGCTACACAGAGTGATGGAAAAGAGGAATTTAGTTAGTCCAGATACGGTTATTATTCTATACTAATGACTTGAAAACAACGAGAAATCTAGATTTTGTAATGGGAGAAGTGTATGCGTTGGTGTCTACGGTAAAGAAGCTACCGAACTGCAGACTTGTCCTGAGTGGAGTGCTGAGACGTAGAGATGTGTCATGGCGGCGTATTGGGGCGCTTAATTATAGATTCGACTGGGTAGCCAACGCCTTGGGACTTACCTTCGTTGATCCGAACAGCTGGATAGAGGACGGGGACTTCGCCAGAGATGGATTGCATCTGAATGGAAGAGGAACCATTTCACA